>Ga0208771_1001732_pt1 | contig 11194 bp, 8 predicted proteins | sample AntAceMetag02UKX_FD_184775 | JGI IMG/M metagenome (GOLD analysis project Ga0208771, IMG submission 184775) | Saline lake microbial communities from Ace Lake, Antarctica - Antarctic Ace Lake Metagenome 02UKX (SPAdes) (version 2) | ecosystem: Environmental > Aquatic > Non-marine Saline and Alkaline...
TAACGGCTCTGTCTTGCTAACAGGATGCCGTCAATCGCCGCAACGGACTGCTTAGCACCTTCCTTCTCGGCCAGTTCGCGGATCAGGCCAAGCTCGGCAATGATCTGCTTCTGCACGGAAGTCATAAGCTTCATCCTGTCGATCTCCTGTTTGCCGAGCCACTGTCGCGACTCGCTCTTGCTCTTGTTATCGAGGCCGGTGAGTTGCTTCTCCAGGCCGTCAAAACCTTTGATTGCGTTTTTTACTGCGTTTGCGTCCGATATCGAATCGACTTTGGCGAATATCGAGTTCGCATCCGCCACAGGCCGTCGAGACCGACCCGAACTGTAACGGGACCTTGCCCCCCTGCTGTTACGTCTGCTATCCCAAGCGCCACTGACCGCAGCAAAACATTCAGTAGCGATTACGCAGATTGTTAATACCACCAGAATAGATACAATTACACGCTTCACCTTATTGCCTCCAAATAGCAAGTAACATAAATATGTAATAAATTAACAGCCCTAAATAAATATTATAGCAAATTATCGTCTTCGAATCCAGCTTTTTCGCACAACGATCCTGTTCAGGGCGCACTTAGCCAACTGGCTCAGACGTCCTCGATCGGCGTTACTCCCATGCTTTCACTGATGCGATCAAACTCATCAAGTGAGTAAAACTCGATGACAATTTTGCCCCGCTGGCCGTTCTTTCGCGTTTCAATGCTGACTCTTGTCCCAAGTTGCGTGGTCAGCCTGCTTTCGAGATCGAGAATGTGTGCCGGCTTGGCGGCGGCGGTTCGACTTTGCTCGCTGCCTGTAAGGTATTTACGGACGAGTCTTTCGACCTCACGGACACTCAGCCGCCCTGCCATTGCACGGTTGGCGAGTTTTCGTCGAAGCTCGTCCGTTGGCAGACCGAGAATCGCGCGGGCGTGTCCCATGCTCAGTTTTCCCATCGCGAGCATTTCCCTCACTTCTTCCGGTAAGTCAAGCAGCCGCAAGTAGTTAGCGACGACGGAGCGGCCTTCGCCCAATCGTTCGGCGGCCTGGGCCTGGGTTGCGGAGAAGGCATTCAGGTAATTCTGGTACGCTTTTGCCCGCTCTATCGGATTAAGATTGCTTCGGTGAATGTTCTCGACCAGGGCCAGTTCGAACATTTCCTCGTCTGTAGCGGTTCGGATCAGCGCTGGAATCGTTGTCAGCGCTGCCAGGAGCGTAGCGCGGAATCTTCGCTCTCCGGCGATGAGCTGGTAGCGTGAACCGTTTGGCCTAACCACTATCGGCTGGATAACGCCGTTGGCTTTGATTGATTCGGCAAGGTCGGCGAGTTCCTGCTGGTCCCATACGGTACGGACCTGGTAGGGATTGGGGGAGATTGAATCGACGCTAATCTCCTGCAGAGACCGCCCTAAGTCGTTTGCTGGCAAGTCGTTAGATGCCTGCTTGGGAATGGGCGGGGCTTGATTGGGGGAAGTCCTCAAGGCTGTTATCGGACCTATAAGAGACTGTAGCCCCCTGCCCAGATGTCTTGGTTTCTCTTTAGTTTTCTCGGTCATTCAGATCGCTCCTTCAATAACGTTCTCCCGGCGGACCTGGAGTCTGTCGGACGGGAGGGTGTCCATATTCATCCATTTGGTCTGCGAAGCATTTTTGTGGAGTTTACCGTAGTTGCCTGAGCTATGCCAGGGAAAAATCCGTTTTCCGGAGAAATTGTTTCACGTGAAACAATTTGTGCGTATCCGCAGGGACTTGGTCTGCGGTGGGCGGTACCCTGTCGATTTAATTGGTATTCACAGCATACCTTACGTGGTCTTGATTCCTACTTTCGCCCCCATGGGACAGGCAGGAAAGACAAGTCGGAGGGAGTGTTTTGGGAATGTGGTGTGATTGTGCTGACAGTTTGTCATGTGCGGTTTCTCAATGTCTGATGTTTCACGTGAAACAATGCGAGCTTTCGTTATATGCAGGCAGGGTCAATTACGGGGAAGTATTGCAGCGACAGGGGGGTGCAACTTTAGAGATCGCCTTTTTGGGTGAATCAGTGAGGGCAGGTTTGTCAGGTTATGTAGCTCGCTGAGCATTTTCATGTTGCTGTGGTTCGTTCGGGGTTCTGTTGGGCGCAGCCCTCGGGGGGGGGCTTTGAGGTTGCGTTAATAACAAGAATTACCCCTTTAGCATGAGTTTGTTTGTTATCTATCAATCCTTGCTGTTGCCGATAAGGGCGGCCTGTTGTTCAAGTCTGCGGAATCGGAAGGTGGCGTTGATCGCGAGCCCAACAGCATTAGTTCTCTTGATATGCGTTACAGGATGAACGAGCTGCCGATAGCGGAGTTGGAGAAGTTGTCTGCAAAACTTCAGGATATCAGGATGGGTGTGATGGCGCAGTTTCTCCTGACCGGGTGGAGCTTGAAGGGGCTGGTCGGGTACATGTGGCTGCATGGTGGGATCCTGCATTTATCTGGCAATGCGCTTATGCTGTGGGTCTTTGGGAATGCGGCTTGCGAGAAGCCTGGTTATGCGATATTAACGGTCCTTTATGTCGTTAGTAATGTATTAGGCGTGGCGGCCCACCTGTTTTCGGGCGGGGGAGCAATGCTTGGTACGAGCGGTGCGATATTCGGGGTTGTGGGCATCTACCTGGTTTTCTTTCCTGAGAACGATGTGGACTGTGTGTGGGTATTCTTCTTGCCGCTGATGCTACTGCGCCCGCTTGCGAGGGCATTCAGTATTTCAGGGTATTGGCTGATTATTGGGTATGTTATCAGTAATATTATCGGCGTTCTCGGCGACGAGGGCCGTGTTGCTCATTTTGCGCACCTTGGTGGGATGGCAGGGGGGTTTACATTTGCGATTATGCTACTGAAGTTCAAGATGATCAGTATGGAGAAGTACGAGAAGTCGCTTCTTGAGTTGATCGGGTTGGAGAGGAAAGAGTCTGAGGGATTTGGGGCAAGGAACTTGCCGGCATGGCAACAGGAGCATATTGCCGAGGAGCAAGCCGGTGAGGCGGTTTCGCCTGAGCCCGGGCTTGATGAAAGTGAGACCGAGCAGATGTTTTTGAGACAGCAGGGCAACGAGTTCATCCGCTTTACTTGCGCGTGCGGCAAGAGGATAAAGCGCCTTCTAAACATACCGGGAGGAAGGGGAGGTGTCCGCGTTGCAGCGCGGAGGTTGTGATAGGTATGGCCGAGCCTGCGGTTGAGGAGTTTATTCGTTTTATCTGTTCATGCGGTAAGAGGCTGAAGGTGCCTGCGAAGCTGTCGGGCAAAAGCGGGCGGTGTCCGAGATGCAGTGAGCGCGTGAGGATTCCGGAGGCGGGGTCTGCTTAGATGAATTGGTATGCACCGCATACCGTAGGCGAAGTGGTTGCAGCACTTAGTGTAAGTTTACAGATTCACAGAGCTTATGCCAAATATGAGTAAAAGACACGAAATCCTTGGCGCTAGTGCAAATAACTGTAGACTGGACGATACTATGGGAAGGATTGCGATTGATGTTGTTTTACTGCCGAGCGAAGAGGTCGCCGACAGGGTGATTGAGGCGAACAGTTTGCTTATCGCCGAGCAGGCTGAGGGGATAGTTCTTAACAATCGCGATTGCCTGCCTCACATTTCTCTTGCAATGGGCGTTATCGAGGAGACGGACCTTGGCGAAATTGAGACTGTCCTGAAGGAAATAGCGGATGAGTTTATGTTTGAGCCGTTGTTGATTATCGGTGTTTTTATTTCCACGAACAGCAGGGGGGAGAAGGTGTCGTCGTTTGTGATTGATAAGACCCAGGAGCTTCAATCGCTGCATGAAGAGGTTCTCGGGATGCTCGGTACATTTCTGGGCAGTGACGTCACGGCGGATATGGTTGCCGGCGAGGAGGTCGGGGATAGTACTTTGGACTGGATAAGGAACTATCAGGAGAAATCAAGCTACGCCAATTTCCAGCCTCACATAACAATCGGATACGGGCAGGCTAAGGCGCTGGATGCTCCGATACCATTGGCCGTTTCGAAGTTAGCGTGCTGCCGGTTGGGCAATCACTGCACGTGCAGAGAGGTTCTTGTGTCTGTGGATCTTTGAGGGCGGCAGTTGAATTGGTATGCACAGCATACCCTACGTGGTCTGGATCGATATTTGATTGTTCGACGTTGCCGGGCTAATGCTCTATTCGACGGTTACGCTTTTTGCGAGGTTTCTTGGTTTGTCGACGTCGTGTCCTCTTAGGACTGCGGCGTGGTATGCGAGCAGTTGCAGGGGGACGACGGTCAGCATCGGCTGCAAGAGTTCGGGTGCGTCGGGGACAGTTATTAAATAGTCGGCGCAGCGTTTGATGTTTTCATCACCTTCTGTGGCGACTACGATTGTCTTTCCGCCGCGTGCGCGGACTTCTTCGATATTGCCCATGATCTTATCGTACTGCGGTCCTTTGGTAGCAATGAATACGGCGGGCATGTCATCGCTAATCAGGGCGATTGGGCCGTGCTTCATCTCGGCAGCGGGGAGGCCTTCGGCGTGGATGTAGCTTATTTCCTTGAGCTTAAGAGCACCTTCGAGGGCGACCGGATAGTTGAAGCCGCGACCGAGGAAGAGCCAGTTATTCTTCTCGATATTTGCCGAAGCAATATTCTTGATGTGTTCGGATTGTTCGAGTATTCGGCTTATCTTATCCGGTATCTTAGACATTTCATTGACGTACAAACGCGCCTGATCATTGCTGATATGTCTTCTTCTGCCCAATTCGATAGCGAGCATAGTCAGCACGGCGACCTGGGCTGTGAAGGCTTTTGTGCTGGCGACACCGATTTCCGGGCCTGCGTGCAGGTATATCCCGGCGTCGGTTGTCCTTGCGATGCTCGATCCGACAACGTTTACTATGCCGAGTACTGTTGCTCCACGTTCTTTTGCTTCCTCTACGGCCGCCATAGTGTCGAGCGTTTCTCCCGACTGGCTGATTGAAATTACTACCGTGCCGTCGCCGATTATGGGATTGCGATATCGGAATTCGCTGGCGTATTCGGTTTCTGTGGGTATGCGTGCGAGTTGCTCGAACAGGAATTCGCCTACGAGGCCGGCATGAAAGGCGGTTCCACATGCGGTTAGGATGATGCGTTTTGTCTTTGTCAGTTCTCGCAGATGTTGGGCGATGCCGCCGAGTTTGATTTTTTCGGCCCGTGGGTCGATTCTTCCGCCCATACAGGTACTCAGCGTTTTTGGCTGTTCGAAGATTTCCTTGAGCATATAGTGTTCGAAACCGTTCAGTTCAATCTGGTCCAGCGAAAACTCGATCTCGTTGAGGTCTTTGGCGACGGTGACATTGTCAATCGTTTTGGTTTGAAAACCACCGGGGGTGACACGCACCATTTCATTGTCTGAAAGGTATATCGCCTGAGTCGTATGCTCTACTATCGCAGCCGCATCGGAAGCAAGAATATATTCGTTGTCACCGACGCCGAGGATAAGTGGGCTGCCTTTCTTGGCCCCGATCAGCATGTCGGGAAAATCGGAGCAGAGGATGGCCAATCCGTAGGTGCCGTACAATTCGTGAATAGCCCGCTGGACGGCCCATTCGAATTTGTTTTGCCCTTCGGACTGTTTTGTCTGTTCCTGATCGTCACCTTTGGCGTAGAAATATCCGATGAGGTTTGCGACGACCTCGGTGTCGGTTTCGCTTTTGAATTCGACGCCTTCGCCGGTGAGGAAAGTCTTGATAGCGCTGTAGTTTTCGATGATGCCGTTATGGGCGAGCACGATTTTGCCGGTGTAGTCGAGGTGAGGATGTGCGTTTGTCGTATTGGGCTCGCCGTGTGTGGCCCAGCGTGTGTGGCCTATGCCCAGCATTTCATCGGCGCAGGGTTCTTCGAGAATCTCTTCGAGGGCACTGATTCTTCCCTTGGTTTTCTTGATTCTGATAGCGCCGTGGGCGAGCGTCGCGACGCCGGCTGAGTCATATCCGCGATACTCCAGGCGCTTCAAGCCCTCAACTAATATTGGCTGAGCAGTCTTGCTGCCCAGATACGCCACAATTCCGCACATCTTAGAGCCCTTTCCATATCAGTAGTCAATGAAAACGCGTTCATTATAGACGATTCGGGCATGACGGCAAATCTATATTGGCCCGGATCAGTCAAGCCGGATTGTTTTGCCTGCCGGCGGTCAGGGTTTTGAAGATTTGTTTCGCTGTTTTAAGTATTGAAGAACCTGCCAGGCATCGCCTTTGAGGTCCCAGTCTTCACCGATCAGCAGCATCTTGAAATCCTCCTTGAGTTTTACTTCGATATCGCGCGGGCCGGCGAATCCGATCAGCGGAACATTGAAGCGGTCGCAGGTCTTTTTCACCTTTTCCAGGACCTGATCGACCTGGGGAGTTCGCCACTTGCCGTAGAGTCCTGCGCTGAAGCTGTAATCGCATGGTCCGAAGAATATTGCTCCAATACCTTTGACTTTGAGGATTTCCTCGAGGTTATCAACTCCCTCCTGGTCCTCGATCATAAGTATGGCCATGATATCTCCCTTTGGATTTAGCGGCCAGACATCCGCTCGGCGAGAGTATTCTTTCGATTTGAGCCCCCACAAATAAGCGGCCACTCGAGGCGAGGCGCCGCGTCTGCCCTTGGGCTCCGGGATCGGCGAGTCTTTTGGTTGCGGATAACGGCAGGCGCTGACGACTCGTCTGGCTTGTTCGGCGTTGCAAACGTGGGGAACGACCACAGCTTGAGCACCGACGTCGAGGACCTGTTTGATCGGTGCCTCTATAGGACCGTCGCCGTCAACCGGGATTCTTACGAGCGTTGTTATGTTGGGCTGGAGATTGCCCTTTGCGAGGACTTCGCCCCGGGAAGTCAGCGAGAGCAGGAAATTGCGAAGCTCGGTTATCTCGAACGGCTCATGCTCGAGGTCGATCAGGATGTAGTCGATCATTGGTTTGGTTAAGGATTCCTGATAGGTCGGCGTGCCGTTTATGCGGGCCAGGCCGATTGCCATCGAAGGGTGCAGCGTATTGCACCAGATGCCGGTTACGGGCAGGCCTCGTTCGAGCTTATCAATGACTTTGTTCAAATGGATGTATTCTTTTTGCTCGAAGGTTTTCGGTGCGGCCGGTGCGATGGAACATGAGGTTACCAGAATGGTTGAAATTGCGATGACAAAAATGGCGGATGCTTTTCTCATGTGTCGTTTCCTTTATTGCAGCCCTTCCTTCAGTGGTTTCTGGGTGGGTGTTGCGGCTCGACTACGCACCCGCAGAATAAGTTAACAGCAGGGCATAAGGATAACAAAACACCCGACGGCGTGTCAAGGTCGAACCTGCGATTGATATTTTGCAGTTCCTTCCGAATGCGTTGAAGGGCGAAAGCTGTCAAAACGGTTGCAATTTTGCGTCGGATTTGTTAGTAAGAGAGGTTTGAGCGGATAGTATTGGGCAGGATTAATTGAGTATAAAGAATATGATAGTAGTTATCGATTATAATGTGGGCAATGTTAAGAGCGTGTGCAACGCGTTCGAGTATATCGGGCGCAAGGTGCAGCTTAGCTGCGATCCTGATGTGATCAGGCAGGCGACGGGTGTGGTTTTGCCGGGAGTTGCGGCGTTTGGGTATGCGGTTCGCGAATTAGGGACATTGGCGGAACTGATAAAGGAGGTCGCCTCCGAGGGCAGGCCCTTGTTGGGGATTTGTGTCGGGTTTCAGATGCTTTTCGAGCGGAGTTGCGAATACGGCGAGCACACTGGGCTTGGGCTGATCCGTGGCAATGTTGTTCCTATTCCGGCGGGTAGGGTGATTCCGCACATGGGCTGGAACAAGGTTGAGCTGCCGGAGGATATGGATTTGTTCGCCGGACTCGGTGACGCGAAACACTTTTATTTCGCACACTCATTTTACGCAGACGTAAACGACAGTGAATGTCGCGTGGCCTATACCGAGTACGGGTTTGATATGCAGGCGTCGGTGCAGAAGGGCAATGTATACGGCACGCAGTTTCATCCTGAAAAGAGCGGGCCGACTGGCTTAAAAATTCTGGAGAACTTCGCACAGATTTGCGAAAAGAAGAAATAGCGATGCTTACAAGAAGAATTATTCCGTGTCTTGACGTGAAAGACAACCGTGTGGTCAAGGGTGTCAATTTTCTGAATCTGCGCGACGCCGGCGACCCGGTGGAACTTGGCGCAAGATATAGTGACATGGGGGCCGACGAACTTGTGTTTCTGGATATCACCGCGACGATCCGCTCTCGCAAGACTATCGTTGAATTGGTTGAGAAAGTGGCGGAAAACGTTTTTATTCCGTTTACGGTAGGCGGTGGTATTCAGACGGTCGAGCAAATGGATACGCTGCTTCGAAGCGGCGCCGAGAAGGTATCTATCAATACGGCGGCGGTGGCGAATCCGACTATTCTTTCCGAGGGGGCGGAGCGTTTCGGCAGTCAGTGCGTTGTATTGGCTATTGACGCCCGTCGCAGTAAAGACAGGCCCGGCAAATGGCAGGTGTGCATTAAGGCCGGTTCGGAGCCTACCGATATCGACGCGGTGGAATGGGCCGCTCTTGGCGAAGAACTCGGCGCGGGGGAGATACTGCTGACCAGTATGGATGCCGACGGCACGAAGGCCGGCTACGACAACGAGCTTAACAAGGCGATCACCGATGCTGTGAATATTCCGGTAATCGCATCGGGCGGGGCAGGTACGCTCGAACATCTTTACGACGCCATCGTCGACGGCTGCGCCGATGCGGTGCTGATGGCGTCGATCACGCACTTCGGCAACTTCACCATAACGGAAATGAAACAATACTTAGCCGACCGCGGCATACCGATGAATCTCTAATAACTCAAACTGGTCGGTTGGTCAGTTTGAAGATGTCAGTAGTCAGGAACCAGTAAAGGGGGGATGGGGCTAAGTTTTTTTGCGGGTTTTTTTTAAAAAATTGGGGGATTTTGGGGGAAATTTTGGGTGGTTTTTTGGGGGAATGTTTGTTTTTGGGCTTATACTGACGGTTTAGCGCGCACAAACGCGCAATTTTGGGGAAAAAGGGGGTAAAAAGGTATGGAAAAGTGACGGAAAAGTACCTAAAAAGTACACTTATGTACGGAAAAAATGCAGAAATATACGGTTTTTGGACATTAGACTTGCGCGTTTGTGCGAAAATTCTCCGCTCGCCGCGGGGGCTTGTTTTACCGCGGAGATTGCCGATACTGCTCCGCGAAGCGCTACGCAGCACAAGTTTCGCGGAGATTATTTTTGGCAGGATAACAGGATTGACGGGATTTGTTTTAGACGCTGATTTCGCTGGTTTCGCGGATTTTTTTAAATTGCTGTCAACATTTGCGTGGTAAGGAACGGCATATATATAAACAAGCGATTTTTTGAGCAGGGCTGCAGCATGGACGAGTAAAACGGTGCGTACATTTATTGACGGGAATCGCGGTTTTGGGGACGGTATTGGGGGGGGCTGAAAAAGATAGGAATTTTCGAAAAGTTTGAAAAAAGATCGTCACTTTGGATTCCCTTGCTCACCATATATGCGAAGGGGCATGAGTGACATTGAAAGTGCGGGAGGTATTAGTGGAATGTCGCGGGAAATCTTGATCGTTTGCCGGGTTCTGGCCGGGTTTGGGTGAGTACGTACCTGCGCGTATAAAGACTTTAATGGAGTAGATGGGGGATAAGATTCTTTTGAAAATTTAAGGAGTACAGGGAATGTATACGCGAAAAACGATTGTAGCGATGATTATTTTATTGTTAATTTCGATGAATGTTGGCGCGTGGGGGGCGACAGTCAATTGGTACGTTGACCCGGACGGCAACGACCTTAGTGACGGCAATTCGTGGAGTGAGGCGTTTGCCACCATAAAGAAGGCGGTTGACAGTTGCACAGATGACAACAACGACGTTATCGATGTCAATACAGGCGAGTATGTGACCGGGCCAATAATAATTGATGATAACGACATAGACATCAGGTTTGGAGAAGGAGTGACGGTGGCTGCGAAAAGTAATGACCCAAATGACCCATGTGCTCCTTATTTCTCTAATTCTTGGAGAGTGGATCCCAATTATGGGGGGAGCTATGCTGATGTGCTTTTCCGAGTGATCGAGTGCTCCGATATCATTTTTGATGGAAATGAGACGACGTTTCTTATGCAAAAAGATGAGTACGACCAGGAAGAGGACCCCGGTGAGTGGCGGCACGTTATTCATGTCCAAAGCTGCAGGAACGTTCGGATTTCGGGGTTAACTCTGAAAGATAGCGGAGGAGATGGACTATGTATCAGCCATAAGTATGAAACCAATGGCAGTGCAGAACCTTCTGAGCGTATCGAAGTTAACGATGTGACTTGTGATAACAATTGGCGTACCGGGATTGCGATAACCTGTGCAAACGACGTAACGATCGAAAACTGCATCCTGAAGAACACGAGTGGAGCGCCTCTCGGCCCGTGGGCAGGTATTGACTTTGAACCCGGTACTGGAAACTCCAGGCTTAACAACATTGTTATGCGAGACACAGTGATCGAGAACAATGCGGGGCATGGCATACAAATACAACTTGGAGCACTTAGATGGCAGGACAAAAACTGGCAGAACCCCAATAATATTGAGGATTGGGAATATACGGATATCACGATTGAGGATTGTTTCATCTCCGGCGGTCCAGGAGGCATTATCAGTAGCGGACCATACTTGCCTACGTACCCAAATGATCCTAACGGTTGGGGCCGTGATGGCACGATCACGATAACCAATGTCACTGTGGAAAACACCACCGATTACGGCCTGTATGTCAGCAAGTCGTCCGAGCGGGGAGAGTTGACCTTTAACAACTGTGTATGGGCAAACGTCGCGTCACTTGGACAATCATGGCCTTTGGAAGTGAGGGGATATACCAACTACCATAAACCGGGAGGAATCAACTTCAACGATTGTCAGGTATTTGATTGGTTTGACCGCCCCACCATCAAACTTGTCGACAAGACAGAGTGGTGCCCTAAGGTCTATGAAATACACGGTGACATCTATGTCAAGAATGACAAGCGTATCCCGGCCGACGCCAACGACCCTAACGATCCCAACTGTTTGTTTGATTGGAGTGACACCACCCCCATCAATGTTGACGTCAACGTGGTGCCCGGGCTTGTCGATTCCAATGACGTCCTCAACAGGACGACATTTGAGTGGTACTCGTCAATCCAGGCGGCGATAAATGATGCCAGTAGCGGCGATGTGATTG
>Ga0208771_1001734_pt1 | contig 11192 bp, 7 predicted proteins | sample AntAceMetag02UKX_FD_184775 | JGI IMG/M metagenome (GOLD analysis project Ga0208771, IMG submission 184775) | Saline lake microbial communities from Ace Lake, Antarctica - Antarctic Ace Lake Metagenome 02UKX (SPAdes) (version 2) | ecosystem: Environmental > Aquatic > Non-marine Saline and Alkaline...
TGCAAAAAACAGAAAGCTAAACTTGAAAGCTAAAGGGCTTATGTTATACCTTCTAAGCTTACCATCAGATAAAAATATAACTGTTAAAGAACTCGAAAAACATACAATTGAAGGATTAGATGCCTTACATAATGCTGTAAGTGAATTAGTTACAGAAGGTTATATAAAGAAAAGAACATATCGAAATGAAAAAGGACTTTTTCAGATAGAATACACTGTTTATGAGTATCCACAGGAAACTATCCAGAGCGGATTCTCCGACACGGGTAACCCGATTTCCAGATCAAAAGAAAGGATTAAAAAGAAAGAAGAAAAAAAAGAATTGGATATGATATCGTCATCATCATCTATAAATAGGGAATTACAATTATTGGGAATTGGAAAGGAAGAAATTAAGAAGATTTTAGAAAAGATCGATGATGATGATAAATTGAAATTGATAAGAGAAAAGCTAGGATTAATAAACCACTTAATAAAAACAAAAACAATAAATAATCCAGCTGCATACGCAATAAAAGTGATAAGAAGCACAAATTTTAACCAAATCGAGCTTCAAAAAGAGGAAAAACGCAGAAAATCAATTCTAAGAGCCGAAAAAAAGAAAAGAGACCTAGAACTCATGATAAAAGAGAGAAAAGAATGGGATGATGATATTAAGCGAAGAAAAGAAGAAAATGGAGATATATCAAAAGTTGTTTCTGATTTCACACAAAAGATAAACCAAGATAGCAAAGTTGGAGGATTATAATGATATCAATGCAAACATATATTAAAAGAAATGAAGGATTGAGATTAAAACCTTATCATTGTAAAGCTGGGAAATTAACAATTGGTTATGGAAGGAATCTGGAAGCCAAGGGAATATCGATCAAAGAAGCTGAGTATCTTTTTGGGAATGATCTGAAGATTGTAGCGAAACAAGTTGCAAACAGAATTGAATTTTACAGAAAATTATCTTATAAACGTAAGTTAGTGCTGGTTGACATGGCATTTAATATGGGGATTGAAGGATTATTGGGATTTAAGAAAATGCTGGGTGCAATGAAACGCAGAGATTTCATGGAAGCCGGAAAGGAATTGATGAGATCTAAATATGCAGAACAAGTAAAAACCCGGGCATTACAAAATTATATATATATAGTTGAAGGATAATGGAAATAATAAAATAAGTATACCTCTTCCCTATTTATTAACTATAGAGTTAAAAGTAAAAAGGGGCTCGTTCTTAAAGCCCTCTTTGAGAATGAACGATAGTAATGGCAGATCATTGGTCTACTATTTTTTTCTCAAGCTGTTCATAACTTCTCTGTAGTTTCACACCCGAGAAGTCAATTCCAGCGATTAGTTTACTGTAGATAAACTCCAGTTCCAATAAAAAAGTCTGTGCCAGGAATTGGTTCGACATATCCAAGTTTTCTGAACTCTGCGGTCTCACCGGGTTTGACCCAATAATATTCTACATATCCGCCGCCGTTCTTGGCAGCAGCACTCAACTCCTGAATTACAAATTTTCCTTTTTCATCCTGGAAATTTGTCAGGTCTTTACCTTGCAGATCTTTTTGAGTAGCATGTGCAACATTCACACAATCATAATTATAAATATAAAAATATCCAGTTTCATTAGGATAAAAACGGATCGGTGTAATAAATTCCTGCATTAATTTGATTTGATCTAAATTAACATCCATATTTTGAATAACAGCTCCCAGGCCAACAGCAGTATTATGAACAGCTATTTTGGCGATCTCTTCATAATTGCTGATAGTTTCAACTTTCTGCTGGCAACCAAGAATTTGAAATATAACACATACCAAAATCAGAATTCTTCCAGTTATTTTCATGTTTCCTCCATTTATAATTCTTAAACTTATCTTAAATATTTTGAATAAAAAATTATACTTTCTAGTATTACAGATTGGCATAATACCAGGCGTGTCACGTCATCTTGCCAAGAGCATTGGATTTGCATTTTCAAATCCTGATGCGATTAGCGAGATGATAAAAGACGAGCAAATAAAAGTCAAGGGTTGTTTATTTGCGAGTTCCCGTGGACGCAATTTTAAACGACGTTTTGCTTCGATACTGTTGCGAGTTTTTTTAAAGTGTCACGCCCGGCGTTAGCAGCATCTTTTTCATTTCAACAGCAAACACTTTTTTACAGCTTCAGTTTTTTCATTAATACTTAATTTATAATAGTAAATTCCTGAGCTTAGTGCCTTTCCCATCTTATTATCACCATTCCAGATTACAGAATGAGCTCCTTTAACAAAATCATTGTGAGCTAAAGTTTTAACTTTTTGACCTTTGATATTGTAGATAGTGAGTTCAACTTTAGAATCATATTGGATTGTAAACTCAATTGTAGTTGTTGGATTGAATGGATTTGGATAATTTTTCAAATTAAAAAAATTTGGAATTATTTCATTTTCATCAGTCCCCAACAAACCTTCTAAAGAAATTATTGCAAAGCCACTTCTGTTATTTCCAGTAAGAAGATAGTTATCTTTCAGGAGCATTTCTCGAACTTGTCTACAGCCACTATAACTCTCAATTAAAGTTGGGATATTAGGATTTGATATGTTATAAACAGATATTTCATTCCAGCTTGCATCAGCAATTATTAGATCATTTCCATTTGTTATTACTGGGGCGATAAATTCAGAATCTTCGTATGGTTGAATAGATGTAACAAACTCAATTGAAGTAGGATCAGTAATATCTAACAAAATAATTTCATTATCAGCAGAAACATAGAGAATGTTGTCATCAATTTTCATCCCACCAATAAAATTTTCTATTGGATAAAAATCAATTATTTCAGGATATTCAATATTAATTATTTTAATTCCTTCCTGATAAATTACATAATATATGAAACCATTTTTTGCTTCAAAAGCAGTTTTATATCCCACATCGTCATAACTTCTGATTTCAGAGATTTGTGTTGAATTATTTATAGAATATAATTTAATTTCTGAATGATCAAATTCAATAAGCATATCATCCATTGTTAATAACATATCACTACCTGAAACACTTTCAAATGTTCCCAATAATTGTGGTTCAAGCGGATTAGATAAATCGTATGTAAAAATACTGAACCAGTCTTTTGCAAACAAAACTTCATTCCATAATGTGAAACTTACAATTTGATCATCTTGATTTGGAAATTGTTGATAGATTGGATTTTCATAATTTGAAATGTCGATTATTCCAGCCATTTCATTGTATTCATAATTTAAATAAACTGCATTTTCATATAAATTCATACCTGTTGTAAATATTGGTAATTCACAACTTCCGATACACTTTTCTTCAATTGGGTCAGAAATATCCAATATTTGCAAACCTTCCCATCTCGTAATGTTAAAGGCAATTCCTTCTGAGACCTCAAATCCTTCAACAATTGCCCAACTGTCGTACATCCCAAGATGAGAGAGTTCAAAATTCTCTTCAATTTGGAAAAAATCAATACCATTACCACGTGTGTATAATACATTTTCATCTACAGCAAGTGGACATCCAGCTCCTTCAAGAGAAGTTAATTGTATAGGTTCTAATGGATTACTGAGATCAAATACATTAATGTAATTTTGTTCTGCATTTGTGTACATCTTGTTTTCATTAATAATAAAGTAATCGGTATATGATGGTATTACATCAACAAGTTCAATATTATTGATATCTTCAATATTAAATATATTTATACCATTCTCATAATTTTGGACATAAGCAGCAGGCCAAACAACATTAATGAGAATTGATCTCCAATATTCTCCATAATGTGCTTCGATAATTGGAGATTGTGGATTTGATACATCAATGAAATATATTCCTCCTTGGCCACAAGCAGCATATAATTTTTCATTTTTTACGGAAAGCGAAACACAATAACTATCTACTGGAATTGTTGAAAGAGGAAGAAGATTATCAAGATTAGAAACATCGAATAAATCGATACGATTTGAGCCACCTATATAAGCAATATTATTTTGCACAACAATATCTTGAGCTTGAGAATTAATATAAGTTTCTGAAATTAGTTCTGGGTTTGTAGGATTGCTGACATCAAGAATTTTAATTTTATCAAGTTCTAGAAGAAACAGATTATTATCAATTAATTCTCCATCGACAGAAATATTTTCTGTTGGGTAGTGTCCGATTTTGTGATAAACAGCTATCATATTAGAGCAGAAAACCAACATAACTAAAACTAAAAAAATCATTTTCTTCATAAGTCTTCCAATTTTCTCCAATGGTACTTAATGCCGCACCGTGTGTCACTTTGGCAGACCAACCCAAACCTTGAATCGGAATGATTCAAGCAAAGAGCACCGACCAGCCAAACCGACGACACGCTTGTTATTTGCACCTTCAACAATAATTTTCAATCCATCAGTATGTAAAAACAATGAATGAGCATAATTGAAAGATTAATTGATTAATATCATTTTGCTGATTAGTGTATTCTAACTTCATTTTATTTAATCCAAGATAGTTTAATTGTAAATGAATAAAAATTCTCCCAATTACAATCATAGGTTGTGTAACTAATCTGTGGTAAAGAAGTAAAATCTAATTGAAGACGAACAGGATAATCAGTGAATTTATAGACCGGTATATCAATCCCAAGACCATAAGTGAATTGGGAAAGTTGATCTTCATTGTTAGGATGTCCACCGTCATCAATATTTTCATAATAATAGCCACATCTCAAAGATAGCATCTCAATGAATTTTGTTTCAAGTCCAAGATGAAGTCCATCCCGATAATCATAATTTAGTAAATACTGATATTCTGCCTGACACAAAACTTCAACAGTGTTATTATTTATTACCGGTAAAAATGAATAGCTTAAACCAAAACGAGAAATTGCTGGAAGTTCCTCATCGACAGAATCAAATTTAATTTTTGAAAAAGTAAAGTTTCTAATACTGGCTCCAAATGATATTTCATCTTCCGAAGCAAAAAATGAAGTTAGTTTATGTTTATAAATTAATCCCACATCGAAGAATAAAGTACTATGAGGATCATCAGAATAATTCACGTTAAAATAATTAATATTCCAACCAACCGACAGGGCATCTGACAATGGAGTAGCCATAGTTAAAGTGTAATTTGATAAGAAAGGAGAATATTCTTTAATAATTTCGCCTATCTCATTCATTATATAGTAAGTTTCCCCAAAAAAGAAATGATTAATATTTAATCCAATTACTATATTATTTTTTAAGTTATAACCCAATCCACATTGGTAATATCTACCTTTATCAATTCCATAATAGGGACTGGATGTAGTAAACCTTACATCTAAAAAATTGATATTGGCAATACCTACCGGATTATAAAAATATGTATCCATATCACCATCAATTGTTACATAACCCCTACCCATTGCCTCTGCTCTACTGCTGGGTTGCCTGCCAAAAAAAAACTCCTGATACGCACCCCTGTAATCTGCATGTAATGCAATAAATAGTAAAAACATAACAATAAGTAATAACCCAAATTTCTTCATATTCATCATTCCCTCCAATTATTTTAGATAACTATGACATACACTATTTACAAGAAGTTTTGCGTGTGCGGCGGGATCGGAACGATCACGCCAAAGACAAATAGCCCAAACCCTGAATCGGAAGATTCAAACAAAGAGCACTGAATAGCCTACCCGCTGACACGCTTGTTAGCAGCATCTTCTATCATTTCAGCAGAATACATTTATTTACTGCTTCAATTTCTCCATTAATAATTAATTTATACAGATAAACGCCTGAACTTACTGAATTGCTTTTATCATCATCACCATTCCAGATAATTGAGTGCGCTTCCTTTGTATATTCATTACGAGTTAAGGTTTTGATTTTTTGTCCTTTTAAGTTGAAAATAGCAAGTTCAATTTTAGAATCATTTTGGATTGAAAATTCAATTGTTGTAGATGGATTAAATGGATTGGGGTAGTTTATCAAATTCAGCTCTTCAGGGATAATTTCCAATGTAACAAAGAGTGTATTAGTTACAACCATTGTAATAGGCACGATCACATCCGGGCCAGTATTATTTTCAAAGATCAATTCTGCAGTATAAGTTATATTTTCTAATCCAGCTGAACTGATAGGAACAGAAATATTATTCGATTCTCCCGCTTCTAATGAATACATATAAGAAGTATCTAATAAAATCCATGAATCTCCGGAAAGATAATTAACTTCGATTTCAAAAAACAACACATCAGAACCAGGATTAGAAACAGTCAAATTTTCATATGTCAGTTCTTCAGGTTCGAGATATACATTTATTTCTTCAGGAAATATATTGATCTGGGGATTGGTCATTTGATAAATGAAAAAGCGGATTTCCGAAGTCGACTCACCCTCGTCATAAACAGCTGTTACCCCCGCTACATAAGGTTGTTCGAAGATTAAACTACTTGTATCATATTGATAATATTCATCTGTAGTGAAAGTAATGAAATCCACATTCAGATAAACAATATAACCAAGCAACTCACGATTGTCATCTGCAGTTTCAGGTGGCTCCCAACTAGCATAACCATTATCTGTTGCGTAAAAATCCTCAACTGAATTGAGAGCAAGATTGTAGATAAATATAAATTCAAGACAAATCCCTAAACCACTGTTGTAAACTGCTTCGACACCAAAAATATATGTTTGTCCGGGGGTTAACAAATAATAAAACATCTCTATGAAAAATACATCAAAAAAACCAATCAATACACCATCAATATAAATGTTATAACCAAGCAGATCACGATGCTCATCTGTTCCGGTAGAAACATCCCAGGTTGTGTGGTCAAGAGGTGTAATAAATAAATTCTTCTGTACATCGAACGACCGCTCCGGATCATCAGTGATTTGCGAAAACAAATTTGATATAACAAAAAATAATACAAATAATAATGATATTAGTTTCATAGTTATTCCGCTTTAATTAAAATCAATTTTTCTTTCTTGTGAATCTGATAAACAAAACTGCAAAAATGAAAACTATATGTCAATAATTAAAGTATTCGGAAGAGAAAATGAGAAGAAAATTGAAATGTGATCCGACTTCGTTCCGAGAATCGGAACTACGCCGGGCGAAAAAGAATAAAGACTAAAAGAAGAGAGCCGTCACCTCCTGAAAATTTCTGCAAGATAACGGCTCTCTATGTTAATTCGTATTTATATAATTTTGATTATTTTATTAAGATCATTTTCTTGGTAGAGACGAATTTGCTTGCCTTCATCTTGTAGAAATAAACGCCGCTTGAAACCGGATTGCCGTTTTCATCTCGACCATTCCAGGTTACAGAGTAATTACCTGGTTTTATCACCTCATCGCGCAGAACAGCTACTTTTTCACCTTTGATATTGAATACTTCGATAAATACATGTCCCTGATTTACTATTGCAAAACTGATCTCCGTACTTGGATTGAAGGGATTAGGATAGTTTCCACCAAGTTTTGTGATAAGAGGAATATTTCCAGGACCAGTTCCAGTTACTGTTACTTCTACTTCGTTGGAAGGAACGGATTCATAAGTTCCATACATGGCAGTTACATAGTACGTATATGCGCCGGAAGGTAAGCCGGAATCGATATAAAGCAAAGCAGGAATCGTAGCTATTACATTACCATCACGGTAAACGTTGTACATGGTGAGTCCCGGTCCTACAGGTTCTTCCCATTGCAGAATGACATTAGGTGAAGTGAAGGAATAGCTCAAATTCAATGGTGGATTATACAGATGCTGCATGGCAAAATCTACTACAACAACGTCACTTGATGCAACGACAACACCTGTTTGCTCATATGTTTCATATCCAGCTAATGCACCTGAAACAGTGTAAGTATCTGGATCTACATCCATTGAGTAATCTCCGTTAGCATCTGTGGTTGTTGTGTATGTACCAGCAGAAACTAACACACCTTCGATAGCTAGTCCTGTATCAGTATCTGTTACGGTTCCTTCGATTGTTCCCGGTACCATTCCTTGTACTAATTCAACAACGGATCTGAAGTGGAAGTCTGCTGCATCTTGAGTCCAGGTTGTTCCATTCCAAGTATAGGAATGATTAAATGATCCGGGTGAAGTCTCGGTGCAATGAACAATATCTAATGGAACCAGGAAGCCAATATAGAAATCTCCCTGAATATCATTAAGCTGTGCCGCATATGTACGAAGATCGATACGAGTCATGGGACTGTTATTTTCCAATGTTGCTTCAGGTGTAACCATGAATGGTGTAATCAAGTCATTGCCTGGAACACCACCGTTGTCGTCCCAAACGTGGAATTCCATGTCGGCATTTGCCAGATTGCTATCAATGTAATTTCTGATCAGAGCAAAATTAAGGTTCAAATCCATTCCAGCTAGATTAATCATCTTCACTGCGGCGCCAGTACCAGCATTAAAAGCAATATAAAAATCAACTACACCACTGTCATAAATCAAGTGATGTCCGCTAATATAGGAACTAATTACACTCTCACCTTCATTTACGGCAGGAGAGGCATCAACTGCAACTATTCTGAAATCAATCTGATCGCCATAATCTGTGAACGGAATAGTGAAATAGTAAGTATCCCCTGTGTTGCCCGTTGCTGGAAGTGTGATTTCAGTTCCACTTTCGACAGTATAAATAACATCTGCGGTAGCAATTCCGGAAATATCGATCAATTCAGCTTCAAAATCGAAATCAACATCTGTTCCTTCATAGAATTCCGGGCCGTCATAAAGGATCAGCGGAGGTGTGTTATCAACGTCGGAAGTTGTTACAACAACGTCATCCAGATACATTCCGTTCACTTCATAACCGCCGTCTGTTACGATCTGCCATCTAATGAGAACCTGTGAATTTCCTACGAATCCGCCTAAGGAAATGTTGTAAGCAGCCCAATCATTACCTTCACCATAATAAGTGCCGATGTTTACCCAGGTTGTTCCGTTATCCGGTGAAACGTCGATATACAGGAAGTCAAATAAACCACCTTCGATATCATACTTCATCCAAAAATCCAATTCGGCTTGCATTGCTGCTGAAAAATCTAATGGAGCTGCAATTGTAGCTGTATAGGTTGTACTTGTAGCATAATTTCCAGCAGGACTTTCTGTTAAGGAATGGGTAGGAGAATGTGAAACTCCGTCAACCAGATCCCAGGTGTTATTAGCTACAGGATCTGCTTCCAACACCCATTGAGCTAAACCGCTTTCAAAATCATCTTCGAAAACGATATCTCCTCCACCGCCACCACCATCTACAAAATGGATAAAACGGGCATTCACTCCACTCATTGGCGTGGAAACTATTGTATTGTTCCTATCAATCTCATAAACACCACCTGAATTTGTAACAAGAATATTGCCATTAGGTAATTCGTGTACACCTCGTAAACCGGAAACGATATCATAGTAACCTACAAATGTCCCATCACTTGTATACTCGTAGCAGCCACTTGGATTACTAAATCCTGCAACTAATATATTTCCATTTGCTGCTATAGATATCTGCTCAGGAAAAGCAATTGAGGGAATAATATTAGAGATATAATTACCAGCATTATCATATTGAATTACTGCATTTGTTGTTATTGCTGAAACCAAATAATCATCTTGTGCTTCTCTATATAAAACACTAAATGGGCTATCCATTATCGCTGAATTTGGTGCAATAAAGTTACCTATATGATTTCCTGCAGCATCAAATTCTACAATCGCATCAGAATTTGAACCTGAACCAACGGTTACTAAAATATTTCCATCGGCTTTCAAATCCCAACCGCGGACATTGTCTAGAATACTGGTATTTACACCACCAGCAGGAGCAAACCACCCTACAAAATTGCCATCCAGATCGTATTGCAGTAAACCATCTTCTAACTGATCTGAAACCAGAATGCTATTGCCGTCCGGATGAAGAGCAGCTGCAATTGGCGTGGATAAGTTTACATCATCAAGTGGAATAAAATCAGCATCATACAAATCACCAGTGACGGGATCAAATGCCATTACACGGTCGCTACCGCTATCCGGAATCAGAAGCAATCCACCTTCAGGAATATCACGAGAAGTGCGTTGGCCAACTACAGATTGGTGAGAATTTGTATCAATTCCCAGCTCTTCATTGATCTCTGTCTGGGTGACCGCCAGTAAAGAAATCATTACAAACGACATTAACAAAAACAAAATAAAAATCTTTTTCATCTTTTCCTCCTTGTTTTTTAGTATTAAACACTTTTTGTATAATTAAAATTCTGATGTCAAGGTAGAATTAAATGTGAAAATTTACCTTATTAAATATTCGAGCCCATTAAGTGAAGAAGAATCAATAATAAATGATATTCTTGATTTGCACTCACTCTATTTGCTGTGCTCTAAGTTTTACATCTCAAACTCCAAAAATACCCAATTCCTAATTCCTAATCCCTAACCGCTAATCCCTAATTGAAAACGCTACAGCGTTTTTAACAACTCTTCCACAGCTCTTTTAAGTTGAACATCATCATTGTTAATTACCTGCTCCGGAGTCGGATCAACAAAGATATCATGGATCGCACCATTTCCTTCCATATTCTTACCCGTTGGAGTAAACCATCCGGTAGAAGGCATTCTCATACTGGAACCGTCCATAAATGTATAATGTCCTGTTCCAATAACTGAACCGCTGGTAGGCATTCCAATAACAGTTCCAAGATATAATTGCTTAAATAGAGTCGGGAAAATTTCAGCAATAATGTAACCACCATCTGTTGTCTGTTGAACTGAACTTGCAGATTCATGCAAGTAACCACCATATATTTGAGTCCATTGCTCAATACCATTCTCATCCAGTTTTAGAAGTGAAGCATCATAATAATTTCCTGAACTTTGCATATTCGAATTTCCTGCAATAATAAATCCATTATCTGAAGTGATTTGAATACAATTTGCATTTTCACGAAAATTACTACCAAAGGTTCTTGTCCATAATGTGTCAGGTGCAATTTGAGCTATTATCTGTGATGGCAAAATTATGCAAATAAATAAAAATAGTATTCTATTTTTCATCTTTCCTCCAATTTTTTTTCTTTAATTTTTTATTGCAATTAACGGCGGCGTGCCACGTCATCTTGCCATGAGCATTGGATTTGTTTTTCAAATCCTGATGTGATTAGCAAGATGATAAAAGACGAACAAATATAAAGTCAAG
>Ga0208771_1001743_pt1 | contig 11152 bp, 14 predicted proteins | sample AntAceMetag02UKX_FD_184775 | JGI IMG/M metagenome (GOLD analysis project Ga0208771, IMG submission 184775) | Saline lake microbial communities from Ace Lake, Antarctica - Antarctic Ace Lake Metagenome 02UKX (SPAdes) (version 2) | ecosystem: Environmental > Aquatic > Non-marine Saline and...
AAAATATAATATTTTTATTGTTTAATATCCTTCATTTTACAGATTTAGCAGATTAGCATGCTTTTATCCTTAAAAAAGTGGTTCTCATAATGTTGATTATGTAACCTTGAGCACAAATTATCTTAATTCCGGCTGTTTTTACTAGAAAATAAGGACTAAATACTATATATAGTGGTTCGAGCTGCTTTTATATTAAATTTTGGAGGCTAAAATTAAAAGCATCCTATAAAGGACTATATTGTATAGATAAAACACATCCCGGACTTTTTACACTTTCTTCTTTAAATCTTTTAAAAGACCCAACATATATTAAAAGTTATTATATGTGTATGCATTTGTCCTTATTAAATATCCTGCTGGTTACCTTAACGGCCGTATCTCTTTTGCTTCCTATGTTTATTAAAAGCTCTCTAAGCTCTTTTGGTTTGTAACAGGCTGCTATTGTATCCTTTAAATCTTCCGGTGCCCTGCCGTCTATTAATATGGCCTGACTTGAGTCTTTAAATTGCCAGTTAATCTTTATGCTTTTAGAAAATTTATCAGTCTGATAACTATCATACCTTTTTATAATATCTTGGCTCTGGAGGGCTTCTAATTGGCTTAAATAGCCTCTTATACTCCATGCCTTAAGGTTATCACTATGCAACTGAATAAAAGTTCTATAACGTCTAGGATAGCAATACTTTACGATATGAAATAAAAACTTGGCTTTTGGAAGGCTTGCTTCTGTAATATAAAATATTTTCTCAATATCTGCTTTAGTTATAAATCCATTGTGTAAATTGTGTGTAGAGTCCGGGTATACCTGGTGATAATCATTATAAAAATATACACTCTTGGCTTGCCTCTCTATTTCCTTCTTGACGGCTTGCGGTGAAGTTATAATATCCTTACTGTATCCATTATGTTTATTCCTGATCCATTTGAACGTTAAATCTATTGCAACTTCGAGCGCTATATTTTGCCTGTTAAAATATTTTAATACTTTAAACTGGCTATCATGTCTTGAGCTTGGCTGTATTAATCCTTCCTTATATAAGAAAGCTCCTTCTGCTGCTGCTGATATTTTTATATTTTCATTAATATCAAAATCCAGTCTCTGCTGCTGATAAGGGAAACCATTTAGATCATAAGGATCAAGCTTTCCAAACCAATATAATTTTTGCTGCCAGGTGCCAAGATGTAAATATTCAATATCAATACAATTTTGGCCTTCCCCATATGGTAACCGGATCGCTTTTTTAGCTTGTGGGTATATCTCTATATTATTTTCATTTGCAAAAGGTCTTAATATCTCCCCCAGTAGTTTTATAGTCGGAGGCTTGCCGTTATAAGTGGGTCTATACATTATATGATAACTGTTTGCGCTCTCACTTGTAAAAAGCATGGAATTATTTATATCAAGTTTTAACTTATCTCTTATCTCGTCAACTCGTCCTCTTTCTGAGTCGTCAATGTCCAGGATAGAATAAGTGGGGTACCATTTACCATAACTTCCAACGGCATATTTGCCCTGAAGGTGAGCAAGTATAGGAATATCTGATAAGGGTTTGTTTTTGGTTCTCCATGCTTTAGATCCTATAGGCTTTATACAATAACATGGCAACCTTTGAATAAAAGTTTCTGTATATTGCTGTATATCTTCCTTAAAACCCCTTTCCTGTAACCAATTTTCCATATTCATTTGAACCAGTCTCCTGCGGGTTACTATTGCTTTTTTATATTTTAGGGGTTATTCTTATCTCAAGGTAATTTTGAAAATAAGAATGCCCGGTTAAGTCTAGTCAACTTAAAAATTTATATTTTTAACTTTTAAAAAGCTCTTTTACCAGAAGGGCTTTTTTTTATTGCCTTAATTATACCATTTAACTTCAATTTAAATCATTTTTATTAACTAATTTTTCAGGCTTGTTGCTTGTTCTTTCTAAGATCTCATAGCAAGCGTCCTCAATAGATGACTGATAACGTGCCATGTAAGAATAAGTTTTTAGAAAAATAAGTAATTCCTCTTTATTTAATTGTCTGCCAAAAATAATATTTGCTATGAAACTATATACCATGCCTCTAATATCATATTTTAGCTGTGCTAGAGTTTTATTTCTTTCTCTTAACCCTCTTATTTCCGGCTCTGCAAGATTTAATAACTTTAGTTTTAGAGCTAATAATTCTCTTTGCCATTCTGCCAGCAAGTCCGGATCGTCCATTACTTCATTATTTTGGCAATCCTTACCATAATTTGCCAGGCTGCAGTTCTCACAATCCCCGTCATTTTGTGTACAATATTCTGGCTTAATTTTCATTTTTAGCCCTCATCTTTTAATTTAAAGTAATTCTTTTGTATCTCTTCCAGGTTCATGTTTTCAATAAGGTATCTAATTAATTCTGACTGACTGATTTTTATATGAGCCGGAGCAATCTTTTGGCTTAAGTTTTCCAGCTTCTCTTTTTGTTCTTTAGATATAAAAAAATTTACCCTTATAAAAGCCTCATTGCTCCTGGGCTTCTTTCCCAGCTGTTCTTTTATGTTTTTAGGTTTGCTTAACATCTCATCATAAACATCTTCTATTTTATTTTTTCCCATTTAGCACCTCCAAAAATTCATTTACAAAGTTATGATAATCTTCTGATCCGATACTGTCAGGGCTGTATTCAATAATACTTTGCCCTTTTATTTGCGCTTCTTTTATCCCGGTATGCGCTCTTAAAATAGTTTTAAATATATAAGTATCCTTACCAAAAGTCTTTTTTGTAAACTCTATTAAATTCCGTGTGTGGAAAGTTCTTAAATCCGCAAAATTAAAAACAAGTCCTATAACTTTTAAATCTTTATTGGTTTTGTTTTGAATATTTTCTATGCTGTCTCTAAGAATTGAAAATGCCTTAAAGGATAAAAAATCTGGAGAAATAGGTATTAAAATCCCCTCACTCCAGGATAGAATATTGACTGTAATTAAACTTACTGAAGGTGGGGAGTCCATTAGTATATAATCAAAGTTATAATCTTCTAATTGCTCCAGGGCCTTTTTTAGGATATATTCCCGGCCCAGCTCCTGATGTAACCTAAGTTCTATTTTTGTTAATTCCTGGCCTGAAGGTATAAGTAATATTCCCTCTTTATTTTTAATAATATAGTCTCTTATATCAAAAGTTTTATTATCCATGACATTTAACATTAAGGCTGCAATATTATTGTCTATATCATCAGGATTAAATCCCAGCGCTATTGTTAAACTTGCCTGAGCGTCCATGTCTACTAAAATTACTTTTTTGTTTTCATGTTTTAAACAAGCCCCCAAATTGCCGGTCAATGTGCTTTTGCCTACGCCTCCCTTATGATTAATTATGCTTATCTTATTCATAGCTTGTGTATCCTTTGTGTATATGTTGTTAATAAGTTACATATACATATAATAAACATAATTTATACATAAGTCAAACATCAAGCCCCATTCCCGTAACTTCAAGGCATGAATAAATTTTTCTTCTATTTTTTCTTTATCTATTCTTAGCCTTCTATTTTTGTTTATTAAATTAGCGTTGGGGGGTTCCCCCAAAAATAGCAAAGTGTATATTTTATATTTTAATAATTAACCAGGGTATCTGATATTTCTTTTTCATTTTTAACTTCCCTATAACGTTTACTAAGCTTTAGTTTCAATAAATTGGTTCATTCCATTTTCAACATCAATATTGGCCAGGGTAATATAAATCTGTGTGGTGCTGATGTCGGAGTGGCCGAGGATCCGTCTTAGAGTTTCGATGTCTTTGGTTTGCTTATAATATTGTGTTGCATAGGTGTGTCTTAGTGTATGCGGGGAGATGTTTTTTGTGATCCCGGCTTTTTGGCTGTATCTTTTAACCATTTGTTGAAGGTACTTGATGGAAAGTTTTTTGCCTTTTAGAGTTGAAAAGAAAAAATTGCTTTCCGGTCTTCTCTTCCTCCAGCTGTCAAACAAATCCGTCAAATATTCCGGAAGGGCCAAATCACGGTCCCTGTTTCCTTTGCCGCTTTCTACCCTTAGTTTGCCTTTAGTTAAATTAATATTGCCGGGTCTTAAGTTAACTACTTCTGAAACTCTTAGTCCGCAGTTAAGCATTACTGATAGCATGGCCTTATTTCTTAGTCCCGTGGGGTATCTTTTACTCGGCTGTTTTAGTAAATTTTGGGCCTCTTCCGGCTCTAGAATGATGGGTAATTTTTTTCTTGTCATATTTGGCCTTTTTTAGCTAATACTATGTATTATACATATTATGCATAGTATATAGCAGGGGTTTGGGGGTGTCAAGTATAAAGGATAGTATATAGCAAAAATTGGGTGAGGATATAAAGTTTTTTATAATCAAAAAATGATTTTTAGCAATCTTCGTAAATTTAATATATGCCAGGCTTCAAATATCGATTCTAAGGCTTCGTAATTTGGGGTTAATGGTTTTATGCCTGTAATATTAATATTTAAAACCCCTGATATGTAAATATCGCTTTTATGAGTCAAAAAAGATGATGTGGCATAGCATTATTAAGGGGGGGGCTCGAACCAATATTTGGAGGAATTAATTTATTTTAAAAATATATCTAATTGAAATTAGTTTATAACTAATCAACAAGCATTTCTTTTAAAGCATCCTTAACTTTTAATATTTCTATTTCTCTCAAACAACCAGCTTTTTCTTTCAATCTTATTTTATCTATTGTTCTTATCTGATCCAGTACGATCCATCCAGTCTTTTTTTCAAACTCAATTTTAATTCTTGTTGGATAATTCTTTGATTTGGTTGTCATGGGGGCAATTATAACAGTATTAATGTTAAAATTCATCTCATTTGGAGATATAACAATGCAAGGTCTTATCTTTTTTATTTCATGCCCTACTGATGGATCAAGATCTACCCAAAAAATTTCATATTGCTTAATTACCATTCCCAATCCTTATCAAAATCATTAGAGCTTTCATTGACCAATACATCTTCTTTGTTTTTATGCATTTTTTCAAAACTGTTATTCCAGTCCAATCGAGGTTCTCTGATAGCTTCTATTATTACTTTTTTATCAAGTACTTTTATCTCTATTCCATTACCAAGCTCGCATTCCTTGATAATATTTGAGGTTATCCTTACCCCTTTTGAATTACCTATTTTAATAAGGTTAGTTCGCATATAATCCTTCTTAACTTGTATTTACAATGTAATTACATTATAGAATTAAAATAAGAAATTGCAATTTATTTTAAGGAAATATAAAAAAAGATAATTATTTAAAGTTAAATAATAAGATGGCTGGGCTGGGAGGACTTCGAACCAACTGCTATAATCCATTGAATTAATCAACTGAAAGCAGCTAATTCCGGGAGATCTTCTAAAGATGAGGGAGGGCATATCCGGTCATTTTCATTCCAGTATTTATACTGGGCCTTATAAAGAATTTAAATTGACTCAAGGTATATATAAGGTATAATAATTATACTATGGAATTTGAGTTTGACCAAAATAAAAGTGAAACCAATAAGCAAAAACATAGTATTGATTTTCTTGAAGCTCAAAAGTTATGGGATGATACAAACTTTATTGAGATTCCGGTAAAAACAAGTGCTGAACCAAGATTTTTGGTAATAGGAAAGATTTCAGGAAAGTACTGGTCAGGAGTTATTACATATCGAAGTGAAAAGATAAGAATTATTTCAGTTCGACGATCTAGAAAGGAGGAAGTTGATATTTATGAAAGCTTATGAGTTTGATAAAAAATTTGATGAAAATAAAAATATCCTGGGACACCTTGATATATCAAAAGCAAAAAGGCCTAAACAAGAACAAAAGAGAGTCAATGTAGATTTCCCTTTGTGGATGATTGATTTAATGGATAAAGAAGCAAGACGGTTAGGTGTGCCTCGACAGTCAATTATCAAAGTATGGGTAGCAGAGCGTCTTGAGAAGGTATCTTAAAAAAACTGGTGCTATATAATTGAGAAATTTAAAGTTATGTAAAAGTTGTTTGATGGGTAGGGGGATTCGAACCAATATTTGAAGAATTAATTTATTTAATCTTTATGATCGGGATACATAAATCTTACAAATCGCTTATGCAGTAAAATTATTAATTTTTTTATGCCTGGGGCTGAAGGATATTCAGACATCAGCAATTTAGAGTAATAGAATTTATTGTAACAAAACTCCCTGAATTTATTGGTACGTTTATTAATGTGTTACTGGTATTTTCTGGAAACTTGTGCAGAATTATATTTTTTTATCTATATTTTTTTAAGGGTTGCGGCTAGTTTTCCCCAGACTGTTCTGAGATCTTCGTTAATGTTTTTCATATTGTCTCCAATTATTGTAAGTGAGCCTTCGTTCGCCAGGCGGGTGATCTGGTTCAGGTTATTTCCGATTCTTTTAAGTTCAATTGTAAAATCTCTGATTCCGGGGATAACTGTGATGTTTTTACCCTGTGAACATTTTCTAAGGTAATCACTACGGGTACGATTGGTGCTGGATATCTTATTTTTTAGTGATAAATATTCAGTATCATTAAGCCAAAAACCGATTAAATTTTTTCTTTTTCTGCTCATGTTTTGTTATCTTTTTAAGTTTAAAATCAAGGGGTTTGGGGATACCCCAAAAACATCGTAAAGTCATTTGCGATGCGCAAGTGTATAACACTTGCGCATCTTGCCCTTCAACTATTAAGGGTTTTTGGTTAATATCTCTCCTCCTTTTCTACAAGGGTTTTAGCTGATGTTTATGTAAATATTAAAGACTTATTATTTATAGTTATTATTATATTACTATATTATATATTTTATTAGTATATATTTTATATTTATTAGGGTACTGAGGAGTTGTTTTGTGGGAGAGTACACTAAGATTTCGTCCGAAGGTTAATCTCTCTAGCTTTATTTAGGAGTACCAAAATAAATAATCCTGATTATTTATGACTTTCTGCAAGCAAATTCAGGAGGAATCTCAAACTATATTTTTTAAGAAGTAAAGGTATTATTAAGTGCCTATATTCCAATTTGGAATATTCCACATTGGAATATATCATATCATTAGTAATGGATAAGACAATTTATTCCGATGACCATAAATACTTGGTTGAACAATTGAAGCAAGCAAGAAGTCAGGCTGGGTTAGAGCAAACACAGGTTGCAGAAATGCTTAATAAAACTCAGTCCTATGTTTCAAAAATTGAATCCGGCCAAAGAAGAATTGACATTAAACAGCTTAAGGAATTTGCCAAAATTTATAATAAAAATATCAGTTATTTTATAAAAAATGAGTAAAATTTTAACAAAACAGGAAGCAATTAAATTCTTGGGTCTTGATGAAAAGACTTTTGAAAACTTTTCAAAAAATGCTGATGAGTTTCAATGCTGTGAAAGATCGGCTGGAAGACGTTATTATTTTGAAGAAGACGAATTGGGAAAATGGCTTAAAGACTATAGGTGGAGAACCATCTCTTTAGATATCGGAGATTATTCGCTTTGTCTTGATTTTGCTCTAGCTCAACACTTTAGGGGTTATGTGCTTTCCGATTGGGGAACGGCTAGGCAAAGAGAATTCGGCCAAAAAGTGACTAATTGGATTAAGGGTCAGCTTGCAGAAGTTGCTGTCAAGAAATTTTTAAATCGGGAATTTGGGATATTTATAGAACTGGACTTTCAAATTTACGACGAAATAGTCCCTCAAGATATAATCGCAGTGAAAGAGAGCGGCAAAGAAAGAAAACCTAAAATAGACATAGGAATAAAATCCTCTAAGCCTAAAAGTGCATATTTAGTATTAGGAGAAAATGAAGTTATACTTCCTTCAAGAAGATCTGACATCTATATATTCTGCAGGCCTGATATTCCTGATGATCACCTGCTTAGGATAACAAGAGATAAAATTATCGAGATAGTTAAAAAAGAGCCTCATTACCCAAGCTATAAAGATAAAATCCCATATTTTGAGACCCTACACTGCGAAATTGCCGGCTACTGTTGGATTGATGAATTAGAAAAGACAACCAGCATCCCTGGGCAAAATTTTGACGGCAACAGGTACGTAAAAAAATCAGGACAACTCCATAGAAGCAAGGAAGATTGGCAAAAACTACTAAGCAAGCTGTAGAGATTCGTAAAGCTCGTGTTTTATAGCCTCAAAATTGCAACCCGCTGAATCGTCAATATTCCCTTTAATGCTTTCATAAGGAATACCGGCAAATGTTTTTAAAACGGCTTCAAAAATTATTTGTGCCCCTTTGGGGGGAACGGCCATACCAATTTGACGCCTAACTCTTTCTTTGGGCCCTTCAAAAACAAAGCTGTCCGGAAAAGTCTGAAGTCTTGCGCGTTCTCTATTGGTAAGAGCGCGATTTTCTTCCCAATGATAAACATGGGTTCCGCCGCCACCGCTACCTGTAATTGTATAGGCTGGCTTTTCTGGGTGAAGTCGTTTATAAATTTGGCTCATTTTAGCCTTTTTTACTCTTAGTCTTAAGTTGTGAGGTATCCCTTCGTACCAGGCATTTTCACCAGGCGGGATGAATCTTAGCCTTTCTTCAACTAATTTGCTTTGCTTTGTTGTTTCATTGTTTGGAATATTTGACCTTATCGGTGGATTTTCTATTGCCTCTTTAGCTGAGATATATTTTTTATCTGTGGTAGGTGCCGGCACAGCAAATTTAAGTCCCAAATCGTTTCTTATCCCTACAATCACTATTCTGTGTCTCAGCTGAGGGACGCCATATTCTTCAAACTTATATAAATGGGCTGTCAGCTTGTATCCTATGCCTGAGTTTTTGAGTTCATTTAATATCATTTTAAACATTAGCCCGCCATTGGCACTTTTGAGCCCGTTAACATTTTCAGCTATAAACCATAAAGGATTGTGTATATTAATTGCCTTCACTCCATAGCTGTATAAAGGACCGTATCTGCCTTTTATCCCCTTTTGCTTTCCAACAATACTAAAATCATTGCATGGAAAACCGAATGCTAAAGCATTAAATTTAGGAACCTTGAGAAAGTCTATTTGCTCTACTGGACCACAAACAATACCCAAAGGACTATTTGCATGGATATTCTTTTGATAAGTCATGCAGGCATAAGAGTCTATATCGTTGGCCCAAACGGGCTTTATCGAAAAATAATTGCGCCCGTTAATTGCCTTGGCGTTTAAAGCCCCAAGCCCAAGGCCACCAGGTCCGCAAAATAATTCAGCCAGGTTAAATGTAGTTTTTTTGTCCATATAAAATTTCCTTTATTCTTCCTTCCAATAAATAATCTTTTTTTGTTTCACATTCCCATATTAAACAAACTTTCCAGCCCAGATCCTCTAAAGATTTTATGTCTCTGTTTTGTCTACTAATATTGTTCTTAAATTTATCTTTCCAATAATCTGTGTTTGACTTTGGAAAAGATTTTTTTGAACATCCTTCATGCTGATGCCAAAAACAGCCATTAATAAAAAAGGCAATTTTATTTTTAGGCAATACTATATCCGGCTTGCCTGGTAAATCCTTCCTGTGAAGCCTGTATCTAAAACCTGACCTGTATAAAATTTTTCTTACGGCAATTTCAGGCTTAGTGTTTTTACTCCTGATTCGGGACATGCAATTACTTCTTTGTTCTTTAGTAAATGTGTCCAAAATTACCTCTTAATAAATTTAAATCTCTTTTAAAATAAAATCAATTTTCTCTTTTGTTTGGTGAAAATAACTTTGGGTATTCCTTTTATCTAGCTGTTTTTTTTGATATCTAAATTTATATTGTATTCCAGCGCTTTACTTTGAATAACTGTTGTAAATAGAGCTACTTTGCTTTTTTAACTCTTCCGGTTAAAAAAGCATCTTTAACTTCACTTAACGCCTGAAATATTAAATTTTCCGGAACCATATCTGCAATTTTTCTGTAAAATCCTAGTGAATGATCATCATTTAACTGGTTTTATTTTATTTCTTTTATCCAAATTAGTAAATCTTAATGGATGGAGACTATATTATTTTTCAATATTTAAAAATATATTATATTGCTAAAAACAGTAAAAAACAGGCCTACAGTGTATTTTAGAGCTTCAAATATGCCTATAAGAAAAGAGCTAAAAAGCCTAGGATGTGTACCATTAACCTGTTTAATTAAAAGCTTCTAGATGTCTATAATTTGAAGCTTATTTTGTGCTTAAATATTTTACTGAGCGTATAAGGTAAATTTTTATATGTTTTTTGGCCTGATATCACATTCATAAAATATAATATTTTTATTGTTTAATATCCTTCATTTTACAGATTTAGCAGATTAGCATGCTTTTATCCTTAAAAAAGTGGTTCTCATAATGTTAATTATGTAACCTTGAGCACGAATTATCTTAATTCCAGCTGTTTTTACTGGAAAATAAGGCATGTATACTATATATAGTGGTGCGGTTTGGGTATTTTCAAATTAAAATTCTGGGGCTAAAATCAAAAGCATACTATAAAGGGCTATATTATATAGATAAAACCCCTCAGGGACTTTTCACACTTTCCTCTTAAGATCTTCTTAAAGACCAGAGGCACATTAATAGTTATTATATGTCGGTACTTTTGTCCGTATTAAATATCCTTTTGGTTGTCTTGATAGCGGTATCTCTTTCACTCCCAGCTGATATTAAAAGTTCTCTAAACTCTTCCGGCTTATAACAGGCTGCTATTGTATCTTTTATGTCTTCCGGTGCCCTGTTGTCTATTAATATGGCCTGGCTTGAGTCTTTAAATTGCCAGTTAATCTTTATACTCTTAGAAAATTTATCCACTTGATAGCTATCATATCTTTTAATTATATCTTGGCTCTGGAGGGCTCCTAGGTGGCTCTGGTAGCCTTTCTTGCTCCATTCCCTAAGTTTATCACTATGCAACTGTATAAAAGTTCTATAACGTCTTGGATAGCAATATTTTATAATATGAAATGTAAACTTGGCGGCTGGCATACTGGCTTTAGTTATATAAAATATTTTCTCAATATCTGCTTTAGTTATAAATCCATTGTGTAAATTGTGTGTAGAGTCCGGGTATATCTGGTGATAATCATTATAAAAATATACACTCTTGGCTTGCCTCTCTATTTCCTTCTTGACGGCTTGCGGTGAAGTTATAATATCCTTACTGTATCCATTATGTTTATTCCTGATCCATTTGAACGTT
>Ga0208771_1001756_pt1 | contig 11116 bp, 12 predicted proteins | sample AntAceMetag02UKX_FD_184775 | JGI IMG/M metagenome (GOLD analysis project Ga0208771, IMG submission 184775) | Saline lake microbial communities from Ace Lake, Antarctica - Antarctic Ace Lake Metagenome 02UKX (SPAdes) (version 2) | ecosystem: Environmental > Aquatic > Non-marine Saline and...
AGGTCTCCTAGACCCAAATCAAATTTGAATTCTATTGGCCTCATCATGATCTTAACGGATCGGACCAAAGATGTATTTCACTGAAAAGAGAGAAACGGAATCGCCAAGGTAATCTGACAAAGTCAAGTTAAGCATTTGTTGAAAATATATTCGATTATAAGGGACGATTGTGGATGGTCACAACTGAAAATTTAATTAGAAGCGGTTATCTCCCCGTAGAGCTTACCCCCCCGTTCTCGACAGTAACTCTTGCCGACGCATTACCCGTCATAACACCCGAACTTAATAATTTAAAAAGTAGTTCTAAGTCTAAATGTTGCGTATATTCTATTCCTAGGGTCAAACATACACGTCGTCTTCTAAGTATTCCAAATCCACGGCATCAAATAATACTCTGCCAAACGTTAGAGAATAATTGGGCAGAATTAGAGGAATTTTTCTCGAAGTCTAAGCTATCTCTCAGCACTCCTGACACTATTAGAGGGGCTGATAAGCGCGCTGTCGTCCCCAAATATAAGTTTGATCAATTACCTGCAGAAAGTGTTTTGAGGTCAACTGCCTGTCGCATTCGTTTGCATGCTGATATTTCAAGATATTATTCCACAATTTACACCCATGCTATTCCGTGGGCGTTACATTCAAAACCTGTTGCGAAGAAATGTCGAAAAGACGAGTATTATGGAAATACTATTGATAAATGTGTTCGCAACACTCAGGATCAACAAACACTAGGAATACCGATTGGACCGGATACCTCTCTTATTATATCTGAAATCATTGGCACAGCAATGGATATAAAATTAAGTGAAAAATTATCTGCAAATGATATAAAGGGATATAGATATATGGATGATTATTTTTTATTTTTTAGTAATTTTGCTCAAGCGGAACAAGCGATATCTAAATTACACAGTGTTGCAAAATATTATGAACTAGAACTCAATCCAAACAAAACAGAACTCATTGAACTTCCTGAATCGAGTTTTAGACCATGGGTTTCTGAATTGCGTCTTCATGAATTTCGACACAGTAGTAATCAAGGCCAACGAAATGATATATTAAACTATTTTGATAAATCTTTTAATTATTCAAAACAGTATCCAGACGATTTTGTTTTGAAATATTCTCTGAAAAGAATTAATGAATTGAATGTAAAATATAGAAATTGGCCTTTGTATGAAGCATTTCTCTTAAAATCAGTTATCCTTGAGCCAAGTGTCTTACCAACAGTATTTAAAATACTGATTTCATATTCAAATAACGGCTACGATTTGAATATTTCGAGTATTTCTGACACAATATCTGAAATTATTACATACCATAGCGAACTCAAACATAGTTATGAGGTATCTTGGGCATTATGGTTAGGAAAAAATTTGAATATATCCCTTAATAAAGAAGCAGCAACAGAAATCTCAAAATTTGAAGATTCCATTGTAGCCTTAACCGCATTGGACTTAAAAAGTTCTGAATTAATATCAGAAGGATTGGATACCTCAAAATGGGAAGCATTTATGACGGCTGAAGACTTGTATTCCGATCATTGGATCTTATCATATGAAGCGAATGTTAAAGGGTGGTTGCCTTCATCTAATGGCGAGGATTATGTGGATGATGATCCATTTTTTTCGATTTTAAAAGAGGCGGGCGTAAGTTTTTATAATATTACTGAAAAGGAAACCTCTGAAACGTTAGGTGTTGAATGTGGGATTAGCGCCTTCGATAGTGATGAGTACGCTGCATGGCTAGATATGACATAAAATAGCTATTTAGGATTGCAGCCTGGCTACAAGTGTACTTCATAATTTCGTCTCCAGGCTTGATTTTATTCATACAGGTCGGACGAGCTTTATCTACCAAATAGCATACACCGACCTGCCAAGCGTTTTCCCTAATTTTCATCTATCATTGCGGGGCGTAGTACCCCCGCAGGTAGGCCACTTATCTTCCCCCTCGTCTCGAACCGGTCCTTGTGCAGCTTGAAGGTGGTGATCTGATTGATCGCGGGTTGACTCGCGGATCTGGGTGCCCTTGCGGGGTGATCTCATCCTTGGGCCTTTTGATTACCAGAACTTCAATCATATTTTTTGACCTAATTCAAGCAACCACTCAGAGATCCAGCGAGCCCGCGCTAGGCATCTGACGAAAACCCAAGAGCATACCCAGCTCAGCATTTGGTCAGATCAAACGCCCATCGGCTCACGGCTGGCGCCACGTTTCCGCACCTGCGGTAAAATTCCACTTGAAACCCCATCTTCTCGTATCCCTCGATGAGCCCCTCGATCTGATCCATCTTCTTAAACGTGTAGAAATGAACTCTTCCGCCCTTTCTCACGAGTGGACGTATCGCTTTGAGGATCTCATCTTGCCCGTAAGGCGTGGGGATCACAACCACGTCGAACTTCTGCCTTAACATTTTGGATAAGACGAAGGCGTCACCTCGTATTATGGAGACATTCTCCTCGACCCGATTCAGCCTGATATTTTCGGCCAACCATCGGCAAGCCTCCGGATTTTTCTCTGCGGCAACGACATTCGACCCCCTTGCAGCGATCGGAACGACGAAAGGTCCCACTCCAGAAAAAGGGATCAGCACTTTCTCGCCAGGTTTTGCCATCGATGCGATCCTTGCCCTTTCGTAGCCGAGACGACTGTTAAAAAAGACCGAAGAGACGTCCAACTTGTAAACGAACCCAAACTCCCTGTGCAAGGTGACGGTCTCGCCCCCTGCCAGAACCTCGAAGCTTGCAACTCTCCGATCGCCCTCTAACTTTGAGACTTTGTTGAGCACGGTCTTAATCTCCTTGTGCTCAAGAATTAGGGCTTCTGCAACACGTCTTTTGTCTTCACGATCAGAATCGATCGAGACGATGGCAACAGATCCAATGACGTTGAAGCGATTGGGAACCAAAGTTGGTATTGAATTGGATATTGAAGATCTCATCTCACCCGAGGTATAGTGCTTAACACTTCTTTTGCGCGCCATCATCAGAAACGAAAATTGGATGAGATCCAGGGGCAAAAAAGGGATTTGCCTTCGCCTTTCCCCCAGCGCCCGTTTAGTCCATCTTGTCTCTTACGGGATCCAAGATCTCGTTCAAATAATTGGCCGCGCACTTCTTGAGATCCAACGGATGCATCTTGCCCTCAAGGAAAGCGGCTTCCAGCTCTTCGTACCGCTCGTAAGTCACATCCCCACCGAACTTCTCGGGCCGATGAATTGTCACCGCGCCAACTCTTGGCATGATGTGGAACTTGAATAGCTCGGTTACGGGATTGCCTTCAATGTCTTTGGCAGGACAATAAGCGCTCACTACCTTCTTTTCTAGGTCCTTGGCGCTATCGTCAACAGAGATGTAGTTCGCCTTGGAAGAAGACATCTTGCCGCCGTTGAGGCCCGAAAGAATCGGAGTGTGGATGCAGATCGGAACGGGAAGCCCCATCTTTGGCATCTCTTCTCTTGCGAGCATGTGGATCTTCCTCTGATCGATCCCGCCCACTGCGACATCCAGCTTGAGGGATGCGATGTCTACCGCCTGCATCAAGGGGTAAATCATTTGAGACACATGCGGATTGTCCATGTTCCGGCCCACTTCGTCCATGGATCGTCTCGCCCGGTTCAAGGTCGTGCTTCTGGCCATCTTCAAAACCTTGACCATGTAATCAGGCTCGAGTTGATAATCGGTGCCGTAGACAAACTCCGTCTTAGAAGGATCAAGACCAAGAGCGATGAAACACTCTTTGTTGTAGTCTGCAACCTCCCTTATCTCCTCAAGGGTACCTTTCTCGTTTAGATAAGCGTGAAGGTCCGCGAGCAATACAACCACCTGAAACCCAGCCTGCTGCAGATCTATCAGCTTGTTCACGGTGAGCATATGACCCATGTGAACCTTGCCACTGGGCTCATAACCCACATAAACCCTGGGATGCTCCTTCGTCTCCAGCAACACCTTGAGCTCATCGAGCGTAACTACTTCTTCTGCGTTCCTGACCACAAGCTCAAGCCTGTCCAAAAGATATCACCACCACCCCAGAGGAAAGGGGATGTATAACGTTTTTGGTCTCTTGCTCGGAAAAGAGAGGCAAAGGGAGGGAAAAAGAGTTATCTTTCCAAGACATCAAAGGGCTTCTATGCCCAAGAAGTCGAGAGAAGATCCACTTAAAGTGAATTCCAGTGACGATCTTTCCGATGAGCGCCCCGGGGACGATCCTTCGACTGAAGACTCAATAGATGATAAGCGTCGGGAAAAGAACCTGGGACTTCTCTTCATGGCCCTGATATTCTCTGTGCTATTCTGGAACTCATACTGGTTTCTCTCAAAGTTCCTTCTTATCTTTGTGATCGTTTATGTGGTCTACGTGACGATGCGATCCCGGTTCTGAAACATCCAAGAGTTCTTTGCAGCTCAAAGGAAAATTAGTAACATCAGTAACTTGCGGATCTTCGCTGGCAGTGTGCTGGATTTCTTCCAAGTACCAAAATAAGCTAATATTGACAAAACTATACGTCAATCAAGGAGGTTACAGGATCATGTTCAACCTTAAGACCGCCACGTCATTGCTCTTGGTTCTCCTCTGCGCCACTATCTTTTCCGGTTGCATCCAGTCTAACCAGGAAATCACCGTAGACGAGATGGGGATGGCCAAGATCAACTTCAGCGTCATCGCTGACAAATCGCAGGCGGGAAGCGAGGTATCTCAGCTCGCCTGGCAGATGGAGCAGCTCGTTCCCGAACTCAACACGAATTACGATCGGACCAACTACACTTTTGAAGAAGGGTACATCGAGTACCTGGTCTACGAGTGGAGAGCCAAAAATGAGGTCCCCATCACCGATATCAAAGGAGTGACCTGGACTGAAGAGAACGGATCTTACCAGTTCGGGGTAGATTTCGAAAGGGTCTTTGGCCCTGATGAGGTAGATGAAAGCGAGCAGAACGATGTGGTAATGGAGCTTACCCTCACCATGCCAAGGCCGATATCGACGGCTAACACTCCCTTTGTGGAGGACGATACAGCAAGATGGACAGTCACCAAAGAGTTGCTTTCTCAGAACACGACCTTATGGGCGATATCAAGCTGAACCATATGGTCAGATCTTGAACGCGGTTAAGAGTTAATGGGGCCCTTATGCCCCTCACTATTTATCATCCCTTGCCCGTCATCGGGACGTACTCTACTCCTGGCCTTCTTCTGGCAACTTCCATCCTGTAAAGCTTCATCAGCTCGTAAACGTCAGGAGGAACCTCTGTGTTGACACAGTCGCCAAGAAGCCTCTTTGCACCCTCATACATGAATGGATGGTCGTGGGTGTACTTTCCAGACACGAATTCGGTGATGATCGCCTCAAGCTTCTGATCGTCGCACGTCCCTTCCAGGATCTTTGCCACCAAGACCCTCATCTGATCAATGGCCTTTTTGGCCTGGTCTGCAAGGATGATCGTCTTGTCATCCATCTCGTTGATATCTTTCTTATCGATCAGGCTCAAAAGAGACGTTGCAGGATAGACCCCAGTTTGATCACCAAGCTGAGGATCTACCGGCCCCAACGCTGCATGAGGATCCATTACGATCTCGTCTACGGCCAAGGCGATCAAAGTGCCCCCACTCATGGCATAATGAGGGACGATGACCGTCTTTTTGGCGGGATGGGCCTTTAGAGCAAGGGCGATCTGGGTCGCGGCCAAGGCCAAACCCCCGGGCGTGTGAAGTATGAGGTCGATCGGAACATCTTGAGGAGTCATCCTTATCGCTCGGAGAACCTCTTCGCTATCGTCCACGTCGATGTACCTTGCTAGAGGAATCCCAAGGAAGCTCAAAGTTTCCTGTCTGTGTATCAAGGTTATGACCACCGACTGTCTCTTCTTTCCCATCCTGATCAGGAGACGCCTGCGGCTCTGTTCAAGATACTTCCTCTGGATCATGGGAACTAGAAAGATTATCAGGAAGAATATGATCCAGATGTTGCTGAAGAGCGCTTCGGGACCCACTTGAGAAAGGAGCACTTGTTCAGTCATCTCAGTTAGTTATAATGACGAATTCTATTTAAATTTGTTGCAACCATTTCTAGACGAGGATAAGCCCCTTTTTTCGGGGCCCTTTGATCATCAATTCGTCCTGAATGTGGTCCCCACTACTTGTTGCTGCCTTCTCTTACCATCACGGCAGGGCCGCGGTTCAGCTCCAACATCTCTTGCGGCGAGAGCACGGTCTTTCCAGTGGCGATCAGCTTTCCCGTCTCATCCACCACCAAAACCTCTTCGTCGGCCCGGATATCAGGATCGACCCAGACCACATGTTTTGCAAAGGCGGTAGATCCTTTGGCAACGTAAGGCGCCGCCTCTTCTGAGACTGCAACCCTCTGCAGGGGCGCTGGCAGATGGTCGTATAGACGCTGCGCGCCCAATATGCTCAAAGTAAGGTGCCCGTCACGGGCCCGAACCGTAGCTATTCGAATCTCGCCCGATTTTCCTGAGAAAAGCTGCCTGAGCCTTTTTGTCTTCGAGAGGATGTAAGTTGTACCCTCTGGAAAGAGTGCAAGGCCGCAACCTCGCCCAAACTGGAAATCTGCTATCATCCTCGCCCGTTTCAACATCAGTTCAGAGGTTACCACATGCCACTAAAAAGTCCTTGCGGGTTTGAAAAGCACCATAACCTATTTTGCCCCTAAATGAGTCACCACCCAGGAACTTTGATAACGGTGATTCGATTGAGCTTCTTAGATGATGTCGACCCTGAGATCGCATCTGCGATAAAAGACGAGTTGGAACGTCAACGAAACGGCCTTGAACTGATAGCGGCCGAGAACTTCACCAGCCTCGCTGTAATGGAGGCTTACAATAACGTCATGACCAACAAGTACGCCGAAGGCTATCCTGGCAAACGTTACTACGGCGGCTGCACCTTTGTGGACGTGGCTGAAAACCTGGCAAGAGACCGATGCAAGGCACTCTTTGGCGCAGATCACGTCAACGTTCAGCCTCACAGTGGATCTCAAGCCAACATGTCGGTCTACCAGGCCCTGTTACAACCAGGCGACACCATGATGGGCATGAAACTCAACCACGGCGGCCACCTTTCCCACGGAAGTCCGGTTAACTTTTCAGGCAAGGTCTACAACGTGGCCAATTACGGCGTAAACAAGGAAACTGAGATGCTGGACTACGACGAGATCCTAAAAGTCGCCAAAGGTTGTTCGCCCAAACTGATCGTGACTGGTGCTTCTGCTTATCCTAGGACGATCGATTTCAAGGCTCTGCGCGAGGTGGCAGACGAAGTTGGAGCGTACCTCATGGCAGACATCGCCCATATAGCGGGCCTGATTGCAGCAGGTGCCCATCCTTCACCAGTGCCTTATGCAGATGTTGTCACCACTACCACCCACAAGACCCTTCGAGGTCCAAGAGGCGGCGTTGTGATGTGCAAAGAGGACCTGGCTCCTGCCATCGATCGGGCAGTATTCCCTGGAATTCAGGGCGGACCTTTGATGCACGTCATAGCCGCAAAGGCAGTGGCATTCAAGGAAGCGTTAACCCAGGATTTCAAGGACTATCAGTTCCAGATTGTCAAGAACGCCAAAGTCATCTCTGACAGCCTCCTTGACCAGGGGTTCGATCTCGTATCCGGTGGAACCGACAACCACCTGATGCTGGTAAAGCTCTTGAACATGCCATATTCTGGAAAAGATGCAGAAAATGCACTCGAACGAGCTGGGATCACCCTGAACAAGAACACAATCCCGTTCGATCCCACAACGCCTTTCGTAACAAGCGGAATCAGGATTGGTACCCCTGCGGTGACCACCCGAGGCATGAAGGAAGCAGAGATGGCCGAGATCGCCATGATGATCGGCACAATTCTGAAAGATGTCGAGAACGAAGACACAATCGCCAAGGTGAGAGGAGAGGTGAGCGAGCTTTGTCAGAGGTTCCCACTGTATCCAGAACTGGGATAATCGACGGAAAGGCCATGGCCTCAGAGGTCGAGGCCGAAACCAAGGACCGAGTTGCGCGGCTCGCAGCTCGTGGAACCCGGCCAGGCCTAGCGACGATCCTGGTTGGCGAGAATCCTGCCTCCAAGATCTACGTGAGGATCAAGCACAACGCCTGCGATCGGGTGGGGATAAAGTCCGAGAACGTGAACCTGGCCGAAGACGTAACCCAAGAAGAGCTTATCGAGACGATCAAGGGCCTGAACAGACGAGAGGACGTTAACGGGATACTTTTGCAGCTTCCCTTGCCTCAAGGGCTCGATCCAGCTTCGGCCATGGCGGCCATCAACCCGATAAAAGACGTGGATGGTTTTCATCCTTTGAACATGGGATCGCTCCTTGCAGGTGCTGAAAAATTGGTCCCTTGCACGCCGAGGGGAATCATTCACGCTCTGGAGAGGCTCGGCGTGGACCTGGAAGGACGAGAAGTGGTGATCGTCGGTCACAGCAACGTGGTCGGAAAGCCCCTGGCAGCCATGATGCTCAACAGAAACGCCACAGTCCAGGTTTGTCACGTCTACACCCATGACCTTGCTTACCATACCAGGCAAGCCGAGGTTCTGGTGGTGGCAGCGGGCGTTCCCGGTTTAATCAAGAAAGATATGGTCCGGAAAGGCGCTTTTGTCTTCGACGTCGGGACGAACAAGGTCGGCGATAAGTTGGTGGGCGACGTCGAGTTTGAAGAAGTCCGGGAAGTTGCATCAGCCATAACTCCAGTTCCTGGTGGCGTTGGGCCTTTAACGGTCTCGATGCTCTTGAGCCAGACCGTGACTGCGACAGAGATACAAGGCCAGGGAACCTTGGGGGATAAGTAGCGTTGTCGTTGGTCGTGGCTTTCGCCGGAAAGACGCGCGCGGTAATGGGCGGTGATCGGCGGAGCATATCCTTTTTTGGGGCCGCCCCAAAGCTGGAAGAAGAGCTTTACGGCGGCAAGATCAGGACTGATGCAGATCTCGCCCGGCGGGCCAAAGAGCTGGGCGCCCGGATGGCAGTATCAGACAGAAGAGAAAAGGTCTGGAGGACTGGCGACGTCCTGGTGGGCGAAGTTACCGAACTTTCTGCAGAGAATCAGAGGCGACGCAGGGTCTATGCGACACCCGGTGGTTACATGCTAGTGGACGTAACCGGAAACGAGGCTGTGGTAACCCGGAAGGGTGCATCAACTCTCATAATCCTTGGAAACAGGTTCACTCAAAAGCTCGCCTACGATATGTTGGGGACCGGCAAGGTTCCAGACGTTTCTTCTGTGAAGGCCGTCTTTCAGGAGGCAAGTGAGAAGACCGCTTCGGTCAGCAGAGAACATTCCATCCTTTCTGTTGAGGGTGCAGGTGCAAAGCCCGATCCTTACGCCCTTCTGGCCCAAGCAATGCTCCGAGACTCTGAGGAGAGGGGATGGATTGTATCAGGTCTGCAGTGATCTTGGCCGGTGGCCGAGGGCGGCGCATTGGAGGCGAGAAGGCCTTCATGGAGTTTTTCGGCAAGACCATGATTGAGCGAGCCGTCGAAGGTGCACGGAAGGTTGCCGAGGACGTGATCGTTGTCGCAAGAGATGGATCACAGGCAGAACGGATAAGGGAAATGGCACTCGAAGTCAGAGTTGTTCCTGACTTGGTTTCAAACTACGGGCCTGTAGCCGGTCTTGCGTCAGGAATGGCTTGCGCCGAGGGCGAGTTGGCACTTGCCATAGGTTGCGATCTTCCTTTTCTCAATCCTGGTTTGTTGGACCGGTTGTTCTGTCTGGCAAAAGGGCACGATGCTGCAATCCCGTTGCGAGAAGATGGGGTCATGGAGAGGTTACATGCGGTATACAGGGCAGACCTGATGGCCAAGGCATGTAACAAAGCCATAGTTCGAGGTTGTCACAGGATAGCGTCACCCTTGAATGATCTGGATGTGAAATTGGTTCCAACCGGCTGGCTCCGTTCGGTGGATCCAGAGCTTCTCAGCTTCTTCAACATCAATACCGAAAAAGATTTGGTCGAAGCCAGGCGGATCTGGCTTGCGTTAGATGTAGTATTGGAGAAGTCGGTAGACGATGTAGGCTATTATGGCAAACAAGGCGACTTGGAGAATCAGGCCTCCGAATGTCAGGAGGAATATGGCGATTAAGATTGCCAGGACTATAGTTGCGGTGTCCCTTTGTTTTGATCGTATTCTCCGAGATCGACCCGGTATCTTTCTCATGGACATAGAGTGGTCTTCAAGAGAAGATAACGCTTTTCGTCTTGTTGACTCTTTTATGCTTGAGTTTCAAAGATGTGCTAAAAACCGGTGCCTGCCGAGGTTTTAGGTGTATTGCCTAACAAAACATTAGTCTGCTTGATATCGATTTGACTAATCTGCTATGAATTGGCCCCGAGTTCAACTGGGAGAATAACCTGGCCTGCTTTGCATCTGTTTTCCTCACGCTTCAGTTTGGCCACATTTTGCTTCTTATTTAGCGAATTCATGACATGTTTGCGATATTCAATGATCTGCAGTCAAGCCAAATCCTTGTTATAATGGAAAGTGGTTTGGATTATTGAAATGTAGTGTAACTACTCAGCTATAGGACTCTTTGACAGGGCAGACAGCGGGTATGAAAGGGTTTCCCATAAACGCATTTTGAATAGCGTCAAGAACACGGTATCCATTCTTCCGTGCAGTGGATATGTATCCGCGAATAGCACAGAATCGCTCTGCACCTTCCATAGTCCTGAACGTACCTGACACTTTCTGTTTCACTTTCATCATGCGTACGTCCCGTTCGGCCTGATTGTTTTCAAAGGGTACCCTAAAGTCATACATAAAGGCCAATACGCACCCGATATATTTCTTCAACCGATCAAGCAGATTTTTGGGATCTGATTGTTTGACCCTGCCCCGCTTTCCCGGCACCCTTGGAGGTGGCGGATTCAGCTTGAGCCCTTCCATAACGATCTCTTCATACTGATCTTCAAACGCTGCGATCTGGGCAAAATGGAATTGATCCCTACACAGACGAGCTTGATCCACTTCACTTTTCACATTGAGCAGAAAATTTATCATCTTTTCAGCCCATTCCTGCCCGTACTGCTCATAAATATATGTAAGCTCTCTCAGGATGTGGGCGTTGCAGAGACTATGTGTTACGTTTTCGTATGTGAA
>Ga0208771_1001757_pt1 | contig 11115 bp, 11 predicted proteins | sample AntAceMetag02UKX_FD_184775 | JGI IMG/M metagenome (GOLD analysis project Ga0208771, IMG submission 184775) | Saline lake microbial communities from Ace Lake, Antarctica - Antarctic Ace Lake Metagenome 02UKX (SPAdes) (version 2) | ecosystem: Environmental > Aquatic > Non-marine Saline and...
CTCTAGACCCTGCTGTGCAGAGGTCTGTTCTTGCGCGCCCTTCAAGGCGGCCAAACGAGTGCCCTGCTCTTGTTGTTCCATCTGTCCGACACGCGCACCAATACGCTCTGGCAAACCTTGTGCGGCAGCCGCCAAACTAGAAGCAAAAGACGCGCCAGGTGCTACACGCTTGCCTTGCGAATCCGTGCCAGCCGCTAAGTTCAACCCAGCCTGTGCAATGTCAAACAACATCTGCGACTGCGTCGCGCTCCGATCCCCGCCGCCCAATGCCTCTTGGTACAAGGGCATCAGTTCCTCGTAAGAACTGCGCAAGGCCCGCGGATCGCGGTTAGCTTGAAGCTGCTGTAACAACGCTTGTGCCGAATACGGATCAACAGGAGGGCTTGGTCTGGCTGGGGTCACGCCCTCTTCATCTGACCCTGCTTGAAAAGACTGTACATAGCCGCCTTCTGCCATGTTAATTGGCTCAGGCATACCCTGTGGAGGCATATCGCCCATGTCAGGCGGTGGCATTCCCATGTCAGGCGGCATCGCGCCCATCTCTGGAGGAGGCATTGCACCCATATCGGGTGGCATCATGCCCATTTCGGGTGCCGGCATGGCAGCCTCTACGGGGGCAGAGGGAGGAGAACCCATAGGTGGTGGCATACCCGCCGGCAAGCTTCCAATCCCTGCCTGCGCGGCCAATACGGGCTGCAACAAAGCAAGGATCTCGGGCGGCGTGTCCATCGCAACATCTTCGCCAACCAAAGAAGCAAGCTCCTCGGTCCGCGCATCGACAGAACGCATATCGCCGCGTAAGTTGTTCATCAAGATCTCTGGTGAGTCAGGCATACGCTCGATCATGACGTCGGTCTCGTAACCTTCGTCCATGTCCATCATCTCGTCTTCGTCCTTGAAGCCCTGCATGATGCCTACGTTTTCGGCGTCCATGAACATTGGGCGACTCAGTGTCTTGCTTTTCATCGCGTTTCCTTAAAAGAGGCCTGCTTTTGATGCGCCTGAGGCAGCCGACAACCCTGCAATACCAAGACCAATGGCCTGTGTAGCGGGCGACGGCGAGGGAGCGCTTTGCGCGGTTAACGCCATCTGCGACGTGGGCGCACCTTTGTAGATGTCGGACAAGAAACCAAGTTGCTGGTATGGCGCCATGGTTTGCTGAAGGCCCGTGGCCCGCGCTGCGTCCAAGGCGGCTTGCTCGTTGGCTTGCCTGATGCCGCCCAATGTGGACAAAGTGCTGATGTCCGTGGTGCCCATCTGCTGTTGCGCCTGACCAAGAGCGGCTTGTTGCACACCGAGCGTGCCAATCGTTTGACCGAGTTGCCCCAATGTGCCCGCTTGCTCCAGTCCCACGCCTGCCTGTTGACCGGCTAGCCCGCCAATGCCTTGACCTAATTGGCCGTATAGCTGGCCGCTTTGACCGGCTAAGGCGCCTTGTTGAGACGCGATCTGCGAGGGCAAAAGTCCTAACTGCGCTTGTTGCGCGCCAAGGGCTCCGAGGTTTTGTACACCGGCTTGGCCAAGCTGTGATTGTTGCAGTTGTTGTGCACCGATTTGTTGGCCAATGCCCGCGAGTTGCTGTGCGCCTGCCAAACCGAGTTGCGATCTTTGTGCCTCGAGACCACCCATTGCCTGACCGGCCTGCACGCCCAACGCGCCTTGCTGCGCGGCGATTTGTGCGGCTTGTTGCTGTAACCCCGCCTGTTGGGCCGTGGTCCCCGTTTGGAGTTGCGCAGCCTGCCCCAACTGCTGCGCGGCCTGCTGACCAAGACCGGCTTGTTGCGTGGCTTGTTGGCCGTAAAGGCTGCCAATGCCTTGGTAGGCTTGCGACTGCTGCAAGGCTTGCGTTTGTTGCGTTTGTTGCAATTGAGCCAGTTGCATGGCCGTGTTCGCATCGAACCCCGCTTGCTGAAACTGTTGCTGGGCGGCGGCAAGACCAAGTTGGCCCTGTTGACCGGCAGCCGTTGTTTGGAGTTGTCCTGCTTGGCCCATTTGTTGAGCTGCTTGCTGACCCAAGCCCGCTTGAGTAGCGGCTTGTTGACTAAAGAGCCCACCGATACCTTGAAGCGCCTGTGACTGCTGTAGCCCCTGCTGCTGTTGCGTTTGCTGTAATTGCGCCATTTGCATGGCGGTGTTTGCATCAAACCCTGCTTGCTGGAACTGCTGAGCGGCGGCGGCAAGACCAAGTTGTCCTTGTTGACCGGCAGCCGTTGTTTGGAGTTGTCCAACTTGACCCAACTGTTGTGCGGCTTGTTGACCAAGACCAGCTTGTTGCGCGGCAATACTTGCTTGTAGACCTGCTTGACCCGCAAGCATCTGGGCGCCTTGTTGTTGCAGTCCAGCCTGTTGCGTGGCTGCACCAAGTTGACCTTGACCAGCCTGTTGCAACATCTGTCCAGCCTGTTGACCGAGCCCTGCTTGTGTCGCGGCTAATTGGCCAAACTGTGAACCGATGGCGCCGATGCCTTGTCCTGCTTGTTGTTGGCGCTGTTGCTGCGCTTCAAAGGCTTGTTGTGCGGTCTGCTGCGCTTGGCCAAAGCCTTGTTGCAAACCACCGAGAATCGTGGCATTGCGCTGCTCTGCCAAAGCGCGTTCCATTTCAGCACGTTGCACCCCCTCACGGGTTCCACCAAAAGCACCGGCGCCAACTGCTTGTGCAGCGGCACCTTGGCGTGCAATGTCACCTTGGCGGTTAATCTGGCGGAGTGCTTCGTCAATGACCTGTTGCTGGTACGGGTTCATGAACTGTTGCGTCATGTCAGCACTAAACTGCCCTGTGCCTGCTTGCAACCCACCGATGCCACCCATTAAAGCCTGTTGGGCCGTGCCAAAACCGGGCTGTTGCGCGGCGGCCGCCGCTTGACCCGCGCCACCGTACAAAGCTTGCACGCCTTGTTGGAAACCGGGTTGACCAGCCGCTTGCATTCCTGCTTGCGCGGCTTGCATACCTGTTTGTTGTGCTTGTTGGAAACCGGGTTGCGCGGCAGCGAGTTGCGCTTGCTGTGCGGCGGTCATGGCGGTTTGTACACCTTGACCAAAACCAGGTTGAGCAGCCGCTTGTTGCGCTGTCTGTGTTGCACCACCTGCTACGCTACCTGCTTGGCCTAATGCGGCTTGGCTGGCACGGAAATCAGAGGGTCCTGCTCCTAACGCGGCTTGTTGTGCTTGTCCAAAAGCCCCAGTGGCTTGTTGGAAGCCCGGCTGTTGTGAGGCCAACTGCGCCTGCTGTGCGGCAGTGTAACCGGCACCAATGCCTTGACCAAATCCGGCCATGCCAGGTGCTTGAGCCGCCATCCCAATCGCTTGTTGCCCCGTGCCTAAGCCTTGTTGAATAGTGCCGGTGGCCTGACCAAAATTAGGTTGCACGCCTTGTGTTTGTTGTGCAGCTGCCCCAAGCATTTGTTGCGAGCGGCCTAAGTCGGCCTGCATAAACTGAGGAGCCTGTTGTATAGCACTGCCCACGGCTTGTGTGCCTTGGGCCACGGTTGGCATGCCTGCGCCGGCGGCTTGTGCATAAGCACCCACTTGTCCCGCTTGTCCGACACCCGTTTGCAGGGCGCGCTGTGCTGCTGCAAACTCAGGAGCCACGTTAATGCCTGCCACGCCTCGCGCGCCGGTCTGTGCTAAGTTCTGTCCTTGGGCAATGCCTTGTCCTGCCGCGTCTAAATACGGCTGGTAGGCGCCAATGCCTGCTTGCGCAAGTTGCTCAGCGGTTTGTTGCTGAGGCGACATCCCCGCGACTTGGTAAGCAGGAAGCTGATAAGGCGTTTCAGACTGTTCGCGTGCGCGTTCAAGCAGTCCTAGCTTATACGCCTCAATTTGTGGCGATTCGCTAATAATCTGTTGGGTTTGTTCAATGGCCATTATGCGTTCCCCTCAAACTGCTTCATCATCCGGTACATCTGTTTAGCGCCATCGCGCCGTGAGCCGTTGCCCGCGCCGCGTACTGCTTTAGCCGTGAACACGAACTCGCCATCAGAGAGCATAGCAGGGATTGAATCGGACTTTCCTGTGCCAGGACCGTTGATTGGACCGTTGCGCCGTGGGAAGTCCTCTGAATTCGCGGGACCGCCTCCTGCTAGCATAGCCGTCGGTTGTTGGGCAGCATACGGGTTTTGTTGCATATATGGATTTTGCGCCATGGAGGCATAAAAGTCCTGATAAGGTGCGTCGTTCGGGTCTCCTGTGGGCGTGGCGTAGGTTGTTTCTACGGGCCCGAGGTTGACACCGTACTTTTCTGGATACTGTGCGAGCAGGTCACTGCCACTTGTGTAGTTCGCCATCAAGTCAAGTTGTTCAGCCGGTTGCTCTTCAAAGCCCCCAGTCAACTGCATGATGCCAAGACCACCCGCCACGTAAGGCGCGTACTTTGACAAAGCGCTTGGAGTTGCCCCTGCAAGAGCCGTATCAAATGCTCCTTGCGCTTTTACGGTGGCAGCGGCGTCAGAAAGACCTGCCTTAAGGGCACTTTTGTACGTCGAGTCAAAGGCAGCATCTGCAACCTTTGATGGATCCACGCCACTGCCTGGCGTGAAGAAATCTTTTACGCCCCCTGTGAAATCAGAGACACCGCTCTTGATCGTGTCAAAAAAGCCAGTGGGAGCATTGGAAGGCGCCACAACGGGTGGTGCTCCGGGGACCGCGCCAGTTGGCGTTACATTGGCCAGTGTTGGCGCTTCAATAGGAGGCAAAGGCTGACCGGCAACATTCGTGCCGCCCGTGACAGGGAATGCTTCTGTTGCAGGATCTTGACCGAATAAGGAACCAATGCCCGACTTAGCGTTGTTAAACAATTCGCCATATGTTTTCGCACCCGTGTAGCTTCCTGACTCAAAGGCAGCAGCGCCTCCGGTTATGCCCGCCATTGCCCCCGCCGTAACGCCACCAATAGCCCCATTACGCAAGGACGTTTTAAGGTTGTCGCCGCCTAAAATAGAGGCCCCAAAGCCAGCTACAACGCCTTGGAAAGCAGCAGCACCGGCCGCTGAAGTAAAAAGGGAAGCCGCAGCAGGTCCCGCGATAAAAAACAAAGCGGTTCCGATCGCAATTTTACCAATAGGGCTCTTTGCAAACTTCTGCACACCCTTGGCTAAGCCCTTGACCGCGCCACCGACCGCTTTGGCGGCGCCCTTAAAAGCGTTACCAATCCCCTTAACCACACCGCCTAAAAAGAACTCAGGCAATCCCGTGACAGGGTTAATCGTGCCACTGCCGCCCATGCGCCGCAGCATACGGGCTTCTTGTGGGGTGATGTGCGCGAGCATGGTGTCGCCATTGCGACCATAGCTCTGTAATTCTTTGGCAAGAGGTTTAAGCGATACAATGCCACCCTCAGCAAAACCAATCGGCTCCATCGAGCCAACAGAAGGCATCATGGACTCGCTTTGCATGTCCAACTGCTCAAGCGCTAGCTCAAGACCACCGAAGTACTCGGCGTCAAACTGCGCGGGCAAGATGTCTTCTGGTACGCCCTCGGTGATTAACTCTTGGCGCAACTGGGCATAATTGCCCGGCTCAGCCAGAATCATTTCCACCATCGTGAGCATCGCCCCAAGTAACTCGGGAGGCAACTGCATGCCCGCCAATAACTGGCGTAGCTCTTGCACTTCTGCGGGATCAATCTCTTCTGCCGCTGACAAGACCTCTTGCGTTATCTCGCGAGGATCCATTTGCTGACGGGCCTGCTCGAAAGCGGCCATCTGTTCAGGTGTAGCTTCAGGTGCAGGTGGAGGCGTAGTGGGTCCCATGCCCGGCATTGCCGGTGCTTCGTCCAAACCCATAATGCCCTGCATCGCGTTTTCTGCCATGTTGTTTACCTTTCCAATTTTCGCATGTAGCCTCACAGGGCTGCGCGTCGGGAAAGGACGCGATAAGTAGCCCTATTATGCTTTAAAACACTACGTTCTGTCCACTTCCAAGTAAGACAAGTGAAATGCCACATCGTCCTCAGAAGAGGTCACTTTTATGATATCCCCCGTCTCTACCGTACAAGGGATGCCGCTGAACACGTCCATCGTGCTCCTAACGGGCAACGAATACGTGCGTAAAAGAGCGTGGGCCGTGGCGCTTCCGCCGGGAAACAAGTTCACAGTCAACAAGGAACTCGTCGAATTGTCGTTTGTCACCCGCAAAGAGTTCAAAATACCCGTCGAAGCCGCCGGCACCGTATACAGCGTTGTCTCCACGCCCGCAGCAGGAATCAGGTTTTTTGCTAAGTAATTCACTGCCATACTATTCCCCTATCGCCGAAATAAACGCAGCGGTCAAAATAACAGACGGAATCTCTGGGCGCACCGGCGCGGTCCGAGCGTCATAGTGCTCTAAGTACACCAAAGCGCTTTCTGACCACCACGCAAACTCCAAGTAGTCCGTCACGGGATCGTTTACCGTGAAAATCCCCATAATCGCTGGCACACCATGGCCCCATATACTGGCGCTCTTACGCTCAGGTAAATCAAACCGTGTGTTGCTAAGCGGGTAGTTCACCCCCTTGCTCTTGGCCCACACTTCCATTTCGTTGATCGCGTTGTCCCGATTGGTCGCTTGCAGACGCAGACTAATGTAGTATTCGCCGGGGAAATCAAATTCTAGTTTCGAGGCCCGTGAGCCTTGGACCGTGGTGCTTGCCACGGTCTGCGAGATTGACACCACGTAGTCGCCTGCCTCACCCGCCGTGCCCGTGGACTGCGAAACAATGCGCGTGCCCGCCGACACACCCGTGCCGGTCAAAGTCATGCCAGGCAACAACACGCCAGAAGCCACCGCCGACACAGTCATCGTGGTGGTGGCAATAGAGGCCGTGAACGTTGCTTCGTGGGCCGTGGCGCGTATGTCGTACTCAATAACAGGCGTGTCAAAGGTGACTATGTTCTCCGCCGTTGTGCCCAAGCTCTCTTGGTCCAAGTTCGACATCAACATCGCGTGTGGCAACAAAATGCCACTGCTCGGTTGGAAACCACGAATGCCTCCGGCAAAACCGCCACCGGCTGACCCTGCGCGGCCCACGGCCCAGGACATGGCGCTTGCCGTGTTTTCAGAGGTTGTGGGGGTGTAACTGGTGTTTAGTTGGAAAACAATCTGCTCAAGCGAACGCACAAGCTGGTTGAACTGCTCGGGGCTGTAGTTAAGCGGAGCCGCGTTAGGTAGACGGACATTGTTGATCTTACTCATTCCACCCCTCTCCAATGTACTTCTTCAAGTTTTACACGCGCTTCCAGCGCCTGATTATACACCTATCTAATTCCATCAACCTGCACATCGACACGCAGTGTACCGTAGCGCCACTGGGTGTCTATTTCATCACTGGTGATCTTCAGCGAGAGCTGCCTGCCTCGGGCTCGCGTGTCCACCTTTTGAGTGGTCGGGGTGATCAGATAAGGGTCCAAGGAACTCGGGCTAGCGGTGGCCTGGGGAAAGGGTCGCAGCAACAAATTAACCGTTAAATTACCTTGTTGCTCCAAGAAATCAGGGATAAAACGCTTCATAAAGAGCATGTTATCGCCCTCTGAAATGTCAAAATAACCCGCTTGAATGAACGCAGTAATCGGTTGATTGACCGCATTTACACCAGATTCTTGGCTATACAAGACGGTTCTGCCCGCTGTGAGCCCAGGGATGGCGCCATCAACAGGCGTCTGTGTACCGGTCGGTAAATACTCAGCGCCAATGGGCCTTGGGAAACTACTGACATCTTGCCAAGCCGTGCGCGCCATCGTGCCCGTAGACCACACCGATTCAAGGTAATTGTAAGTCACGAAACGGTCAATAAAGTCAGAGGTAAAAGAGCAGTACCACCACGTTATTTCGTTAAATTCAGTGTTAATTCCTGCAAAAACCTTTTGTCCCTGAACAAAATTGAGGTCCTTGAACACGTAATCCTGCACCGTGCAAGGGATCTTCTTGACTGTGCCGTCAAAGACGTAAAACGCTTCCTTGCCCATCCAAAACGCCAAACCATTGGCGTCAATGGCCGCGTGCGGACCAATACAGCCACAGTTTGATCCCAACTGCTGGAAACCAAACGTGAACGGCGGGCCAATAAACTGCATGGAATGCAAAGAAGTGTCTGTGAAAATCAAGATCTGACCACGAGACCGTACAGCACTGACAATCCTGTTGCCGTCAGTCAAACGCTGTCCACCAGCCGTGTTCGTGGCCGTGGGCACAAAGGTGTTGATGTTCTCTTGTGAGGAAAACCGCACAAACATCGGGTCTTGTGAGCTAGGGTCCTCAAGAGTCTCCTCTGTGCCAAAACAAACCAAATGCCTGTCAGGCGTGGAAACCAACGCGTAGGTGCTCTTCGTGGGTGCCCCTGTAATCGCGGTTGCTCGGGTACTTGGGCCCGCACTGGTGTCCCAAAGGTAAACCCCCCCGTTTACTAACTGGCAGATAAGGTCTTCGCCGTAGTTGTCGAACTGCCAAACACGGGACAATAAAGCCAAGCCGGCGGAAGCAGGGCGAGGCGTGCCCCAAGTGGAAAGGTTCCAAGTGCCTGTTCCCCAACCAAAGTCAAAATAGCTAACGTCAGCTTCGATGTTGATCTGGTAGGCGGCAATTGTGGCCGCTCCACCGCCGCTCGTGTCGCTAGCATTAGCCGCAACAGGCGAAGTAATGGTGTAGGAATTGTTGTCAAGGACTTCCGTGACCTCAAACTCTTGATTCAAGACGTCTGCGGTGATAACACCACCAAGCGACACGGCGTCTGAGAACGTAACAAAGTCCCCTTGGATTGCGCCATGCGCCGCGTCTGTCACGGTCAAAATAGTGGAGCCATTTGTAGCTACAAAAGTTGCATCGCCCGCGCTGCTGGTATAACGAATGGGGGTAATGTCTGCCCAAGAACCGGACTGGAAGACATATAGTTTTTTTGTCGTACCAAGCACGGCGTGAGGCACACCAGACAAGCTATTCCACGAAAATATGTCACTACAAAAACCAATGAAATACTGTAAAGCATTGTTAAACGGCTGCCAGCCACCCATCTTCTCGGGTAGCCCGTAGCGGAAGCGCACGAAGTCAGAGTCAACCCAGCCGCCTTCCGCACCGTATTCGGTGTTTTGCTTGTCAATCCCTGGGCGAAGGGCGAGTTTAACGAGTGGCATGACTAGACATCACCTAAAATAATCATCAGTTTGCCAAATTTGGCGCTTCGGTCTGTTAGGCCATTGTATCCGCCATTGACCTTACGTGTAACCCTTTTAACATCACCCTTGTCAGCGAGTATATTGAGACCATTTGTAGCCCAAAACCATCCTGCTGAATCTGTCGCATATTCGGGTTCTATAACTATCTGCGGGTCTATTAATGAATCATTGTTAGATTGCATGGCGTAGGTGAGGTAGTTGTTCTTGCCGGTAAGTTGGATCAAACCACGTCCACGATACTTCCACCCGTCACCTGAGTCTTCATCACCATTACCCATACGGTTAGCGTACACACGGTTTGCTATTCTTTCAGGCTGTCTGGCATACTGGGCGGCAATCTCATCATTTGCAAAATACTTACCGAATACTGAGCGTAGGCCATTGACCGAGTAGTTCAGGTTCTCTTCTACAAACCTAAAGTTCCCTGACTCGTGGGCTATCTGAGAAAGAAACATCGCTTGACGCACTGTGCTGTCAATCTCGTACCTGACCATCGCCATATTCAACCAGGGCAAGTATGTGTCTATGTTTTCAGACGAGACACCGAGAGTACGCAGGACAGGCGCGTCAATCATCTCTTAGCCTCTTGATCCAGTTGTAGCAGGTCTGGGCGTAGGTGGCTGCTTCGTCGGCACGTTTTGATTCGGAAAGAAGTAGTCCCTCAAGTTTTTTTGAAAGTCTGGCGCCGGAGGCTGGAGCAGTAGGCTGGGGGGCGGTTGCGGTATCGGTGGGCACACTGGCACTACTACAGGTGGCGTAACGGTCGTACAACCCGCCAAGCTCGTTAACATAACCCCTAAGCTCGTCTTCCACCTTAGCCAACTCTTGCCTGTGCTTTGCATTTTGCACCTCTAGCTCTTGCGCCAATCGGTTGTTTTCTCGTTCCTTCTCGACCGCACTTTTCTGCGCCTCAAAGAGCGCCATGGCCGCATTTTCACGCATCTCGGACAACACCGCCTTGTACTTGGCTTCCTTGTAGTCCGCCGTCAGATACCAAGCCGAGAACACCCCGAGGGCTAAACTAGCGGTGGCGGCTATTACGGTTGTCTTCAGGTCTATCATCATAGTCTCGCCAGTCTCTGTTTTGCTTCATCTTAACGTCTTCCCAACTTGCAAACCCAACATACGCACCGACCACGGCGGATACAAACATATAGAACGGTGTGGCAATATCACCCAACTGACGCGAGTCGGTGAACAGAACAAGGATGGGGTAACCAATCGCCGCAGTCATACATATCCACGCCATCCTCCTCCTGTTCTTCCAACGGTCTTGCTCAGTCACTTGAGACCCATCTCTGCACGGATATTAGTCGCAGAAATGCTATGAGTTGCCTCGTCAAAAACTTCCTGTTCAATTTTATACCCGACGTCACGCCCGTAGGTAATGTTGACGATGTTAGTTACGTAAAGGCAGATCATACCGTTTTCTCAAAAGGTAGGGGACAACTTGTCACCCCCCCGTGTGGAATCTTGTCATGCGTAATTACACCCGCCAGAACAGGCAGATTGCGTTTACAGACAGGGCAGTAGTATTTAGACAAACCCATGTCATTAGCATCGAGTGTGTCGCTCAAGTATTTTTCTAATCCGTTGCTCATTTGATAGGCTTTATTTATTTAACTGACCCAAGGTAATGGCGTGTCTTGTGGTGTAACAGGAGGGGTAATAATTGAATTAATTTGCCCTTGTACGCAAGCCTCGGTATTAATTGTTACGTTTGGCTCAGCCTGCACCCAGCCCAGCACAATTTCTTCTGTCAAATCTGCATAGGGTATAAACCCAACGCTTTGTGAATTTTGAGAAAAGCTAGATGTACTTTCAATTGCCGCAGTAACAACACCGTCTACGCCTGAGCATACCCAGTCTACACTTACAACATAGTCGGGTTCAATGTTACTCATTGTTCGCATATTCGTTACTGCCCATGTAAATGTAGTCATTTTTATTTCCTTTAGGGGTGAGTTAAAAC
>Ga0208771_1001764_pt1 | contig 11052 bp, 14 predicted proteins | sample AntAceMetag02UKX_FD_184775 | JGI IMG/M metagenome (GOLD analysis project Ga0208771, IMG submission 184775) | Saline lake microbial communities from Ace Lake, Antarctica - Antarctic Ace Lake Metagenome 02UKX (SPAdes) (version 2) | ecosystem: Environmental > Aquatic > Non-marine Saline and...
CGGTTCTTCCTAAAGAATCGTTTTTGTCTTGTAGTGCTGAGAGATTTAGAGATTTGAAGATGTAGTAATATTTTCGCATCAGTGGAGCATTTCGGATCAGCTCCTGGAGGTTATAAAAGAAAGATGTTTGAAAATGTTGCATGATAATTATTCCTCTGTTTTGGTTGTAAATGTTTAACTGTCAACAAGTTACATTATAGCCGAGACGGAGGAACTTGCAAGTTTTTAATGACTGTAAGTCATTGAAATATATAGATTTGTGTGTTTTACAGAAGGCTTAAAGGGTGATAAAGAAAGGAGGTATTATATATGCCGCGGTACCTGATAAGCGGTATACGTTTGATCATAAACGGCATAGAACGCCCTTGAGCCACCTGATTGAGGATTTTGAAAAAGACATCAGCCAGGCTGACAAAACCCATGTGGCAGAATTCTTAGAGAAACTAGACCATAAGTTTCCTTTTCTAGATAGTTTGGAGCAGCAAAGAGAAGATATTAGAAACAATCCTGAATCTCGGGTACATCATCACGTCTGGATTGCTGATGATGTCAAAGAGATATTTGAGTACATGAGTTTGAGAATGATCTACGGACCGGTTTTACGTCATGGAACAATCCATATCGTGGGCCAAAAGATTAGTTAATCAACATTCCAAGGCGCACTATAGCTACCTTTCTCGATTAGCTCCAGAATGTAACCAGCTATTTTGACACTATTAAATTGTTCGTGAACATGCTTCATTCCGGCATCGGCTATTTTTTTCCGTTCTGTTTCATGACTAAGATACCACTTGGCTAAATCAAAGAATTCCTCAATCGTTTCAAAATATTGTAGGTGAATCTTATCTTTGTACAGCAGTTTGCAGCCATCGAATCTCTTAGCCATTACAAGCGTACCGCAGGCAAGGTATTGTGTGAGTCTGTCGGAATGGCAAAATTTTACCGGTCCATATGCATTTACATTGACACCTATTTTGGCACCACTTATAGCATATAAGTAATCAATACCGCCTATCTGCGGCCTGCCGAAACAACCGTAGAGACTGCAATTGTTTCGTTTAGATAGCTTGGTTACGAGTATTTCTCTGAAATCCTCACTTGTATCAGCATGATGCTTTGCATTACCGGTCCACAAAATATCAGTTTTCCACTCCTGACCAACTTCATATCGATGATCAACATCAGGGTCGCACATATTAGGAATAAAGGCGCAATGTGGAACGCCTGCGTCTCTATAGTCCTGCAGATATTGGCCATCGTTCGTTGCTATAAGAATGTCAAGTTCCTTTGCAGTATCTATCCTGTTATCTCTTTGTAGTTTCGGCCAGGGATCTCCATCATCTCCAATAAAAACAGCGTTTGGGACGGCTTGACGCATTAACCTGATCGAATCCGCGTCACAAAATCGAGCGAAGTTAAAATAAACGATATCCGGCATATAGCTCTTTAGTTGCCTGACTAAAAATTCGTCTACTTTAGATTTGTATAAAAGCCTAGAAATCATCTTGCTTTTTAAGGGGTTTAGCTGTGAAATAGCATCGCAATAGCTGAAAGTACGAATATCATGACCTAACCGAATCAACCCTTTGGTCAGTTTAGGAGTTTGGTCGACAAACATCTTTATCGGCTTTTGCTTTATATCAGCAACGATGAAAATTCGTTTTGGTTTAGACATTCTAATCCCCTATAGGTAGCCCAGTTCGGCAAGCTGTTTTGATACGATTTCCTGTTCTTCTTTTGAAAGCTCTTTGCGCTGTTGATTCATTGACTTGGCCTGTGGCGAGTCTTTTAAATATTCAATATTTAAGTTTTCCGTAAATATCTCGTAATCAGTCTCCACTGACGACCAATCGCAATGAGGCAGAACATCATAATCCGGAATTTCGGCCATTAGCTCATCTTTAAAATCAACAGGAAAGGTTATTTGGGACCCGGCCATCAGATGTGTTCACAAGGGTAAGTGTATTTTTCTCAAATGAAGAATATTTTCGAAAACCCAGAACTTTATGTTTAGAAGGATTACAGCCGGTCAAGAATGTCTGCCATGCGGTTGGAGTTGTCGGTAGTTCGGTAGACTGTAAAATACCTGAATAGCCGCTGTTTTTCAACTTTTTCAGGTTAGGCATATAATTGTCTAACAAAAATTCGTCGAAGAGATTCCATGCGGCCCTATCTATCCCGATAACCAGAACCTTCATTATTAAACCTTTCTTAATATATTCTAGTGTATTTACAGAATATCCTTTTTGCGAAGACGACGAAAGATTTTACCTAATTTTCTTCTTATTACGTTTTTGTCTCCTACCACTTTACGTGCCCATTTGGGCAATTGCTGTAGTCTCGACTCTTTATAAGTAATTTGCTGCCATGGCAACAGGCTGCAACCTCTAATAAAAACAGTGCCGTCATAACCGCAAAAGATATGTGTAATGAGGGATTTATCCGTCATCATTGTAGTTACAGAATTATCTTCTATGCCGAATAAAGCAAAATATTTAGCATTAACAAAAACAGCGTTTGTTGTAGTAACGCAAACCAGTTCATATCCTTTGGATTTGGCAAGTATATTAATGGATAACAAGCTACTACCTTGCATAATTTTATAATCGGCCGGCTGAACAAATTCAATCTCCGGAGGAATAGTAGGATTAAATTCTATAACAACAATCTTAGGCTTGTAATCCTTTGCTGCATTCCATATATGATAATCGTTTCCATCAACATCTATTGAAAGAACGTCAAAATTAATAGGTATGGGGATTGGTTTAAGAAGAGTATCGAGAGAATTTTCTTTTTTAAAACCGACAAAGGCATTTAACGGTATGACTTTTTTATTTCCTTTAAATGTCTTTAGTAGATCCTTGAATCTTTTTGAACTTCCTTCAATTAATACAGCCGAATAATCTTTTTCGCTAATAAGATTGTATGTATTACTGCAGTTTTTTCCATCCCAGCTTCCAAATTCGACGCACCATTTATCAGTTTCATTTATAACTTCCAGGACTTTTTCGATAATCCCATTCTCACCATATTGAGATGTAACATCACTTGCATATTTATTTAACCATGTATTTTGCTTAGTTGTACCTTGAAGACCAGTTAATTCCGCATCTTTGCCCATCAATATCTCCTATTAGAATATGTCCTAATAATATCATCTTTTACTTCATAAATCCAATCGGGCCATTTATCCAGAATGAAGCTTTTTAATCCTTCGATAGTAGGGTAGTCATTTTCGCCTGTAAAGCACCTTGCATCGTCAATAAGAATGACATGTTCTACAGCTTTGTTGTGATTCAATATACATTCCATTTCCTGCATGATGGGAGTTTCAAGATCGCCCTTTGTGGTTGAACCACGAGACCAATGCGCATCAAGCCAAAACAGGCACGGTTTATTAATGTCTTTGAGTATTTCTGGCAAGACCTGGCCACTCTGTCCATGCAAAATATTTATGTTTGGATAGCCTGCAAATTTTTGTTGGGCTTTATTATAATGTGTATGAGCCAGTTCAATGGAATAAATTTCCTTTACATACGGCTGAACAGCATAAACCATTTTTCCTTTATAAGTGCCAGTCTCAATAAAAACTTCAGGTGAGCACTTTTTGATATGATCTATGACCACTCTCTGTTTGCCAAGATTAGGCATAGGAGGGATAGCCCCGTTCTTTTTCCAAAGGTGGTATTTCTTCTTCAGTTGTCTTTGCCTTTGAAATCTGGCAAGAGCGCCAAAGGGAGTAGTTCGTTCGAGAAGATATTTTAACGGCTCCTTTGTCATTTGATTTCCTGGCTTCCTTTTTTCAGTTTAAAATATTGCTGCCCACAAGATATCGGTGGTGGATCATTCGGTGTGATAAAGCCGATATCGAATCTATAGCCCTGTTTGTATTTGTCATTTAAAGTTTCAACGGTATGCTTATCAGAGCCGTCAAATGTATTTTTCGTTGATGTATTAACCATATTGACTTGTATTGCGGTAGCACATACTTTTTGGAAATAAGTAAAAAGAGGCAATTGGCTGCTGTTATTCTGACACCAACGGCAAGGCCATGATTCCAATGTGTTTGGGCTGAAAAAATAGCCAAAAGATTTAAGTATCTTTCTTGCAAACTTTGTCTTTTGTAAGCCTTTTATTAAAGGAGCGTTTGGTGAAAAGAGTTTTTTGATCACCGGATCGTTGCTCATCGTGCCACTAATTATTCTTTTTACTAATTCTGTTGGATAAATTGTGCAGCAAAGCTCAAACGGATACCGAGAATGTGGGGTTTGGCCGTTTTTCCAATTTAGACGAAATATCTTCTGATCGCCGACTGTAAAATCATCTATTATATCATTACTGTTTTTAAGAGATTCAGGGCTAAACCTTAATGTAAAGCCCAAAATATTGCTCTCATGTTCGCGAAATGTCCGGTCTATAAGGTCAAGATCAACAGAATCGAAAAACACTACATCATCAATGCCGAAAAGGATATACTTCGTATCCACTTGATCCAGGACATTCATGAAGTCACTGTGAAAATCGCTCTCTCTTATTACTATGCAATCCGGATACCTGCTGAAAAGCTCGTCATACTCGGCCTCGAAAAGTTCGACCTTGTAAATGACATACGTCTGAAAAAGCTCTGCCGGGAAATATCTGTGTAAGCTCTCGAGGTACGCATCCAACTGCAGAGGCCTGTTCCTGGTAAACACAATGTTGCTTATCATCTTCTTCATATCTGTCAGGCTGAAACAGGCGGCGGCAAAATACCTTTAAACCCTGCTGCCGAGAAACGCCTTTATCTCATTAGCGACCGTTTCAATTTGCTCTTTGCGCAGCTCCGGAAACATCGGTAGCGAAACCAACTGGGCTGCACAGCTTTCAGTCACGGGAAAACCGCCCTCCTCATAGCCTAACGACCTGTAAGCATCCTGCAGATGCAGCGGCACGGGATAATGAATCCCGCAGTAAATCTGCTTGTCGGCCAACTCACTTATCAAGGCGTCCCGATCCTCAACGCGGATGGCATAAATGTGATAGACATGCCTAGCGTAATCGGCTTGCACGGGAGTGACAACACCGCCGGCTTCGGCTAATAATTCATCATAAAGCGCCGCATTTTTGCGCCGCGCCTCGTTCCAATCGGCAAGGTGTTTGAGCTTTACGCTGAGAACCGCTCCCTGGAAGCCGTCCATTCGGGCGTTCCAACCGACAATGCTGTGATAATATTTCTTCTGCTGGCCATGATCGCGAAACATCCGTATCTTCGCAGCCAATTCGGCATTGTTTGTCACCACGGCCCCGGCTTCACCGTAAGCCCCAAGATTCTTTCCGGGATAAAAACTAAAACACCCCGCATCACCTATCGAGCCGGCACGCCTTCCCTTATACTCGGCCCCATGTGCCTGACAGGCATCTTCGATAACCACCAGGGCGTGAGTTTTGGCGATTGCATTAATGCGGTCCATATCCGCCGTCTGCCCGTAAAGATGCACCGGAATAATAGCCTTAGTCTTCGGCGTAATGGCATCTTCTATAAGTTCGGGATCGATATTGCAGGTGTGCTCGTCAATATCGACAAACACCGGCCTGGCGCCGCAGAAACTTATCGCCTCGGCCGTCGCGATGAATGTGTTGGGAGCCGTTATCACCTCATCACCAGCTCCTATCCCCAATCCCTGCAGAGCAGCCCAAAGCGCCGAAGTTCCACTGCCCAAACCAATCGCGAATTCGGTCTGGCAAAATTCTGCAAACTCCTTTTCAAATTGCTCGACAAAAGGCCCACCCGCAAAAGCAGTTTTCTCTAACACGCTCTGCAAAGCAACGCCTATCTCATCCGAAATCGACTCGTACTGAGCCTTAAGATCAAGAAATGGCACCTTCATCGCCGTTACTCCTTAACTTCTTCGATTTTCCTCAAAACCCGTGCAGGATTACCCGCCACCACGGTATTCGCAGGTACATCCTTTGTCACCACAGTGCCGGCGCCGACAATCGCGTTTTCACCTACGGTGATCCCGCACAAAAGCGTAGTGCTCGACCCGATTGACACACCCTTTTCTATATGTGTCGGAACACAAATCCAGTCTTGCTCGGTCTGCAGATTCCCGTCGGCCGTGGTCGATCGTGGATACAGATCGTTGACGAACGTAACATTATGACCAACGAAAACATTGTCGTCAATTGTCACGCCTTCGCAGATAAACGTATGACTTGAAATCTTGCAGTTCCTGCCGATTTTCGCGCCTTTTTGAATCTCAACGAACGTTCCTATTTTGCTGCCATCGCCGACCTCACAGCCGTACAGATTCACAAAATCGTATATCTTGACATCCCGGCCAAGTTTTACGTCCGGCGCAATCCTCTGCGTACTCAAAGTCTCATCCTGCATCTGTTATCCTTTTCCACCGGATATCTCAACCGCAGCACCGCCCTTTTTGAGCGACTGCGAAGCGGCCTCGAGAACTTCTATCACCTGCAGGCCTTCTGCCCCTCCTGAATGCGGCTTTGTCCCCGTCTTTATACAGTCCAGGAAGTGACCGCACTCAACCCTCAAAGGCTCTACCATTTTAAGATATGGAGCATACATGTCCCCGTAATGATACGAATACTGGAATTCTGCGAACGTGTCGTAATGAGGCGGAATATCAACTCGCTTATCGTAGATCTTGATCTTCTCGTTCGGCTCGATATCGTCATAAACAAGCATCTTCTTATTGCCGACAAACGTTATCTCGCGGACCTTATTAGGATCGAGCCAACTGCTGTGAACAGTCGCCAGGCTCCCGCCCGCAAAGTTCAGTGTCATATTCGTCACGTCTTCAATTTTAGCATTTACGTGCGCTTTGCCCTGGCAGTTGACCGATGTCGGCGTCTCGTTCAAAACATAAAGAATTATGGAGATATCATGCGGCGCCAGGTCCCAGGCGACATTTATGTCCTTTTGAAAAAGACCGAGATTCAATCGGCGGGCGCTGATGTACTGAATCTCACCCAGCTCGCCGGAATCGACAATTTCTTTGATCCTGCGCACCGGCGTCGAGTAAACAAACGTATGGCCGACCATGAGAGTCAGATTCCCGGATTCTGCTATCTCAACCAGTTCTTGACATTCTACCAGAGACGAAGCCATTGGCTTTTCGACAAATGTATGTTTGCCCGCCAGAAGAGCCTTCTTCGCCATCTCAAAATGATACCGAACGGGAGTAGCTATGACCACCGCATCCACCTGCCCGTCTTTGAGCACTTCTTCAAATTCACAGGTCGTCTCGAGGGCCGGATAAAGCCCTTTTATATGGGCCAGTCTCTCGGCATCGCTGTCACAAACCTTCCTTACCTCGCATTCCGAAAGGGAAGCGAAATTCCGAATAAGATTCGGACCCCAGTAGCCGCAACCTACTATTCCTATGCCAGGCATTAAAGACATCCCTTCATCGGTACAAACATTAATCTCTGAATAAACAATATATCAGCAAGCCGCTATTGGTCAAGAGAATCATCCGCCAGCACGCCTCTGACAACTTCCGACGACATCACCTTCTCAACAAGGCGGTTGCATTTCTTTATAGTCCTGTCACGCAGTTTAAACTCGTTCGGATTCACCACTTGTGTCGCGTGGGCCAGATGCACGATATATCGGCCCATAACGCGTGAAGGCAGTTGGACGGTCTTGTAGCCGCGGTCGATAAGTTCGAAATAAAGCTTCTTTCCCGCCGTAAGACCCTTCTCTCTGTCCATAAGAAACGACAGCCCCTCGGCCCTCAAAACTGCCGTGCGGTATAAACAGCATATCGTGCGATTGTAATAGCGATACTTGCCGACCGGATCCGGCTCTTTGAGCAACTTACGTCTGAAGGTTCGCAAATCGGTCGCTTTCTTGAGAAGGACTCGCCACATCGGCGTAAGCTCCACCTTGCCCGTACCCACACACGCCACTTTCTCGTCACCATCGCAACGCCCGATCAGATCAGCCAGCCAATCGTGCTTGTAGACAAAGGTATCCGAATGCATCGAGATGAAGAACTCCGTGTTGCAGTTCTCCAGACCAATCTCCAGCGCCACCGCATGAGCATATCCGCCGCTCGGTTCGCCGGGCTCGGCGCGACGCTCAATCAAGCGAATCCACTTCAATGATTTCAGATATTCCAAAGACTCATCCTGCGAATCATTATCTACAACAATGACCTCGCAGGGATAGTTGGTGAACTTGCGGATACTGCGCAGACAAAGCCGGATGAAATCCAGAGTCTTGTAATTGACAATACAGATAGTGGCCTTGCCTTTTATCAGATCCGGCATCGACGTGACTTCCTTTTCACTGCTCTCAGCGGTTCGAATACATCTGGTCATAATATTTCTGATAATCACCCGAAACGACGTTACTAAGCCACTTCTCGTTCTGCAGATACCAGTCTATCGTTTTGGCGATGCCTTGCTCGAAATTCACCGAAGGCTTCCAGCCCAAACCGGCCTTTATCTTGTTAGCATCGATGGCGTATCGCCTGTCATGTCCCGGCCGATCGGTGACATGCTTAATCAATGACTCAGGTTTGTTCAGATGCCCAAGGATCAGTTTCACCACTTCCAGGTTGGCCTTCTCATTACACCCTCCCACATTGTAAATCTCACCCGGCGGGGCTTCGGTCAACACCTTCCAGACCGCCGTGCAGTGATCGTAAACATAAAGCCAGTCGCGAACGTATAAGCCGTCCCCGTAAACGGGCAGCTCCTTGTCATTGAGGGCGTTATTTATAATCAGCGGGATAAGCTTCTCGGGAAACTGGTACTCCCCGTAGTTGTTCGAGCATCTTGTAATATTGATTTTCAGACCCCATGTTCGGCCATAGGCCTTGACAAAATGGTCCGCCGCCGCCTTGCTCGCCGAATAAGGCGAATTGGGACTCAATCGCGTCTGCTCGGTAAACATGCCCTCGGGCCCCAACGAACCGTAAACCTCATCCGTTGAAACTTGAACAAACCGCTCTAATCCCTTGTCGCGGGCGGCTTCGAGCAGAGTTAATGTACCCGTGACATTGGTCTCAATAAAAAGCTTCGGCTCACTGATCGAACGGTCAACGTGACTTTCGGCGGCGAAATTTATAATCGCATCGATATTGTGTTCGTCGATAATCTTCTCTACAAGAACGCCGTCGCAAATGTCACCTTTGACGAATTTATGGTTGGGGTGATCCAGGAAACCGGCCAGATTCTCAAGATTGCCGGCGTAGGTGAGTTTGTCCAGATTGACAACAAAGCAGTCGTCGTGCTCGGCAAGCACCATCCGAACGAAATTGCTTCCAATAAACCCGGCCCCGCCTGTCACTAAAATTCGTCTCATATTTTCCTCAAAAACTCTTCCAGCGGCTCCTGCCACGGGCTTACAGGCTCGTCGAGCAGCGCCGCTATTTTGCTGCAATCAAAACAGCTATTCAAAGGCCTCTCGGCCGCACTGACAAAATCGCTCGTCTTGCAACGGCTCAAATCAACGGCCATACCCAGCTTATCAAAAACAAACTTCGCCATCTCATACCTGCTCGCATAGCCGGCACTTGCAAAATGATACAGACCTTCGGGCCTCTTATCTAACAATTCACGTATCGCCCTGGCAACTTCCACAGTTGCCGTCGGCGAGCCAATCTGGTCATCTACAACTTTCAAGGTCTGGCCTGTTTTGACTCGTTCGAGCAGCTTGGCAACAAAATTAACGCCGTTCGAGCCATAAGTCCACTCGACACGCATTATACAGTGCTCGCAGCCGCTTTCAACCAAAAGCCGTTCGCCGGCCAATTTACTCGCCCCGTACGCATTTATGGGATTCGGCTCATCGGTCTCGACATAAGGTCTCTCGGACTTGCCGTCAAAAACAAAATCGGTACTGATATGCAGCACCCACGCACCGGCCTCTTTCGCAAAAGCACCCAACCGCCCTACCGCTTCGCCATTGACCTTGTGCGCAAGTTCAGCTTCGCTCTCAGCTTTATCGACATTCGTATAGGCCGCGCAATTAACGATTAGCGACGCACTCCGGACCGCCTGCTCGAGTTGACCGCAATCGGTGATATCGAATTCCGGCAAATCAAGAACCGCCGTGTCAAAATCCCGCCGGCACAAAGCAGCCAAATCGGAACCTAACATCCCCCGACCGCCTAATATCACAACCTTTTGCTCAGCCATCCTTGCGCGCCCAGTCGTAGGGAATGCTCTGGTCATGTGCGGGCATGCGGAATTCGTCAGGATTCGAGTAGTCGTACATCTCCGAGACAATGTTCACTATATAAGCTTCCGCCTCGCTGACACACATCCAGCCGTGGAGCACTCCGGGTGGTATCCGCACCAGGCCCGGGCAATGCTCGCCGAGATACAGTTCGTTCACCACCTGCGATGTCGGCGAATCCTCCCGCTGGTCGTAAAGAGCGACTTTCACCGTTCCTTTGATGACATAAAAATGATCCGTCTGCTTCTTGTGGTAATGCCATGCCTTAACCACGCCCGGATAGGTTGTCGTATAGTAGACTTGCCCGAACTTCTCGAACCAAGGGTCGTCCGCCCGCATTATCTCGCCTAATCGCCCGCGCTCGTCAGGCAGCACTTTCGCCCTGCGAACTGCTACTCCCTCAATCAAGGCCCCGGATCCGCGGACAATAAGTCCCTCATCGAAAAAAACCGTTTTCAGTGCTGATGCTTCCTTGCTCATAAAGGGGGCTCCTTTAAAACCAGTTCATTTGCCTTGCTCAGTGACTCAAATGTCCCCGCATCCGTCCACCAGCCGTCGATAATATCATACGCAAGATCACCCCGCCCGATATAGGCGCTGTTAATATCCGAGACCTCGAGTTCACCGCGTCCCGACGGCTTGAGATTTCGTATGATCTCGAAAACCGACGCGTCGTAAAAATAAATCCCCGTCACCGCATAGTCCGACTTGGGGTTTTCAGGCTTTTCCTCGATACTTACCACCTTGCCATCGGCAATCTCGGCGACGCCGAAACGCTTTGGGTCCGGCACCTGCTTGAGTATTACCCTGGCGCCCTTGCCCTGCGCAATGAATTTCTGCACATAATCTTTAAGGCT
>Ga0208771_1001765_pt1 | contig 11050 bp, 8 predicted proteins | sample AntAceMetag02UKX_FD_184775 | JGI IMG/M metagenome (GOLD analysis project Ga0208771, IMG submission 184775) | Saline lake microbial communities from Ace Lake, Antarctica - Antarctic Ace Lake Metagenome 02UKX (SPAdes) (version 2) | ecosystem: Environmental > Aquatic > Non-marine Saline and Alkaline...
ATTTTGGATTGGCTTTTTGTCTCTTTTTATTAAATTGACGGGGGTAAACTTTTTTTCCCTACTATTTTCTTATTTCTTTTCTAGTTAAAAGAAAAAAAATACTGATATGTTTTACACTAACTTGCCGTTACATGGGATCAAAATATGACAAAATTTTACTTAAACGGTGTACTCGTTAACACAGTATTTGAGACATATATATCCACGTCAACAATACCTCTTCGTGTTGGTGAGTATATTGGATATCCTGGATTAAAAATTGGCTTGCGTGGTGATATTGATGAATTGCGTTTTTGGAACTATGCACGGAGCAAGAGTGAATTAAAATCTAGTATGCATCACAGTTTAACTGGTCAGGAAATGGGTCTTATGGCATATTGGAATTTTGACAATGATTATGGCTCAACTGTCAGAGATCAGACTTCAAATGGGAATGATGGTGCAATTTACGGGAATACCCAGTTAATTGCTTCTGACGCTTTAGTGTCAATTGTTAAAGAAGACATGGATATTCCGAAAACCTATGAACTCGGTCAAAACTACCCCAATCCATTTAATCCGGTAACTACCATACGTTTTCAATTGCCCAAACTTAGTAAAGTGAGTATTAAGGTGATTGATACCTTAGGTAGGGCAGTTAAAACTTTGGTGGATACAGACCTTGAGCCGGGTTGGTATTTCGTAGAATTTGATGGGACTGATAATTCTCGAAGGAATATTGCGAGCGGGCTTTATTTTTACTATATGGAAACAAAGGATTTCGCAGAAACGAAAAAATTTTTACTTTTAAAATAATTAGTAATGGAAAATTTCAAAAATAGAGTGTACAAATTTTTATTAAGATCATCTGATAATTTGTTCCGTAAAGTTCGATGCGCTGATTGCCGCAATGCATTCGTTCTTTTAAATTCTACAAAAAAAATGATGGCATAAGTCATTATTTAAAGAGCCGAAATTTATGCTGTTAGTAAAGGAAGCACGAAAGCCTTGCTCTGTTAGGTTGTTAGTTGAAGTTTTTGGTTTGGTGCTTTTCCGATAGTCCGCCAGCCAGTCCATTGCCGTTTTTATTATTATATTTTTAAAGGAAGAACGGCAAAGAACTGGCTTGCTCTGCGGGTTAGTTTTTTTATCGTTCGTTGCCAGGCGTTTTTAATTCGGTGCTTTGGTTGTAATATTTTGTGCTAACCAGTGGCTGTACCCGACCAGCTAGCGGCAGCGCGATTTCTGAATTTCTGGTTGTTAGTCATGTTCCGTGCTTTTCCGAAAATCTGTGCGGGTGTTACGCTGGCGGGTAAGCCAAAACGCTATAAATAAATGGAGCCAGAATAAAAAGGAATGATTAAATGACAGCAAACCAAGCAAATTTTTTATCTCTATTAGATGGAAAAAAACAATTTAGGACTGTGAATTAAATAACTTGACCATTTGTATTTTTTCAAGCACTGTTTTTGCAAAATTTAGTTCGGTGCACTTGATCAACTTAATTAATTCACGTCCCTTACCATACCTATATTTCAAAGGACATATTAATCACAAGCAGCGATCAAAATCTCAACAAAATAATATCGTACAAATTTTCTCACAGACAAAGAATAGCTATCTAAATTGAACTGAGTTGAAAAATGGATAAACCCCAACAGTCCAATTCTCAAATTATTATCTATCAATCAAAATCAGGCAGGACAAAAATTGAAGTCCGTTTACAAGATGAAACCGTTTGGCTGACACAGAAAATGATGGCAGAATTGTTTCAGGTAGGTGTCAACACAGTCAACACAATCAATTATCATACAAAAGAAATTTTTAAAGAAGGTGAACTATCGCCTGATCCAACTATTCGAAAATTTCGAATAGTTCAAAAAGAAGGCAAAAGGGAAATTGAACGCCTGGTTGATTTTTATAATTTGGATATGATTATCTCGGTTGGTTACCGTGTAAAATCACACATCGCAACCCGCTTCCGCCAATGGGCAACTCAACGGCTGCGCGAATATATCATCAAAGGATTCACCATGGATGATGACCGGCTAAAACAGGAGGGCGCGCGGTCACGTTATTTTGAAGAGCTGTTACAACAAATCCGCGATATTCGCAGCAGCGAAAGAAATTTTTATCAAAAAGTTACCGATATATACGCCACAAGCATAGACTATCAGAAAGATGATCAATTAACTAAAGAATTTTTTTCTACTGTTCAAAATAAAATGCACTATGCGGTCCATGGCAAAACTGCCGCGGAGCTTATTAATGAAAGGGTAAATGCAAATAAACCATTCATGGGACTAACCAATTTTTAGGGGAAATATATAACTAGTGTCTGAACGAAAATTATTATTTTTGACCTCACCCCGGCCTTCTCCTAAAAGGAGAGGGAGACAAGGCTTGCCCCCTTCTCCTTCTAAGAGAAGGGTTAGGGGATGAGGTATATAAGAGATAAATTTGAAAATATCATCTTAATTAATATTATTAGGGTTTTCGTTCAAGCACTAACTACGCGTGATATTGGTATTGCTAAAAATTACCATTCAGAAGATGAACTAAAGCAACTGAATTTAATTGTTTCCCTGTATTTGGATTTCGCAGAATTGCAGGCAACCAATCGAAAGCCGATGCGAATGGCGGACTGGATCCAGAAGCTGGATGATTTTCTAAAAATCAGTGAAAAAGAATTGTTAGACAATGCCGGCGAGGTGAGCCATCAAAAAGCATTGGATAAAACCAAAGCTGAGTATGAAAAATACAGAAAAGAAAAAGACAAAAATTATATTTCCGACTTTGACCGTGAAATAAAAAAGCTTATCGACAAAAACAGACCAGATAATTTATGAAATTAAAATTCAGACTCCGGTAATACTAGACCAGCGCCACAATAGCGGTTGTTAATTGTTGTGCCGGACAAACAAAGGGACATCGCAAAGAACTTGTCGGACGCAGATTAACATATAATGACTGAATGGAAAAAAAGCGAATATGTTATAGCAGCAGAAGCAGAAGGCAAAGAAACTTTTGATTACATTTATGAATACGAGGAGCACCCTCGATAATTTTAATGTCTATTTTTTGAGAACGGTTGTAGCAGTTATATTTAATAATTTTAAAAGGATAAATTCTTATGTGCATGGATCAAAATTTCAACAAAATAAAATCGTATAAATTTTCAAACGGACAAGAAATAGCTGTTAAATATAGAGTAAATGGATACTCTATATTTCGAGTAATTGATGGAAAGCCAATTGCCCGTCTCCGTTCTACTGATAATCCCAACAGATTTGAAGTTCTTTGGTGGTCTTATCGCGAAAAATGGGAATCCATTGGAGATTTCGGTGGGATGTTTATGCCTTTGCATGAGGCATTAGAATATATAGATGAAAATGCTATGGAGTGTTTCTGGTAAAATAAGTTCGAAGTAATATTAAAAAAGAGGTTAAAAATGAATAAAACATCAAAAGCTTTATTAGCGTGTATTTTCTTTTTCATTTTTTTCAACACAGAAAATGGCTGGTCTTCAAAATCATCAAAACGATATTACATTGACGACATTCAAATTAACGCAAAAATCCTGCCGGATGGCAGCCTGCAAATTGAAGAATCACGAAGCTACCGGTTTCGGGGGAGTTTTAAATGGGCGGATTACAGCATTCCGCTCCAGCAACTTGGCAGAGTGACTGATTTCTCTTTAATGGAGGGGAACTTTGAATATTCCGAAGGCTATGAAAAAAGACCCGGTATTTATCAAATCTCCCAGGATGAAAATGAGTTTTATGTCAAATGGTTTTTCCGGGCAAAAAATGAGAGCCGGACATTTACGCTTAAATACAGAGTAGAAAATGCAGTGATTGTTCATGAAGATATTGCAGAATTTTATTACAAATTTCTTCGCGCTGGAAGACCTAAATCAACAAGAAATGTTCAGGCTGTTTTGACGCTGCCGCAGCCTATTTCAACAGTTGATGTGAAAGCCTGGATGCATAGCTCTCTCAATGGTGAATATGAATTTGTAAATGGCACAATACGATTTTGGGCTTCACCGCTTCCCCGAAAAAATCACTTTGAGGCGCGTGTTATTTTCCCGACAGCATGGGTGCCGACAGCACAAATAAAAAGTGGCGAAATACAACGTCAACAAATAATGGACGAAGAAGCTCAATTGGTAGAAGAATCAAACTTGTTAAAAGAAAAATATTTTCAAAAAAAAGAATTTAGAACAAAACATTTACAAACCGCTTATCAAATGAATATTATTCTGGCGGTTTTGGGACTTGCAATTTTTGTGTTGCTGTATAAAAAATTTGGCAAATCGCATGCTGTTCCTTTCCGAAATAAATACTCTTCTGAAATACCAGACAACATCTCCCCTGTTATGGCTAATTATATTTTTTCATCGCAGCAAACAGGCGCTGGCGCCATGGTCGCCACACTGATGCATCTGGCGCAGCGCGGATTTTTAAAAATTGAAGAACAGCACACAAAAAAGAAATTTATTTTCACTACAAAAAAGACAGAATATGTTTTAAGACTGAATCAGGAAAAATTTAACAACGATAAAAACAAATTGGTCTCTCATGAGTTGGACTTAATTGAATTTATATTTAATGAAATAGCTGCCGGCGCCTCTGAAATTCAAATGAGCGAAATCAGAAAAGCGAGCCGTAAAGTGGTAAAATGGTTCCGTCAATGGAAAAAGATGATTAAGGAACAATGGGGCAACAAACCTTTCTATGACAGGTCCAGTTACAAAGGGATAATTATCTCCATTCTTGTTTCCTTAACACTTGTAACCGTCGGGATTCTCACTGCTATATATTTCGGTAAAATCGGATTAATTGCCGGTATTACAGGTTTTGTTTTGTTCTTTTTATCATTTGCTATTTTGCGATACACCAAAGAGGTTAAGCTAATGCGCTCCAAATTACAAGCATTGAGAAAATATTTGACAAAATATGAATTCAGAAAAGATACCGCTGTTTTGCAAACTAATTTTGAGAAATATTTTGTTTACGGTGTTGCCCTGGGAATTGGCACAAAGGCAATTAAGGAGCTATTGATGGCTGTTCCTGATTGGCAGAACACGAGATATTTTCCCTGGTATATGGGCGCTTATGGTCACAGTTCCCCTGCTGGTTTTGCGAATGCTGTTTCATCAATGGTGACAGTCGCCAGCACCACAATGGGATCAGCCGCTGGAGTTGGAGGAGGCGCGTCTGCTGGTGGCGGAGGTGGAGCAGGAGGTGCGGGAGGAGGAGCGGGGTAATTTCAAAAATTTCAAAACTCAAATAACAAATTTCAAATAAATTTCAAAAACCAAAAACACAAAAAGGTAAAAAAATATGAAACAAATATTTCTTTTAAGTTTAATGCTTCTTTTATCAGTAAGCCATTTATATTCTGTTGACTTCCCTGAAATAAAAAATTTCAAACCCGAAAGCGAGGAGATGACATACAAGCCTGAAAATCTCTACGAATACATCAACGGTGCTGCCGATGCTTATTTAGCTTATGACTTTCAGCTTTTACTTACACGTGATTTTTCCTACAAAAATTTAAAATTTTCAGTTGATATTTATGACATGGGCAGTCGGCTCAATGCATTCGGAATGTATAAAACAGAATGTCCACAGGATTGCAACAGATTAAAAATTGGCGTTGAAGCAGTGGTATCTCCCCCCTATCAGTGTTTGCTGCTAAAAGATTCTTATTATGTAAAAGTCAACGTTTTTGACGGAGAATTCAGCAAAAAAACTGGTGAGGCTGTTTTGAAAGCGATTGATTCAGCGCTCGAAGGATCTGTTGAATTACCGGAAGAATTAAAATTACTTCCTGAAAAATTTAAAGTGAAAAATTCAGAAGGCTACAATCGTGAAGCCTTTCTTGGTTTATCAATTTTGCAAAGATGCGTTTATGCGAAATATGAAAAAAATGGTGAATCAATCAGGTATTTCGTAATTGTCCCTGCAAGAATGGAATCAAAAGAAGCCATCTGGAAGCAATTAGGCGAAAAATGGCAAAAGACTGAATTTGCCGGAAATGTTATTCTTTATAATAAAATACCCTACAAAGGTTTTGCAGGTGTTTTAAAGACAAAAGATAAAATTTTTGGCGTAGCTGATTGTAAAAATGAATCTCAAATGTTTGAATTATTGAAAGCTCAACTTTAATTATTGATTAGTTCAGGCACTAATTACCTGGTCTGAAAATTAATAACTCTTTCAATTGCCTTCTGGCAAACCGGACAAAACTCAACTAAACTTTTCGAGAACATTCGGCAGTCCAGGTAAGGACGATAAAGCCCCTTTGAAGCATAACCAGAACCTTCAAAAGCTCCCACTTTTCCAGCATATTTTTGATTGTTGAACAATTGTTTTCTTTCCTTTGTAACTTTTTGATATTGCTCTGAGGATCGATCAAGAGTTCTCAACACATTTCCCAGCGAGTCATATTTTGCTTTACCCCAGGGTGTTGGGATCGGAGTGCCTTTTTCCATCATGTATTCCCATTTAATATGCCCGTCTTTCACAATACCCACATTCGGTTCCCAGGGATCAACTCCAAGTGGATAAAAATCATTGTATGCAACCGAAGACGAATAGTATTCATCTCCCAGTCCGCCAAAAGCATGACCAAACTCATGGACAAAAACATAATCGGGCCACCAATAGCTTTTCTCTCCTTTATCCGTTGAATAGCACGTCGAATAGAGATTAAAAATACCGCCTCCGCCGTATCGTTCTGAATTGACAATAATATAAATCTGGTCGTAAGGTACTAATGATGCAACATCTCTAATGGTTTTATTTTTAAAAGTAAGAACATAGCGCGGTGAATCAAATGAATTATAGGAGCATTCAAACATTGTATTACGCCAAATATTTTTTCGCGGCTCATCAATCCCTGAATCCTGAGATGGTGTCTCGATGTACCAGACATTAAATTTATCTTTATTAAATGGTGTAGAGCTAAACAGTTCGTCAGTAAAATGTTTGACATCCTTTTTATATTTTTCCATTTCCTTTTTTGAATACCCATCTCCTAAAATAACCAGGTCAACTTTTTTATGTGAGTCTCCTGATTCAAAGACAGAATTAACCTTATATGGTTGAATGTGTTTTTCCCTGTTTACAAATCTGGAATTGGGTTCAATAATTGTGGAAAAAATATTATTAAAATAATTTTCTTTGTCACGCACTGCAATAATCATCTGAATTTTTTCTTTTGGAAAGGGAAATAAAACTGACTCATGAAAAGTGCGATAAATTCCTTTTTCAGCCTCGCCGGTTGTTTCCCATTCTCCAAAAAGACTACAAAATCCCCGTGAATAAATTATTTGATTTGTTTTTACGTCAATTACTTTTACCAGGTATTTGCCCAGGTTAAGTGTATCGATCAAATTATTTTTATTGCCCGCCCACATTTTTTTATCATGAGTTAAAACGGCTGGTTCTTCATAAACTTTATCCAGACTGATAACCTGAAATCCTTTTGTTCCAGTATGAAAATAATCAACGCGCATTGTTTTGTCAACAAAAAATTCATCAAAGTTTGTCCCTGCAAACATTGAATTTAATTGTGTAAAAATAATAAGCACTAAAATGGTAAAAAAAGATTTTTTGTACATTACAGCCTCCAGGTTTGAATATTTAGTTAGATGTGTTTCATCAACTGACAATATAAAATATTTATTGTAATTTTGCAAGAATGATTTTTTTTATTGCATGATTAAAAAAAAATAGTAATATAATGACTCTGTTGATTTAGTCCGGAAAACCCTCCCGAAGGTTTCTGGTGCAACTAAATATAGCGTATATAAAAATAATCACTACCATATACTGATGTTTCTGTGTAACAAAACCTTCGGGAGGATACTTTTTCAACAAGGTCATCAATGAAATTGAAAAACGTTTTTTTTGAACTTTCCAACAAATTTACTTTCATTTTAATATTTATTTTTTTATATTTATGACTCTGTTGATTTAGTCCCAAAAACCCTCCCGAAGGTTACTGGTGTAACTAAATATGGCATATATAAAAATAGACACTACCATGTATCGATATTTCTGTTTTATAACCTTCGGGAGGGTACTTTTTTCAACAAGGTCATTTAAGTTCATTTTTTAATTTTTAATAAACAGTTAAAATTTCATTTACCAACAGGAGTTTTAGAGCAACCATGTCAGAAAAAGAATTAGCCAAAGTTTACGATCCTAAACAAGTAGAAGAACACTGGTACCAATACTGGATGGACAAAAATTATTTTCATGGAGACGAAAATTCTAATAAAAAACCATATTCAATTGTCATTCCACCTCCAAATGTTACTGATGTTCTGCACATGGGACATGCTTATAACAACACACTTCAAGACATATTGATCCGTTTTCACCGCATGCTTGGTTATGAAGCGATGTGGCTGCCCGGCACAGATCATGCTGGGATCGCTACTCAAAATGTCGTCGAAAGAAATCTTAAAAAAACCGAAAAAATTACCCGTCACGAGTTAGGGCGGGAAGAATTTATCAATCGAGTCTGGCAATGGAAAGAAAAATACGGCGATGTTATTATTGAACAATTGAAAAAATTGGGTTGCTCCTGCGATTGGGAACGAGAACGATTTACCATGGATACTGGACTTTCAAAAGCAGTTACCGAAGTATTTTGTCGGTTATATGAAAAAGGATTAATTTACCGCGGCAAATATATCATCAATTGGTGCCCGCGATGCGCTACTGCTCTTTCAGATGAAGAGGCAATTCATGAAGATGAACAGGGCAAACTCTGGTATATAAAATACCCTTACGGGGATCATAAATTTGTAACTGTTGCAACAACCCGTCCCGAAACAATGCTTGGCGATGTTGCCGTGGCGGTACATCCAAATGACACAAGATTCAAAAAACTGATCGGCAAAACGGTTACCCTACCAATTATGAATCGCCAGCTTCCTGTTGTGGCTGATGATATGGTTGATCCAAAATTTGGTACCGGTGCCGTTAAAGTTACGCCAGCGCATGATCCCAACGATTTTGATATTGGGCAAAGACACCAGTTGACTCCCATTAATGTGATGAACGAAGATGGTACAATGAATGAAAATGCTGGTAAATATGCTGGCTACGAAAGATTCAAGTGCCGCAAGGAATTGGTGAAAGAACTTGAAAATTTAGGCTTATTAGAAAAAATTGAAAATCACGAACATGCTGTTTCACATTGCCAGCGCTGTAATACGATTGTTGAACCTTATCTTTCAATGCAATGGTTTGTAAAGGTAAAACCGTTGGCTGAACCAGCACTCAAAGTTGTTGAAGATGGTAAAATTAAATTCCATCCGGACAAATGGGTTAAAATCTATAAAAACTGGATGGAGAATGTCAGGGACTGGTGTATTTCACGGCAGCTCTGGTGGGGACACAGAATCCCGGTTTATTACTGTCAGGATTGCAACGCCATTATGGTCAAACGCGAGAAACCAGATAAATGCGACAAATGTAAAAGTTTAAGAATTTTTCAGGATGAAGATGTTTTGGATACCTGGTTTTCCTCCTGGCTGTGGCCCTTTTCAACTATGGACTGGCCCAATGAAAATCCGGATTTAAAATATTTTTATCCGACAAATGCGTTGGTCACCGCGGCTGATATAATTTTCTTCTGGGTTGCCAGAATGATCATGTCTGGGTTAGAATTTATGGGGGAAATACCTTTTGAAGATGTTTATTTCAACGGTGTTGTCCGTGATGCCCAGGGTAAAAAAATGAGTAAAACATTAGGCAATGGAATTGATCCGCTAAAAATGGTTAACCAATATAGCGCGGATGCGGTTCGATTCTCATTAATGATGCTCACTTCAGAAGGACAGGATATTAACCTGGCAGAATCTAATTTTGAAATGGGCAGAAATTTTTCTAATAAACTGTGGAATTCATTTCGGTTTTTAACTTTGAATTACACTGAAAATGAGCTCCCTGAACTTATTCAGAACAATGATTTTCTCAACAAAGCAGAAGAATTAGAAATCGCAGACAAATGGATCTTGAGTCGTTTGCACAAAACGATCGCTACAGTCACTACCACAATAAAGCAATTTCATTTTAATGAAGCTGTGGATAATCTTTATTCCTTTTTCTGGCGTGAATACTGCGATTGGTACCTGGAATTGATCAAACCAAGATTGTATAGTGAAAATAAACAGGCAAAAATATTAGCTACGAGTATCGGTATTTATGTTATGAGAAATATTATTAAATTGCTCCACCCCATTATTCCGTTTATTACTGAGGAGATCTGGCAAAAAATTAAATTAACTGACGAAGCAGATTTGATGGTTTCAGAATGGCCCCAATTTGATAAAAAATATTTTGATGACAGTTCAGAAAAAAATATGATATTGATCCAACAAGTTATCGGTGCAATCCGAAACATCCGCGGAGAGATGAACGTTCCACCGGCTAAAAAAGCACAGGTTTTAATAAAGAGCAGTAACAAAAATCATCTTGACATTATTTCAAAAAATGAGATTTATCTTAATTCGTTAGCGCGCCTGGACAATGTTACCTTGAAAGAAGATTTAGAAAAACCAAAATTTTCTGCCAGTTCAGTTATTTCTGATATGGAAATATATGTCCCATTAGAGGGTTTAATTGATATTGAAGTTGAGCGAAATCGATTAACAAAGGAAATAAGCCGAATAGAGAAAATGATAGAGGGTATTAATAAAAAGCTAATGAACCAGGACTTTCTCAAAAAAGCGCCAGAACAGGTGATTGCACGAGAGAAGAAAAAGCTGAATGATTTCCAGATCAGTTTTGATAAACTACAAGTAAATTTAAAGGGGCTGGAGAATTAATTTGGATGACTAGTTTCTTGCCTATAAATAAAAAATTGACTTATAATATTTAATTACAAAATAGTGTCAAAAGTTTTATGAAAAAAATCCCAACAGTCCGTATGTTTAATATAGTTTAAAACTTTCATAATTATTTTATAGTCTTAAAATAAAGAATAAACTATAAATTGAATAAATGGAGGCTGCCATGGGACAAAATAAGAAAATAGATTTTTC
>Ga0208771_1001767_pt1 | contig 11043 bp, 7 predicted proteins | sample AntAceMetag02UKX_FD_184775 | JGI IMG/M metagenome (GOLD analysis project Ga0208771, IMG submission 184775) | Saline lake microbial communities from Ace Lake, Antarctica - Antarctic Ace Lake Metagenome 02UKX (SPAdes) (version 2) | ecosystem: Environmental > Aquatic > Non-marine Saline and Alkaline...
GTGAAGATAGAAATATAGAAATGATTGTTAAAATGATTGAGATGGGAATGATATAATTGTAATCGCAGAATACAGATTTTAACATTAAAATTGAGTGCTTATTTCCCTCTACCCTGAATTACAATCAAAACGGTATAAATCAAAATTTTAAAATCCATTGCAAGAGACATATTTTCTATGTATAGAATATCGTATTTAAGTCTTTGTATCATTTCTTCAACATTACAGGCATAACCAAATTTAACTTGTCCCCATGAGGTAATTCCTGGTTTGATTTTATGAAGTAGGTGATAGTGTGGCGAAAATTTAACAATCTGATCGATATAAAATTGCCTTTCTGGTCTTGGTCCAACAATTGACATATCTCCTTTAATTACAGTATAAAATTGAGGAATTTCATCAAGTCTGACTTTACGAATAAATTTACCGAGTTTTGTTATTCGTGGATCGTCATCAGAAGAAAGTTGTGGTCCCTCATTTTCAGCATCCATCTTCATAGATCTGAATTTATGCATTTTAAATGATTTTCCATGAAGCCCCACTCTTTCCTGAGAAAAAATTATTGAACCTGGTGATGATAGTTTTACTCCAATTGCTGTAAATATATATACTGGAGATAAAATAACAATGGCTAAAAATGAAATTATAATGTCAAAAAGTCTTTTTAGTGATTGTTGCCAGGCGGGCATTAAATCAGGAGATATTTGAATAAGAGGTGTATGAAAAATAGAAGTCATTTTTACAGTTCCCATAAGAAAATCTTCCATCAAAGGAATAACTCTAATTACAACATCAGTTTCTTCAAGCTTAGTAACTATTTTTTCGATTGTATTGCTTTCTTTTCTTTCTATTGCAATTATTATTTCCTTAACATTATTTTCGTTTATTAGTTTCTTAAGGTCATTGTAATGTCCAAGATGTGGAAGGTATTTAGAAAGTTTATAGAAATCGAATTCGTGTGCATTAACAAATCCAACAAAAATATTCCCTGCTGACTTTTCCTGATTTTCTATTTCTTTATAGATAGAAATAGCGTTACCATTACTTCCAACAATAATTGTGTTAAAACCAAGTAGTTTATTATGAACTTTATATACCGTAATTGATGTAAGTATTAACCGACCTGAATAAGTAAATAAAAAATGTAGTGCAAATAAAACCAGGAATGATTGATAGTACGACATATATGAAACTATTACATCATCAAGAATTAAAGCAAAGAAAATAACTGTAACACCAAATAGAGTAATAAGAATAGTTTGTCCCAGTTCTTTTAACCTTCCTTTGCGGTATATTTTTCGGTAAGTACCAACCATCACATATAAAATTAGCCATGAAATTGGTATTACTATTATTCCTACCCAGTATTTTTTATCAGTAATTATTTCGTCAAGAAAGTTAATTATCTGAGGATCGACAGAAACTTTTCGATATAAAAAGAATAAACTCCATGCAATTGCTGCAGCAAAGTAATCAAGAATTGCATATTTAAATACCTGAAGTTTTATATTCATGTCACTAACAATTATTTCGTGCTATAAATTTTATGAACTAATTTAATATTATCCAAAAGTATCACAGGATTTTCTACGTCATCTGTTTTTACTGAACCAAAGAATATTTTAAAATCAAGTGCATTTGTAGCTGATGATACATCTGGACTGATATTAATATATATTTTTTTCCATTTGTCGGATTTGCTGATATTTACAATTGGGCTTGAGATGATTTGAGATTGAGTTTGAGTATAAATTCCGGCAGTAATAATATTTTCAATTTTATAATTCAATTCAATAAAAACCGGTGATCCAAGTTGTGGCAGAATATAAGCTTCATAAGAAACTCCTTCAAAAACAGGTTTGTCTTCATCAAGGTAAATTATTCCTGAATAATTTCCTTCAAAAACAAGTGAGTCAACGCTGGTTATATTTATTGTAGTATCGCTATTATTTCCTTCTACTAAAGAAACACTTTCGTTTTCAAAATCTTCTATCCATGGAAATACTGTATTATCGTAATAAACAGTTGACATGTTTAATATTGTTACGCTGTCGGGAGTTAACCGGCAATTTTCTAGAGTTATTGGTTTAAAAAAAGGATAAACAACTCTAGTGGCTGCAATACCATTTAATTTTATTCCGGCGCGTATCTCAACTTTATGATTTCCCTGGGCAAGAACAGGAAATTTGGCCGGCATTTCAAATGCACCAATTAATTGGTCATCAACATAAACCCATGCATCAGTAATATTGTGTGAAGCTGTTCCTTGTTGCGAAATTTCAGTAGAAAATCCAATTGTATCAATTTGAATGAAAGCTGGAATAGTTTGATCATTTTCAAATTTTTCACAGGAATTTAAAATAACAAGTAGTAATGCTAATATTGAAACAAAAAAGTACAGGTTTTTATGCATAGAAAAATATTTATAAAACAAATGTTTGGTAAAATAAATTAACGTTCCTTTTGTATTTCTATTGTTTTCATTATTAAATATTATCATCTGATTGTAAAAAATTTTTCGGCGACAATTCTAACTTATCAATAATTTTGTAGGCTACCTCAAGTGCATGATATCCATCGTTTATAGTTACAACAGGTTTTGTGTTATTTACTATCGAATTATAAAAACATTGTAATTCAGTTTTAATAGCATTGATTTCTTTAATTTCAGGTTTTTCGAAAAAAATTTGTTTTGAGCCTTTATCTTTTCCGAGATCAATGATTATTGCCAAAGGATTTTCAACTTTACCTTTTACATTCTTTATCCTGACTATTTCTGATTTTTTTTCCAGGAAATCAACAGAGATATATGCGTCTCTTTGAAAAAATCTTGATTTTCTCATATTTTTCATTGAGATACGGCTGGCAGTTAAATTTGCAACACATCCATTGTCAAATTCAATTCTGGCATTTGCAATATCAGGTGTGTCGCTAACAACAGAAACACCACTGGCGTTTATTTTTTTTATTGTTGATTTAACAACACTCAAAACAATGTCAATATCATGAATCATTAAATCAAGAACAACAGGTACATCAGTTCCTCTTGGGTTAAATTGTGCCAGACGATGAGTTTCGATAAACATAGGATGTTTTATCATTGGCTCAGCAGCAGAAAATGCAGGATTAAAACGCTCCACATGTCCAACCTGAACTTTTACTCCAGACTCTGCGGTAAGTTCTATCAAAGCATGAGCTTCTGCAGGAGTTGTTACTACAGGTTTTTCAATAAAAACATGTTTAAACTTTTTTAATGAACTGACAGCACAATCATAATGAGATATTGTAGGAGTTACAATATCAACTACATCAACCTGATTAATTAATCCATTAATTGAATTGAATTTTTTAACTTGAAGTTCTTTTTCAACTTCATTCGAATTTTTTTCATCAGGATCGTAAAATCCAACTAATTCGAAATTAGCAATTTCTTTAATACATTTAATGTGTATTTTTCCTAAATGTCCGGCACCCAAAACGCCTATTTTTAACATCTTGATTTTTTTTGCAAATGTATAAATTTTCTATAAATAACGGAATGAATTAGTACTTTCGCAAAAACTGTTTGAGGTTTCGGGTTTCAAATTTCAGGGTTTTAATGTTAAATTACTTAATAATGATAGATTCGTACAAACATAAAGGCTTACGAAAAAGATTAGTTTCCACTGTTAAAAGCAAAGGAATTAAGGACGAAAAAATTTTAGAAGCTATTGGAAAAATTCCCCGTCATTTTTTTATAGATTCATCATTTTTAGAATTTTCTTATCAGGATAAACCTTTTCCAATTGGTTCGGGACAAACAATTTCACAACCTTTTACAGTTGCATTTCAAACTGATTTATTGAATGTAAAAAAGGGTGATAAAATTCTTGAAGTTGGAACAGGATCGGGATATCAGGCTTGTGTTTTGCTCGAACTTAAAGCAAAAGTTTATTCCATAGAAAGACAAAAAAAACTTTATCTTAAAGCTCAGAAATTTCTTCCTACCATTGGATATCGCCCAAAGCTATTTTATGGCGATGGATATAAAGGTTTAAAAGCATTTGCTCCATTCGATAAAATTCTTATTACTGCAGGAGCACCAACTATTCCTGATGACCTTATAGATCAATTAAAACCGGGAGGTATTCTTGTAGCTCCAATTGGTGATGGAAATGTTCAGATAATGAAAAGACTTATTAAAAATATAGATGGAAATATAAAAGAAGAAAACCATGGAAACTTTCGCTTTGTTCCTCTATTAATGAATAAAGCGGATAATTAAATTAAAATATAATTTTTTATTAATAATGTCGTTTACTCTTTTAATGCAATTGTATTTCGTTTTTTGTATATTTGTCTGAAGTATCTCAAATATAAAATTTTTATGTTATATTTTTTTTACTATCATTTTTAATGAAATTTATTTATTTATATAAACTAATCTTAATTTATCATGAAAAAAACAGCTTATTTATTTTTACTATTAATTATTACAGGAACAGTATTTATTTCATCATGTCAAAAGGATGACCCTATTGTTATTCCTCCTGTCATTAATTTTGTTGCTGGAGGTGATTATGTTTCGGCTGACGTAACTTTATTAACAAATCAGCTATTTACAGTTGGAATAAATGCTAACAAAGATGCCGAATCAGATAGCAAACTATCTAAATTTGAAGTCGTAAGAACTTATAACAATATTTCTTTACCAGTTTTTGACTCCACTCTTAATGGTGATTATTTTTCTATTGAAATTATTGCTAACAGTAATCCGTTAGTTGGTGAAGAAAGATGGACATATACAATTACAGACGAAGCTGGTGAGTCTTCTGAAATAAATATTGTAATTACAACTGAGGCAGGTATTCAGGAATTTTTGGATGTACCTTTAGGATCATACAACGATCAGGTTTATGGAAGTTTTTTTAATACAACATCTGGAGAAACATTTTTTAAACCTGAAGCTACAACAAATCAGGAGGTAATAGATTTTATCTTTTTCCTTGGTGCTACAAATGGTGCTACAATCGCAGCTCCTGATAATCAGGATGCAATAAATGTATTTGCACTTGACTGGACAACTCAAAATCAAACAAGATTTATGACTACAGGAATTTCTGTACCAGAATTTGATGCTATCGGAGCAAGCTATAATTTTACTGATTTTACCGGAACAGATGATAACTGGAATCAATTAGTTGCTGATGATATTGTATATTTTAAAACTGCCGGAGATAAACTCGGATTCTTTAAAGTAAATTCAATTAATGCTAAAGGAGATATTATTAATATTGATGTAAAAATACAGAAGTAAGAAAATATAGTTTTTTTGGAAAAGTTGCTATTTTAATCAAATGGCAGCTTTTCTTTTTTATGATTTTACTTGGTATTAATGCTAGAATATGTGTGCATTTAATCATTTACGCATTTCAGCCAAAATAGCAGAACTCTTTTTATCATTTAGAACTGAGTATGAATTTTACTTTTTCCTCAATACATAGATTACCGTCAATCCAATTAATTATAAATCCATTTTTCTCCATTCTGCGAAACCAGGTCATTTGCCGTTTCGAAAATTGATGAATTGCAATATTTAATCCTAAAAATAATTCGTTTTTTGTAATTTCACCGGTAACATATTGAGTGAGAAAGTTGTATTCCAATCCGTAAAATTTCAAACGCTCGGGGGTAATCCCTGAATTCAAAAGATTTTCAACTTCATTAATCATTCCTTCATCAATTCTTTCTTTGAGTCTTTTGGTGATCCTCTCTTTAAGTTGTTGTCGTTCAAATTTTATCCCGAATATTTTTGATTTTATTATTGGGAAATCATCTTTAACTTTATCAGGATGTGTGTCATAATAATTTCTGATTTCTATAGCACGTATTAGTCGTTTTCTGTTGGATGTATCGCTCACATTATGAAGTTCTTTTTTTTCTATCAAAAGCTGGATAAGAGATTCGTTATTTTTCTTTTCAAATTCTTTTCTAAGCTTGTTATTTTCTGGAACTTTAATTAATTTGTATCCTTTTAGAATTGCTTCAAGATACATTCCTGTCCCACCACAAAGAATTGGTTCAATATCACGTGAAATAATATTTTTATAAACTTTAAGAAAATCTCTCTGATATTCATAAACATTGTATTCGTATCCGGGATTAACAATGTCGATTAAATGATATGGAATATTTTTTCCAAAAATTAAATAGTCAGAATAATCTTTTCCTGTTCCCAAATCCATGCCTTTATATACTTGCCGTGAATCGGCACTGATTATTTCTGAATTCAGATGATAAGCAATGTGTGCAGCTAAAGTAGTTTTTCCTGTTGCAGTTGGTCCTAAGATTGTTATCATAATTAAATAATTTGTGTTTTTCTTTGTATATCCGACTCTTCAACGACAAGAAAATCCCTTATCAGATTTAAATGTGAAATTGGTGATTTAGAAAATGAAAAATCATTAAGATTTAATCTATCAATTTCATCGTTTTTATAAAATTTTGTAAAATATTCTATTAGGTTTTTTTCATCATTATTAATATTGGTTTTGTGAGATGATTTCAGAAACTGTAAAATTCTTAAACCATCAATTTTATCTTCACAGGCTTTTATGAAATTTTTGCGGGTTTTGAAATTTTTTCTCAAAGGTTTGAAAATATTTGTTGAACGAAATTGAGTATTTAAAAAATCACTCATTGGTGTAATAATATCTCTTTCATACAAATTAGAAAACAAATCGAAAGTAGTATTTATTTTGTCGAACAACGAAAAGTGATAAAACGGATAACTCAACCAGTCACCGTTATTGCCTTTTATCATTGCCGGCCCTGTTCCAAAAAATACTCTGTCCGAAAATCTTGCCGCAGGAAAAACTTTTTCATTATTCCAGATTTTTATCTTACCGTATTTTCTGAGTTTTTGAAGAAAATAAAAATCTTCGCCACTTTTGCGAGGTGTTATCCCACCAATAGTTTTGTATGTCCACACCGGAACTGCAATAGCCGAGCCTAATGCAGTAAAACGATAAGGATTTGAAATTCTCCATAAATTTAAGGAGAAATATCTCATGTAAATTTCGTAATGTAAAATACTGCGATCAGCATTTATATTTCCTGTTAAGTTGTGATAATATGGAATCGAAAGTGCTACAATTTTTTCTTTTTCATTAAACGAATCAATAATTGAATTGAAGTAATTTTCAGAGAATTTTGTGTCGGCATCCAAGGTTAAAATAATATCATTATTATCAGCTTTCAAACAAATTTTATCCATTATAGTTTTTCGTGCCCAGCCAACACCAAATTTCTTTTTTTCCCAGCCTTTACCTTTTGATGTTTTGTCGATTATTGTTATTGGAAATTGTTTTTCTTTTTGTAATAATTCAATGGCAAGAAGATTATTTTTACATATAATTTCTTTTTCTGGATTCAACCACCATTCATTGGGTTGGTTTACACAGACAAATAATTCGAAAGATTTGAAATTTTGCTTTTTAATATTGCTTATTAATTCAGGCAAATAATCCATCTCATCTAATACAGGAAGTGCAATAAAAATTTTTCTCTGTTTTTCTGATTTCATTAATAAATATAATTTTTTGTAAAATTAAAGAAATAAATCAGTGAGACTTTAATTTTGTGAAGCAAAATTATTTAGTCGAACTGATCCCGAGCGTAGACGAGGGATCTCCCGGGTTATATTCCCCGCCGCAAGCGGCGGGGAGCGTCATTTTTAAATTATGAATTTGTTAACAATAAGATGTTTACAAGTTAATAATTTAAGCTTTGCAGTTTGAGTGTCGGTATATATTTTTGCAATGTAGTATGTAGTTTTATCTTCTGGGAAATAAAAAGTTATTTAAAAAATTGTGATTAATTAAAAATAATAGAACTAGGATAACTTTGGTTTATCAAACTAAGCGAATATAAATAATCAATATGAAAAATCCCATTTTCTATTCCGGTATTATTTTGTTAATAATGATTTTAAATTCTATTGTTTCAATAGCACAACCGGTTGTTGTAAGTCAACCATTAGATGCATCGATATGCACCGGAGAAAATGTAAGTTTTAATATTATTGCAATTAATACTACATTTTATCAATGGCAGGAACATGATGGAAATGCTTGGTATGATATTAACGAAAGTGTTTCTTATTGTTCAGGTGAAAACACGCCTGATTTATATATTATTGACGCTAATGTAGGGCTAGACGGATATAAATATCGTTGTTATATAAAAGATGAATTTATGAATTCAGATACATCACTTGCTGCAACTTTATTTGTTAATGATATTCCTGTTCTTATTTCCAATCCTCAAAATACGACAGTTTGTCGTGACGAGATAGCAACATTTAGCGTTGAAGTAGATAATATTACTTATTATCAATGGCAGGAAAATAATGAAAGCGGATGGCAGGATTTATCTGATAATGCATTTTATCAGGGAGTACACAGCCCTGATCTTTTTGTATATACGGTTACCGGAATGAATGAATATCAATATAAGTGTATTCTTTATAATAATTCTTGTTTTATTTCTTCAGGCATTGGAATATTATATGTTAATGCTCTTCCTGCCGGATTTAATCTTACCGGAGGTGGAGCATATTGCGAAGGTGAGGATGGTGTTCAAATAGGTCTTTCTGGCTCAGAAGTAAATATTAATTATGAATTATTATTTAATGAAGTTTCAACAGGAATTGTATTACAGGGAACAGGCTTAGAGCTTGATTTTGGAATTTTTACTGAAGAAGGTTTATATTCCATAAATGCAATTAATGCTTTTACAACTTGTACAAATAAAATGAATGGAACAACAGAAGTTGAGATATTATTATTACCTGAAATTTTTAATATTACCGGAGGAGGAGATTATTGTGAGGAAGGAAACGGAATTGAAATTGGTTTAGATAATTCAGAAATTGATATTCAATATGAATTATTTCTTGATGGTGAAACCACAGGAGTGATGGTTTTAGGAACAGGAAACGAGATAAGTTTTGATTTTCAAACTGCTGAAGGAAATTATACTGTTTCGGCAATTAGCGGTGATAATGTTTGTTCAAATGAAATGGAGGGAATAGCAGAAGTAATTATTAATGATATTCCACTTGCAAATTCCGGACCCAATCTTAGTATTCTTTATGGAACTTCAATTAATTTATTTGGATATGCAAGCGGTGGATCAGGAAATTATTCGTATTCATGGTCGCCCTCATATTTGTTTGAAGATCCAAATGTGCAAAATCCTATAACTGTAAATCTAACTTCAACATCTATAATTACTTTAACTGTTGTAGATGAATTAACTGATTGTATTAGTCATCCCGATACAATAATCGTATCGGTAAATGGAGGTCCGTTACAATTATCAATAATTGCAAATCCTGAAAATGTTTGTAACGGAACTACTTCAAATCTATTAGCTCTTGCAAGCGGAGGAACAGGAAGTTATGAATATGAATGGGTGTCGGATCCAATTGGTTTTATATCAAATGAAAATAATCCCATTGTTTTTCCGGAGCAAACCACACAGTATTTTGTTACTCTTTCTGATGGAATAGATGTTGTTTCAGATTCAATTATTATTATCGTTAATAATCCTCCTGAAAAATTTAATATTACCGGTGGAGGATATTATTGCAATGGTGATGATGGTGTTACTGTTGGACTGGATGATTCTGAATTAGACGTTTTTTATGAATTGTTTTTTAATGAAGATCCAACAGGATTAATACAAAATGGGACTGGAGTTCCATTAGATTTTGGAAAGCATGCTCAAAACGGAAAATATCAGGTTTTTGCTTTTGATAACAACTCAGGATGTGAATCTCTGATGAATGATTCAGTTACAATAACAAACTATCCGGCACTATATGCTAATGCAGGAGACGATCAAGTTGTTCCAATAACATCAAGTGCAAACCTAAATGGATTTTCGTATGGTGGTTCAGGTGAATTTTCGTATTTGTGGATTCCGGGATATATGTTTAATGATCCGTATATTCAATATCCAACAACAGTTTCACTTAGTAATTCTGCGTTGTTTATGTTAGAAACTACTGATCAAAATTCAGGCTGTATTAGCCAAGCTGATTCAGTATTTGTATTTGTTAGTGGAGGAAATTTGTCTTTTGAAATCTTAGCAGTTTCAAATTATGTTTGTAATAATGATAGCTTAAAAATTATTGTGATTCCAAGTGGTGGATCAGGAAATTATACTTATTTATGGACATCAGATCCTTCTGGTTTTAGCTCTAGTAAAATGGATGCTTATATCAATCCCAATGAAACAACAACATATTATGTTACTGTTGATGATGGAATAAGTTCGTTAATGGATTCGATTACAATATATGTAAATAACTCTCCTGTAAAGTTTAATATAATTGGAGAAGGTGGTTATTGTGCCGGTTCTGACGGTGTAGAGATTAGCCTTGATGGTTCTCAGGAAAATGTGATCTACGAACTTTACTTCAATAATTTCCCCACAGGAATTATTCTTGAAGGAAATGGAAGTCCCTTGTTTTTTGAGAAGCAAACTACTACTGGCTATTATTCGATTGTTGGAAAATATATTTCTTCATATTGTGAAACACAAATGGAAGGATTTGTGAATGTATTTATTTATGATTTTCCGATTGCATTCTCTGTAAGTGGTGATAATGTTTTTTGTGCAGGAAGCACTGGAGTTAATATTGGCTTGTCTTCTTCCCAGATTGGAATTAATTATGAATTGATTTTGAATAATATCTCTACCGGAATATTGATTCCCGGTACAGGATTACCAATTGTTTTTTCAAATCAAACCTCAGAAGGAGTTTACTCAATCAATGCTGTTAATCAGATTTCATTCTGTTCGAAAATGATGAATGGCTTTGTAGATGTTGTTGGTCGACCATCACCAAATATTACTGCAAGTAATGATACTTCGATTTGCTCAGGAAATCAAATTAATATTTCTGCTGAATCGGATGAAAATAATTTCATTTGGAATACATTGCCTCCATCATATTTAAGTAATATTACCGTTTCTCCGCTTGAGGATACTATT
>Ga0208771_1001774_pt1 | contig 11019 bp, 8 predicted proteins | sample AntAceMetag02UKX_FD_184775 | JGI IMG/M metagenome (GOLD analysis project Ga0208771, IMG submission 184775) | Saline lake microbial communities from Ace Lake, Antarctica - Antarctic Ace Lake Metagenome 02UKX (SPAdes) (version 2) | ecosystem: Environmental > Aquatic > Non-marine Saline and Alkaline...
AATAGCCAGTATCTTAGTTTCGTTAAATTTCGACCTTTTCATAACAAAGAGTTCCTTTCATAATAAAACACAATATTACTCCAGAACTCTCCAGTTAACAATGTTCAATTATAAGGGGTAGCTACCTAAGTGTACATGTGAATGCCCTCGTCTGTAGTGTAGTTGCCGTCAAAGATACAATTCGATACCACAGGTCCGCATCGTGAAGTAGCTCTTAAGCCCTGGTCGGTGTTGTCGATAAATGTGCAATTGTGTATGGTTGGAGAAGAGAAATTGTAGCATTGGATGCCATAGTGCTCATTGGCTTTTAGTTTGCAGTTGACAATAGATACATCGGAATACTCCAGGTATATGCCCGCACCGTAGCCAGAATCGTCGGAGTAGCCGCCTGTTATCGTAAAACCGTCAAGAACAGCATTAACTATGTCATCGGCATATACAACATGTATAACTGCATTGGAGGCGTTTTGGCCGATTTTGCCTTCGAGGATTGTTTCATTGTTGGGGTCGGCAAAGTTGCGTTGGGTTGTGGTTGTTTCATAGGTCCCCACGCCGCCGAAATGGCCGAAAACTCCAACATCTTCAATGAGGTCAAACCTTTCAGAGACATCGAAATTATCTGCGTCCCATGTTGGTTTATAAGTTCCGGCGGCAACCCAAATCGCTGTTACCGAAGCACAATTGCGAGCGGCGGAGAAGGCGTCCTGGAGGAAATTATAAGCATCGTCCCATGATGTGCCGTTGTTGAGGCCGTTGGCGTCTTTGTCAACGTAAATTATGTTCGGACCCCAGCAGCATACGTTCGTATCTGTAATATTAAAGCTAAGGTACTCGTCTCCTTCCATCTGAGCTTTGTTGGCAATAACGTAGCCGGGTACTGCCGAGTTATTGACGCCAACTCGAATGTGAAACTCATTGGAATCATTCGCACTTATATTGCCGACATTCCATGTGACCGTATGTTCGTTGGCGTCATAAACTCCGTTGTGAGAACAGGAATTAAAATCCACTTCGGCCGGTAGGAAATCGGTAACGACTACATTGCTGTCGGCATAACCATTGGCATCCCAGGCGATATTGTAATAAAGCCAGTTGTACGGCGTGCCGGCCCATTCGTGTTCGTCTTGACTGATCAAAGGATAAACGCAATTAACGTCATTGTCGTCTTTGATAATCTCAAAAAGCGGGACTTTGTACCATCCGCCGACTGCCACACCGCCAGGCCCTGAAATGTCATCGTTTCTTTCGGTATCTTTGAGAACGAGGTTTGAGTCGTAAGCCCTGAAATCGTTATGATATGTCGTAATATAAACCAATCCCGTGTCATCATCGACGTCAACACCTATAAGTTCTTTTGAAGAATACCCTTGCCTCGTGATTTCTACTTCTATGCTCGTATAAGGTGAAGTGGTGTTCGTTCTGACCAAGTAATTGTGGCTCGTCCAATGGCCCGTGTAGAGATAACCTTTGCCTGGGTCAACTGCAATTCCTACTGCTGCCCGGTCTGTACCGCTGACCGAAATATCTATGCTATGGTCATGGCTCCAATCGTTGGTATCATAAACATGCACCGTCTTTGTGTCGGTGGATATGTAGAGCAAACCGTTTGTTTCATCCAAAGCAAGGCCCCATGCGTCCAGATTACCCGAAGGAACACCCAGGTCATAGTGATTATCCAAGACAAGGGTGTTATTTGGTTCGTCAAATGAATACACATACAAGTCATCATAATCTCTTCTGACAACGTATATTTTCTCTTTCTCTTCATCAACAGCAATTCCTGCGCAACTTGGTATACCTGTGTTGAATTCACCAACACTTTGTAGCGTTTTTGTCGAAGCCCATACAAGCATGGATGAACTTTCGTAGGTAACAAACATTAATTCTTTATCAGCCCAAACGGCATTACCAACTGCGCCGTAGCCTTGATTGTAAGTATCAATGTCAACCTCGCTTTGATAAACCACCTCAGTGTCATCAATAGCATATGCTTGAGCTATACTGGGGCTTACATGTTTACTGATGACAAATATAGATTTATTGGCATAAACTGTGGTTAACATTAGGCAATTGACAGTTAACAACGTGATTATCAGATTATATTTCTTTAATGACATGTTCGTTTCTCCTTAAACAACAGTGTGAATAATTTTATGTGGTGATTTCCCTTACCGATGTTTCCGCCTACACAGGAACAAAGCTCCTAATGCAAACAATGTAAACATCGCTGGTTCTGGAACTATGTTCACTTGGGGGTAATCATCATCTCCATAGAATGAAAACGAGAACGGGATGTCAGTGTTTATGTATTTGCCCTCCAGCCATGGCTGATTGTAAAGACCACCATCAAGATGATACGTTGTGTCGTAGGCATACAGATAAACCGTGCTTTCAGGGCGTGAAGCTAACGTAGTTAATGACCCACCGTAGATATTTATCACAGTATTGTCATCCGTCCAAAGTATATCTATTTCACCACCATAGATGTTACCCGTGCTGTAGTCCCATGTTTCTAATTTGCCAACGGCGCCTCCAAACATATCTACAGAACCATAATCAGTCATAAAAAGTTCGCCATCGTATACATCCCCATCATTAATCTCGAGGTGGCCATTTACCCACCAAATGGCAGCAGTGGCCTGAATTGGATATATACCAAATACCGGTAAGATTAGAATTATTAGGATTTTATTTCTCATTGTTTTTCTCCTTAAACAGCATGAACAATTCTGAGGTTAAGATTTCTTGTGATATATGCGCCTTCGGTTTCTTAGAAGCAATCCTCCTAAGCTGAATAATAAAAGCGTCGATGGTTCCGGAACTACATTTACATGCGACACCGTTCCAGGGAAAAGATCATATCCGAAATAGGAATCATCATAATAGTATTTGCCTTCTATTATACCTCCTCCGGAACCTCCTATAGAAGAATCATACACTACGTCGTAAGCATAAAGGTTGATTTCGCCGCCGGTAGCAGACAGATCGCTTCCATAACCTGCGATTAGATTTAGAACACTATCTTCTTCTACTACAATCAATCCTCCTCCCTCCCATATATTAACAGCGCTGTTATCCGAGCAAGTCAATGCCCCTCCAGGGTACCACCACGATAATTGAATATACTTTCATTGTAGGTAGTTACTGACAATACCCAACCACCTAACATATCCAAAATAGTATCATCGCCGTAGATATTAACATTGTTCCAGTAATCTCCATCATTGATTTGTCCGCTTGAGTTGAAATCCTTGTCAGGATAAGCCTGTGCCTCACACACAATAAGCACCAGAACCGCCACTATCACAATTTTCATTGCTCGCTTTTTCATAATTGATCTCCTTTTCTCGGCTTTTGCCAATAAAATTAATTAGGCCAGAAATATATTATACCATAAACGCATACTCAGAATCGCAGTTTTTTCTCATATTTACCTCCTAAAAGAGTATCATTCTATTTTTCCAGTTCTAATATCCGGCCGGGATTTCAGCGGGACATCGTGTATTTCTCACAAACCACCTCAACTTTCCAAACCGGTGCGCCCTTCTATATATAATGCCGATCCTGAGAGGTGGAATGTTGATGCCAAAATTGCCATTTTTCGAAAAATTTATGAAAAAATCTCAAATTCCGGCGGTTGTTTTCATTTCGTGCCTCTCAATTCACATTTTGCCCGGTTTCCCCATTACAGATGCGCCAAAGGAGGCTTCTGTTCCGTAATCTTTTTGTCTTTTTTTCAAAAAGACTCCAAATTGTGGCAAATCCCGGCCTTAATGGCCGGTCGGGATTCCAACGGGACATTCTGTATTTCTTACAAATCACCTCGATTTTCCGAATCGGTGCGCCCTTCTATATATAATGCCGATCCTGAGAGGTAGAATGTTGATGCCCAAATTGCCATTTTCGAAAAATTCACGAAAAAACCTCAAATTCCGGCATCGGCCACATACTGGTTGGCGGGGTGGCATGGGTGTTGGGAGAGTTTGTTGTTTCTGGTCAGGTTCTGCTGAAAGACAGGTTGGCATTGTCAATGTTATATTTGGGTGACGGAAATGTTTAGCAGACGGGAATTTTTGGGATATGCGGGTTTGGCGGCGGTGTCTGCGGTTGTTGGTGAGGATGTTTCGGGGGCGGTCGCAAAGCGGCGAAGCGGGCGGGGTTTTGATTTTTTAATGGTGGTTTTTGGGCTTTCAGTGCGGCCGAATGAGGTAAAAACGCGGTAAAAATTGAGAAAAGTTGTAACTTTTTGCTTGTTGGGGCGTCTATATATAGTGATGACGCGTGAATTTACGGCCGTCTGGGGCGGTCGGGGTGTATCGTAGTCAACAGAGAAGTCGAAGTGCAAGTGGGTCTATGTATGCAACGAGAGCGGATGTTCGAGCGGTTTGCAGCAATCGTCTGGAAGAATCCCTCAAGATCGGCGTATAATACTTTACTCAAACTGACCGGTGGGTCGGTTTGAGAAGTAAAAACTTAAAAGTAAAAAGGAAAAAGTGAGGATTCGGCCTTTGGCCGAGACTGTTATGTTGTTTGTTTTGGATTGTTGTAACGTAATACTTTACAATCACTTATATTAAAACAGAATACATGGTCGGTCAGTTTGAACCTATTTTGATGTTCCTAATGGAGGGACTTTTTTATGGACGATTCGGGCAGAGAGTGGGCCACAGACAGCAGCGACATTGAGTTGGTGGCCCAGTTCAGCAACAAGTACAGGCAGCTCAAGGAAGAAATTCACAAGGTCATATTCGGCCAGGAGCGCGTGGTCGACGCTCTTTTAGTGGCCCTTTTCTCGCGGGGACACGCCCTTCTGATCGGCGTGCCGGGATTGGCCAAGACGCTTCTTGTCAAGACATTAGCCGGCGCGTTGGGCTGGGATTTCAAACGGATCCAGTTTACCCCCGATATGATGCCGTCGGATATTACCGGCACCGAAATCCTGCAAACCGACCCCGACACGCGGGCCAGGCAGATGCAGTTTGTGAAGGGGCCGATATTTGCGAATCTGATCCTTGCCGACGAGATCAACCGCGCACCTCCGAAAACCCAGGCTGCGCTGCTCGAATCGATGCAGGAATACACAGTCACGGCGGCCGGCAAGGGGTATGAGCTTGAGCTTCCCTTCATCGTCGCCGCTACCCAGAATCCCATCGAGCACGAGGGGACATATCCGCTTCCCGAGGCTCAGCTCGACCGGTTTATGTTCAGTATCAACGTCGATTATCCTGATCGCGAAGAAGAGATGAAGATTGTCGACGAAACAACATCGCATGATACCGCCGCCGTCAGACCGATCCTCAGTAAGCAGGACGTTATTGCTTATCAAAATCTCGTAAGGCGTATACCCGTCTCACGGCACGTGCTCGCATACGCGGTCGATCTTGTCGCGGCAAGCAGGCCTTCGCCGAACGGTATCGCTTACATAAACGAATACGTCGAATGGGGAGCGGGCCCGAGGGCTTCGCAATATCTGATTCTCGGCGCAAAAAGTATCGCCCTTTTGAGAGGTTTACCCGCGCCTTCGTGCAAAGAGGTGCGTGACGTTGCGCTGCCGGTTCTGCAGCACCGCATAATACCGAACTATAAAGCCGCCAGCAAAGCGATAGACACCAGGACCATCATCCAGAATCTGCTCAAGATCGTTAAAGAGGCCGATTACACCGGTAAATCGGCATCGAAGGCGAAGCTGGATTTGAAGTCGGTTTCCTCGGACTCGGCTCTGAAGATGAAAGATCCCGAAGGGATTCGCAAATAGGAAAATAGAGGACGCTTTGCGGCCCCGGTGGCCCAATAGTGGAAGGGATTGATCTGCATGGTCAAGAAAGTGCAGCCAAGAGCCGACAAAAGAGGGCAGAAATACCTCAGGGCGGAAGACCTTCGATACCTCAAGAACCTTTATCTCTCGGCCCGCGTGGTTGTCGACGGCGCCTATTCGGGAAGGCATAAGTCGCCGCTCAAGGGGTATTCGCAGGAGTTCACCGACTACCGCGAATACAATCCCGGCGACGAACTAAAAACCATCGACTGGAAGGCCTACGCACGGACCGACCGCTACTTCATTAAGCTTTTCGAAAAAGAAACCATAATGACCAGCTATCTGCTCGTCGACAGCAGCGCATCGATGGGCTTCGGCGGCAGCAATTATCAAAAACTTTTCGGAACAAGAGAGATTTCAAAGTTCGACTATGCCTGTTTCCTGGCCGCGGCGCTGTCGTACCTGACTGTAAAACAGGGCGATAAGGTCGGGCTGACCCTCTTTGATTCGAAGGTCAAATGTCACGTGCCGGCATCGAGCACCTATAAGCATCTTTACAGGATACTCACCCAGTTGGAGGACAACAAGGTTGGCGAAAAGACTTCGATCTCAACCGTTTTGCGACAGGCGTTTCCCCTGTTCAAGCGAAAGGGCGTCCTGATTCTTATCTCGGACCTCCTGGACGAGCCGGAAGAGATATTCGGCGCGCTGGATATGTATCTGCATAAGAATTTCGAGGTCATTCTGTTTCACGTGCTTCACAAATACGAGATGGACCTGCCGCAGATTCCCAGCGTCAATTTCATCGATGCCGAAAACAACGAAAGGCTGACAACCAAACCCGGTGACATACGCGACTCATACAGCAGGCAGTTGCAGGAATATATCGACTCGCTCTCGTCGATGGCCCAGTCGCGAAGGGTCGACTATCAGTTGATAAACACCGCGACTCCTTATCAAATCACGCTTCAGGATTATATTCTGCAAAGGAGGCGATGATGCCGCCGGTCGCCGCCCAAATGTTCTTCACCGCGACCAACCCGGCCCTCTGGGCAGGTGCGCTGGCGCTGGGCGTCCCCTTGTTGATTCATCTACTGACCCGCCGAACACCGAAGACAATGGTCTTTCCCACGCTGCAATTCATTCGGGCAGCCAGGGCCAGCCAATCCCACCTGTATCGGCTGCGTCACCTGCTGATGCTCCTCGTTCGAACCCTGCTGATTTTCCTGATCCTGCTGGCGTTCCTCAAACCCATACTCAGCTACAGGTCGTCATTGACATCTCAAAATAACAGCACGTCCACAGCGACGGTCATCCTGCTCGATGCCTCGGCGAGTATGGGCTACTCGGACGGTGGTGTCACCGCCTTTTCACATGCCAAAGTGGCCGCACGAAAGCTAATCGATCATCACAGGGCCAATGACAAAGTCAATCTTATCATCATGGGCGCTACGCCCTATAGCTGCTTTGACCAGCCGAGCGATAATCCGTTTTATCTGCGAAAGACCATTCAGGACATCAAATTGACCCAGGAACGCTGCGATATCGACGCGGCCTTTGCCGAAGCTATACGCCAGTTGGAAGAAGTTACCGGCTCCAAAAGGCAGATTCACATTATCTCAGACTTTCAGCGGACCAACTGGTCGGCGGTGAACTTCGAAGTTGTGCCCAAAGAGATTGACCTGTTGTTCATACCCGTCGGCCTTTCCAGAACGGCAAACCGCGCGATCACCGACGTGACGATTCAACCTGCCCTGCCGACCGTCTCCGAATCGGTGCAGATAGTCTGCAAGGTCGCAAACTACAGCGACCAGACCTCCGTCGTGCCGCTCCAACTGCATTTTTTAGACGGCCAGATGCTCAAACAGGATATCCTGCTCGAACCTCATATTACGGCGTCGGCGAATTTTAGAATTCGTGCTCGCAAGAGCGGCCATTACGAAGCCCGACTGACCATACCCGACGACGGCCTCTCCGCCGACAACCGCAGGTACTTTACCTTCGACGTCGCAGACAAACTAAATGTCCTGCTCGTTTCAGATGACCACCCCGACGACGCAAAGGCGGCCGGCCGATTTCTCAGCCGGGCCATCAATCCTTTCCTCCAGCAAAAGCACGCGACCGCCATCGCCTCGGTGATTCGCTCCGAGCAATTGGATATATTCGAAATCACAAAGGCCCAGTTGGTAATTCTCTCCGGGATCAATGAGCTTACACGCGAGGCCGCCGAGTTGCTGATAGACTATTTAAAAAACGGCGGAAGCGTTGTCTACTTTCACGTCGGCGGCGGCGACGCCCACAACCTCGGACTATTGGCCGAAGCCTCGAACGGCGAATTCGTCTTGCCGTTCAAGCTGACAGGCCAGACGGATCTTTCGGTCAAGGGCAGCTACGCAAGCCTGGCCGAAGCGAATTTCGATCACGATTTGCTCCGCAAGTTCAAAGAATCCGGCGACCTCGGCGACCTGCGGTTTTATCGCTTCTTCAGCACAGAAAGAGTCAAGCAGAAGGGGCGGATCCTGATGCGATATGACGACCGCAACATCGCAATGGCGGAAAAGACGGTTGGGTCGGGCTCGATACTGCTGTGCAATTTCAGTTGTTCGCTCGCACACAGTGACATCGCCAGAAGCACGCTGTTTGTGCCGTTGGTGCATGAAATTGTCAAGTGCCTTCGCCCTCAGACTTCCCGGACGCGATCGTTCGAAGTGGGAGATCAATGTTTTCTCACGACCCAGCCGGTAGCTAAAGACGATCCGGTTGAGTTTAGAAATCCCGCAGACAAGCCCATCAACGGTAATATTGAAATCGGCCAAAACGAGGCAGCCGTATTCTTCCCTAAGGCCGACGAGTGCGGCTTTTACCGCGTCTGTGTTAAGGACAAAAGAATCGGCTCGGTCGCCGTCAACATTAACGAACTCGAGAGCGACCTCGAAACACTGAACGTCCCGAATCTGCGCGAACTTACGAAAATCGAGCGCCAGAGATTTTACGCCGCCTCCGGGAACCTGGCAAGTCTCGACAGGCTCGTCGAAGGAAGGCCGCTGTGGCATTATTTCCTCATGGCCGCGATTTGCCTGCTCGGCGTCGAGCAAATTCTTGTAATGATCTGGAAGCGATAAAGAAAAGTTATCTTTAGTTGTAAGTGAATGCTATGCTTACGAGAGTAATATTTGATCCGCCTGCTTCTGTTTTGCTGATACTCGGCCTCGGTGTGATTATGGCCGTGGTGACAATCGTCACCTACGCGCTCAAGTCCACAGGAATCGGCTGGTTCAAAAAAGCACTGCTTGCGCTCGTGCGTTTGGCTGCTTTGGCCGCGATGCTCGTCATCCTGATGAGGCCGATGGCGATGAAGCCGAAGCAGGAGCATTCGCGAAAGCCGATATTCTCAGTGTTAGTCGATGGCTCAGAGAGCATGAACACCACCGACGTCGGCGAAAAGAGCAGGTATCAGGCCGCCGTCGAGGCCCTTACCGATAAGAAGAAGGATTTTCTCGGCAAGCTCAGCGCGAAATACAATGTCAGGTATTACAGTTTCGACAAGGATTTCAGACGTACCTCGAGAAGCGAACTGGCTTCGAGCACCACCGCCGAGGGCAAGGAAACACATATCGCCGCCGCCCTTCTGGATTCGATCAAGACCTCAAAGGCAAGGCAGAACGCCGGCGTGCTGCTGATCAGCGACGGCAGGAATAACGAGCATGACAGCGCCGGCAGCGTCCGAAGCGCGGCAAGACATCTGGCTGCGATGAAAGTACCCGTCTGGACCGTTCCCCTGGGTACGAGCGTCGAGGCCAAAGACGTTTATGTCGTTGCAAAGCTCAGCTCCAGTTTCGTTTTCGTTGATCAGCCGGCATCGATACTCGTCTCGGTAACGGGAGCCGGATATTCGGACTGGTACGCCCGGATCAATCTTTACCGAGAAGACGAATACATAACATCGGACCAGGTGTATTTACGAGACGGCCACGCCAGCCTCAGCTTTCCCGTCCGTGAATCGGCAAAGGGCAGCTACCGATACCGCGTCGAAATCGAGCCTTTAGCGGGCGAAAGCGACGTCAATAACAACAAGCGCAGCCTGATTGCAAAGGTCGTTGACGAAACCACAAGGGTCCTTGTTGTCGAAGCCGAACCGCACTGGGACAGCAAGTTTCTCCTGCGTGCCTTGCGCAGCGACCACAACGTCGAAGTGACTTCAATTTTTCACATTAACCCGAACAAAACATTCGCAATTGTCGAGGAAGTATCCGACGATAACACCCGCAGCAAGTCGGTCAAGCCCGGTATTCGAATGCCGCGAACCAAGGACGAGCTTTTCGTCTACGACTGCATCTTCTTCGGCAAAGACATTGACACGGTGTTTTCGGCCAAAGAACTCGATCTTCTCAAAAGTTACCTGACCGAGCGCGGCGGCAGCATCGTCTTTTTCCGAGGCAAGGCATATTCCGGCTCATCGGAGCAAATCGCCAAAATCGAGCCGGTCGAATGGGACTCGTACGCAGTCGAAGATGCGTTTCTCGAATTGACCGACGTCGGCAGGTCCAGCCCGATCTTCGATTTCAATCCACACGAAAAAGACAGCGACCTCATAATCAGCGAACTTCCCGCCATGAAGAGCATCGCCAAAGTCACCGACGAAAAATCTCTCGCCGTCGTTCTCGCCAGGACCAAAACCGGCGATGACGCCGCACCTCTTGCCGCCGTGGTTTATCAGCGATACGGAAAAGGCAAGGTGATGACAATCGGCTCTTCAGGATTGTGGCAGTGGGCGTTCCTACCCACCGACCTCCGGGAGTACGACGACGTTTATCACCGCTTCTGGGGACAGATGATTCGCTGGCTGGTTTCCGATTCCGATTTCCTCCCGGGCCAGGACGTCTCCTTCCTGATGAACAAGGAAAACTTCACGCCCGGCGAAATGGTGCGAATGAGCGTTAATGCAAAATTAGTCGACCTCGCCAGATATAAACCGCGAATCGAGATAATCGCACCCGACGGGCAAACCGTAGCCTTTACACCGAAAGCGCAGGAAGACGGCTCCAGAATCTTCACTTCCTATTTTACGCCAAGAGCCGAAGGTGAATACAAAGCGGTGTTATACAACAATCTCGGAAAGCCGGAAATCGAAGAGGTCGGTAGTGTAAACTCTCTTCTGTAAATTGGTGTTAAGCACCGCATGTGGCTGGGTGGAGGCGAGCGTAGCGAGCCGGAAGCCAGCCACATGCGAAATTTTGCTTGAAATGGCGGGCACGTCCCGTTCT
>Ga0208771_1001775_pt1 | contig 11019 bp, 12 predicted proteins | sample AntAceMetag02UKX_FD_184775 | JGI IMG/M metagenome (GOLD analysis project Ga0208771, IMG submission 184775) | Saline lake microbial communities from Ace Lake, Antarctica - Antarctic Ace Lake Metagenome 02UKX (SPAdes) (version 2) | ecosystem: Environmental > Aquatic > Non-marine Saline and...
AGATTCCAGGAGATTATTCATGATGATCCAATACGATTTGTTCCGATGACGGTACAGGAATATATATTAAGAACAATAAATTATTGCCGGGAATCTCATCAACAATATGTAGATTATTTGGCTGAAAGATATTTGTAATAATCCGGATCGCCCTCTCAAAGATAAAAATGGCTCTATCCAGAGTGAACCGAAAAACTCAAATCTTGACTATTGACAGACAAGGAAGATTATTGCTTGAAGTTGCTATCAATTTAATTTTCGGCAAAAGAGTCTCCGGGAATTGGGAGAGGAGTTGGGGGCATAAGCGGAGCCACCTTAAAGCATACTCATCAGCGGATCCAGACCAGCATGAAGAAAGATAAAAAGCTATCTCAACGAGTGAGCCGGATTTATCAAGAATTGGGGTCGGACCACACTAACGTGGGGAATTTCAAAGACTTATCCATAGAATAGGGTCAAAAATCGGCCTTAGACGCGTTTTTCGGGGGCAAAAAGAGCTTCTAAGGGCTTTTATTCCACAGGATTCAGGCATTGTCAGAGGATCGGGATCGTAAATCAAGACCACAATAGCCCGGTTGGATAAGACCGGTTAAGACGGGAGGCTAAAATGGAAACGCTGGAGACAATCCCCCTTAACGCGATCATCATCCCCAAAAATCACATCCGGGTTCAGAGTATCGGCGAGAAGGCAATCAAGAAGCTCGCCGACTCCATCACCTCCTCCGGCCTCCTAGTGAGAATTATCGTCCGGCCGGTTGGTCCGGGAAAGTACGAACTGGTAGACGGCGAACGCCGTCTCCGCACCTTCCGATCTCTATACGAGAAGGAGGGCCGGAAGTGGGTCGGGATTCCGGCGATAGTGGAGGAGATGTCCCCCAAAGAGGCCTTCCGCCGCCAGGTGGCGATCAACGAGAACCGGGCGGACCTCACCCCTACGAGAAGGCGAAAGGCTACAAGCTGGCCTGGGAGACCGGATACTTCACCAGCTACCGCGAACTGGCCCTGACAGTGGGAAAGTCCCACACTTCTGTTGTCCGCTCGATCGGCATATTCGAGAAGTTCCCCAAAGAGATCATTGACGGGTTCGAAGCCGGGACGATCAAGCAGAAGTACCTGGAATCGTTCTACCGGCTCCCCGATAGAAAGGCGATGCTCAAGCTGCTCCGGGCGATTGTCCGTGAAAACTTAAAATCGGCCGAGATCCGCGAACTGGCCAACCGCCTTGACGAGAAATGGTTAAGCGGGGACCGTGAACTTCTTCTTCAAGTCGCTGAGAAAGATCCAAAAATCAAAGCTCTTCTGGGGAGCGAGATCCTGATCGCCGATCTGGTCAGCAAGAGCAAATTGACCATCAACTACACCAACCTGACCCGGGCAAAAGAGCTGATAAAACTTATAAATGCCTTAATGGAAAGTGGTGCGCTGCGCACCACTTTGGCGGAATACCACAAACAGCAATAACTTACAACCACCCCGCGCCCAAAATCAGCAAAAATACATGGACAAACTAATAATCTAACCCCAAAATCAGGGGTCAAGTCTACCCTTTGCTCTTTTCCCGAGTGTCACGAATTCCGAAGCAAAGTGGACACCGATTACGGACCAAAGTAGCCACTTTTTTTGGAAAAATCAGAAAATTCGGGAACACAATACATAATTATTAATTGAGTATAGTGTCCCCGGAATATTCTCATCAACAGTGAATCCGATTACGATACCGGGGATTTTACTGATGATGACGTAAACGAGAACAACTGCGTACGTCTGCCAGTGAAGTAAGACGTCTAAACCATCAAGAACTGATTGCCATGACATTTGTCACCTCCTTGGTTGAGTGTTTATTTAAACCGGTTTATTCTCTTATTCCACAATTTAAGTAGGATAGAGCCGGTTATTTATATGGAGGATTTTATGTGCTGGATTTATCTCTGTACCTGGTATGGATGGATTTGATTCAGGGATTGGATCTGTGGGAAACCGGGGTAGAGCCGGTGGTGGCGAAGAGATTTGGGGTTACTGTGGAGTAATTTTCCCGGGAGTAATTTTATTATTCTTGAATAATGACAGAGGAATTGGTATATTTTTATTCTTGATGTGAACTCTACTCTTTCAAGTATATGAGAAATTGGAGTGACAAAAAAATTTTGTCTACTGCCCGGCATTGGATCTTGTATCCGGCCGGGTTTTTTGTGGTATATGGGACATCCCGGGAACGATATGGGAACCTAACCAAAGTGAAATTGCCTAAGTTGTCCAGAAAGCTCTGAAGACATACAGAAAAAAAGCAAAAAGAGGGTTGACAACCATCAACCCTAATGAGATATTATGGCGAAGGGTTCAAAAAAGAGAAAAGAAACAGCACCGCCGAAACAACCATTCTATGGGCTCACAGAAATAAAATGTTTGATTGAAGAGGGGAGTGTGTTTGTTCAGGGCAATGCATTAAAATATGCCCGGGAGGATTTTGAGTGGGGCATATCGGATATTTTAGCGGCACTTGCTTCGTTACGACTCAAAGATTTTCACAAGTCCGATGTATTATCTTCCAATAAATTGATAGTAGTAGACTATTATAAAGCCTGGGGTTTGAAGGGAGAGAATGTTTATACTCACTTATATATAAACGACATCTCTGGGGAATTGATTATTAACAGCTTTAAGGAAATTTAGGTGTCATTATGAAATGTTGCGAATGTATCGGGGAATATGAGCCATTGACAGGGTGTCTTCTAATACAAGATAAATATATTGGATCTTTCACAGTTGCACATTTGGAATACATGAAATGCAACAACTGTGGTGATTTGCTCTATTCTGTTGAAGCGGCGCGGAATATTGAAACAGCGCGGAAAATGGCCCTTCAGGGAATACTTCAATCAAAACCAATCAGCGCATTTCTTTCTGCAGCAGAAACGGCTGTTTATCTTGATATTTCGAAACAAGCATTGCATAAACATCGGCGGATTCGTCGAGGATTTATTTTTCAGACTGAATTTGGAGGGAAAATCGTTTATCTTAAAAAATCCGTTGAGCTTTTCAAAAAAACCGGCGATGGTCGATTTGAACTTCAGCAATCATCAGGTGATAAATTGCAATATTCACAGGGGGTGAAGTTACAACAACTTTATAATCCATATCCAGAGGTAATCTTGCCCCACGTTTTTCCCGATGTTGTATATTCTCAGTAAAAATCATTTTCTAAGGGAGTAATAAATTATGGATAAAGAAATATTGAAAGAGATTGAATTTGTTAATAACGAAGCGCTTCCTACATTGTTTGTTGATTCTCTTATAATGAATATTAGGTCTGATGACTATTGCTTACTTCGATTAATGACCGTTTTGCCTGAAGGCATGACAGAACAATCCCGAGTAATAATCCCAAAGTATAAACTCAAGAAGATGATCGATCTTCTTTGCTCTCAATGCGACTACTTCCCAAATAAACCTAAAGCGATACTAAAAGCGAAGATAAAAAAGAAGTCAGCCGGTGGGGCAAAATAAACTATCCTCTTTTCTCTCCCCTCCTTTTTGCATACCGCAATTACATGCCATTCGTTCTCTCGCTGTTTTCAGTTGAATGTTGACTTCAGGAGAGAACTCTTCCTCGGAACTATCCATCATGGCGCCGATAATCAAATAACAAATTATTTTTTCTGCTTCCGGAGTCATGATAATAAACAGGTCAAACGGTTATCCCGTCTGGTCTATAGTGTTATCAGTTTATTTGTCATCAAACCGTTGTCACCGCCGGTTTAAAGTATACCAGTAAACCGGCTTAAAAGTGGACCAGTTTCTCTTGATTTTATCTCATTCGGAATAGATTAAAAACCTCCTTATCCGGGAGGTTTTTTTATTTATATTTAAGTGCAAAAACAGTTTGCGCTGTAAATTTATCTTGAGTTCAGCCCTATCCCGATGTTATTTTATCAATGAAGATATGATTAATTTTTTCTCTGAAGAAATTAAGGAGGGAATAAGATGGGAATTGAATGGATCTATGGACTGATGGTTGTTCTTCCGGCGCTGCTTCTGGTGGTTATGGTTATTTTCGGGATCGGGGATGATGGGGGGGATCTGGGCGGTGGTGACATAGAAGCCGAGCTTGCAGTTGAAGGGGGGATGGAGGCGGGAGATATCTCTGAAGCCGGGGGGCCCGGATTTTTAGGGATAAAATTGATATTTAGTTTTATCATCGGCTTCGGCCTGGCTGGTTTTCTGGCCTACCATTATCAGTGGCCGATTCCGCATATTTTATCCGGATTGATCGGTGGAGTGATTGTTTACTCGATAGTTTATCAACTACTCAAAGTGCTATATAAACAGCAGGCTAATACTTTGGTTAGCAGTGCATCGGTAGTGGGAAAGAGGGCGGTGGTAACCTCCGCGCTCCTCAAGGGGGGGACGGGGGAGGTGAAAGCCGAAGACCCCAGGACCGGCAGTACTGTCTATCTACGAGCCCGGGCGGTGGATCCCGAAAAGGAATTCCGTGCGGGTGAAGAGGTGACGATTACCACTGTCTTCTCAGGTTTGGCGAAAATAGAGTAGGCAGTTGGGAGTAGGGAGTGGGCAGTGGAAAAAACAGGTCCCAGGCTTTAACGGGCTACCCGATACCCTGATTGACTGATCTCCTGAGCTGGGGAATAGTGATAGACATTTAACCAACATGGCAGAAAAAATATAAATGTAATTTATTGTTCAAAACTAATTTAGCGCCGAAGGCGCTAAATTATAAAGGAGGAGAGAGATGGGAGTTATAATTGTACCTTTGATTGTGATAGCGGCCTTGGCCGGGATTCTGGCTGTCTTTATTTTATTTGTCACCAATTATCTCAAGGCGGAGCCGAACGAAGCCCTGATCTTCACCGGGCGAAAGTATCGGACTACGTTTATAGATCAGGACGGTAAGACAAAACAGGTGGAACGAGGCTGGCGGGCTGTGGTCGGAGGTGCCGCCCTGAAGATACCGGTTATCGAGAAGATCAGCCGGATCTCGCTCGAACTGATCAACCTGAAGGATGTTCGGGTGGAGAAGGCTTACTCCAAGGAAGGCGTACCGGTGACGATTGAAGCGGTTGCCAATGTTAAGATCTCCAGTGATGAAGGGATGCTGGGCCGTGCGGTGGAGCGTTTTCTCAGCTCTTCTACCCAGGAGATCAAGCAGATCATCAAGGAGACCCTGGAGGGACAGCTCCGTGACATTATAGGTGTCCTGACCGTTGAGCAGCTCTATCAGGAACGGCAGATGTTTGTCGATAAGGTCCTGGATCAGTCCGGCGAAGAGTTGGCCAAGATCGGTGTCATCATAGATATTATCAACATCCAGGATATCCGGGATGAACGGGGATACCTGGAGGCGCTCGGAGTCAAGAGGACCTCGGAGGTCAAAAAGGACGCCGCGATCGGTAAGGCCCAGGCGGAACGTGACGCCATGAAAGAGTCCGAGACCGCCCGGCGGGAAGGGGAAGTGGTAAAGGCTGATCAGGAACGTCAGATCGCCGAAGCCCAGAAGAACCGGGACGTGGCCAAGGAAGATTATCGCGGGGAGACCCTTTCCGCCAACAAGCGGGCTGATCAGGAGGGTCCCCTGGCCGAGGCCAAGGCTCTCCAGGAGGTGGTGGTCGAGCAGCAGAAGGTGAAAGAGCGCGATCAGCAGGCCCGGAAACTGGCCGAACAGGCCCGGGCCGGTGCTGAAGAACAGAAATATAAAGCCGAGATGGTTGTTCCGGCCCAGGCCGCGAAGTTAGCCGCGATCTTAAAAGCCGAGGGTGAGGCGACCGCCGTTTTAAAGCGGAAGGAAGCAGAAGCGAAAGGGATTCAATTGGTGCTCGAGGCGGAGGCAACCGGTCTGAAAGAGAAGGCGCGAGCCTGGGATATGTACGGAGAGGCGGCCAAGCTGAACCTGGCCCTGGAAGCGCTCAAGGTGGTGGCCGAGGCCGGCGCGGACGCTCTCGGTAATATCAAGTTCGATAAGGTTATCGCAATCGACGGCGGCTCCGGCGAGAGTGAGAGTTCGGTCTCCCGCTTGATGACGGCGGCCCCGAAATCACTGGTAACTTTCATGGAGCAGATGAAAGCGATGACCGGAGTCGATCTGACAAAATTGGTGCCGCGGTTATTGGAAGGAGATGAGAAAGGATCTCTCCCGTCCGTACCTTCGTCGTCGGAGAAACCAAAGTCCGATGAGGCCGAAGAAGAAGGATAGCATTGGATCATAAGAGCAAAGGGTAGACTTGACTCCTATTTTTCATGAAACGATTCTTTGCTGTTTTTGCTCTTATTCTTCTTTATATGTCTGCCTGGGCGCCGGTTCTGCTTGTCTTTATCTTTGCCATGTGGTGAGGGCTAAGTCCCTGCTTTGGAAATTTCCCGATATCCATCGGGATCCTGATTTGTTCAATAATATTATCGGGACAATAAATTGTCTGTGGGAGGGGCTTCCAGCCTCGATAATCGCGGCTGGAAGCCGCTCCCACAATTGCGAAGCTAAGTTCTATGAATGATATTAATCAAAAAGTATTTGATTACATAACCGCGATGGCTCTGACGTCGCACGGTCTGGTTGAACTGGCTGACCGAGATCCTCTCTCTCCAACCTACGGGTGTTTTTATTACCCGTACTGGCGGAGTAAGAGCAGTGATTATGTTAATGCCCGCTGTCAGGAAGCGGCTTATACGCTTGCCTTGATCTATAAGAATGATTATCCCGGTGTGGACTGTAGCGGTTGCGAGGAGATCAAGGAATTGGCGGTTGCCGGGGCGCTCTTCTGGGCATCCCTTCAGCATTCCGACGGCTCGTTTGATGAGTGGTATGCGGGTGAGCATGGCTTTGCCGCGACCGCTTTCTCCAGTTTCGCTCTCTCGGAGACTTTATCGTTACTGAGGGGAGAGTTGAGCTTAGGCGAGTGTGAGGTATTAACTAATGCTCTTGCCGCCGCCGGCCGCTGGCTCTGTAAACATGATGACCTCGATAAGATCAACCATGAAGCGGTGGGAGCTGCCGCTCTATATAGCTTGGGGAAAACTTTGGGTGAGGTCCAGTTTATAGAAGATGCAGAACGAAAAGTAAAGCTGGTCCTTGAGCGTCAGACCAAGGAGGGGTGGTTTCCTGAATTAGGCGGGCTTGATACCGGTTACTCCTTCCTCACTCTGGAATATCTCTCTCAGTGCTATCTCCATAGCCGGGATGATGGGTTAAAGGATGCGTTAGACCGGACTCTTGAGTTCCTTTCCTATTTTGTCCATCCCGACCTGACCACCGGGCGGGAATATAATCTTTGCGGAAACTCTTATATCTCACTCCTGGCCGGAGCGATCATGGGAGAATTTTCTCCCCGAGCCCGCAGTCTTTTTACTGCGGGAATCAATCAGGGAAATGCCATGGTCCAGCTGGCCCAGGATGATCTGAGCCGGTGTTATCATCTCTATAACGGTCTGCTGGCCTATGATTACTACCGGAAGAATGAGGGGGTATGGGATCAGGACCGGCGGGAGTTGCCGTTCAAGAGCGCCCCTTTCCGCCGGTTCTTTCCCGAGAGCGGCCTGGCAGTGGTGAAGACCGCTCGGTATTACGCCGTATCCGCCGGTAAGTCGGGAGGACTGGTCAAGGTATTTCCGAAGGGTGGAAATCTCTCCTTTCAGGATCGGGGTTATACGCTGAGAGTTCCAGATCAGGGGTCCCGGAGTTCTTTCCGTTTCGGACCGGATAATACCGTCTCCTGGTCCGATGAAGGCCAGATGAAAGTTAACGCTTCCTTCCGGGGAAGTTCTTACTTCTTTCCCCATCCCCTGGCCAGGCTGGTGCTTAAGATAGTCAGCCGCCTCCCGGGTGGATATCTGATAGTGAAGAAGGGAATTGACTTTATCCGCCAGCGTAAGAATGCCTCGTTTCAGCTTACGGCGGTATCAGGCCGGGCTTCGTCCCGAATGCTGAAGAGGGTGATAATTTTTCAGGAGGAGTTGGTACGGATACTGGATGAGATATCTGTGGAGGCGGAAGATGGATCTCTTCGGGCTATGATTGAAGTTGAAGTAAAAACCAACGGTTTAATCTCAGCGCATCCGGTCTCTGGTGACGCGGGCCGTCTCAGCGAAATTTTACGAGAGTCTGGAGAAGCACGGATAGAGAAGGAGATTACTCCCCGTTCCGATCGTGTGGATGTCACCACCTCTATATTTGGAACTTAGCTTCGCAACTTTTTTGCCACAAAGATGCTAAGACACAAAGAAAAGAATTAAAGGTTTAACAACTACGTATTTTCCTATTTTATGAGCTTTCTTAGTGTCTTCGTGCCTATTTTTTAGTGAAAATAACTAAACATCATATTTTCAGGATAGTTCAGGTCGTTATTCTGGCGGCGATCGGCTATTTCCTGGCCCGGAACCTGGTCGGACTTGACTGGGCGGCATTTTCCCAGAGTCTTGTTCAGGCCAACCGCTGGTTCCTGGCACTCTCGATGATTATGACCGTGGGGGGAGGACTTCTGGTTGCCCTGGGATGGGGATTTATTCTGAGGGCTCTGGGGCAGAAGATCTTACATGGGGAGATTCTCCGGATATATTATTTAAGCGAACTGGCCAAGTATGTCCCCGGCAAGATCTGGACCGCGGTAGGCCGGGTCATGATGCTGGAGAAGAAGGGGGTGCCCCGCCTGATCACCATTGCCAGCGTCGGTGTCATGCTGATTATCCTGGCGGTCTCGGGGGTTCTGGTTTCTCTGGCTACCTTACCGCTCTGGCCCAGTCTGGAAGTGGCGGGGGATTCCCGGCTGGTTATTCTTCTGGTAGCCCTGGTGCCGATCGGGCTGGCCGCGCTCCATCCCAGGATATTCCAACCGGTTCTGAATTGGTTCCTTCGCAAGGTCGAGCATGTTGAGGCGAAAGTAAATCTCCGGTATTCTTCCATCCTTCTGCTGGTGCTCTACTGGTGTGGGCTCTGGGTGATTAAAGGAACGGCAACTTATTTTCTGCTCACCATCCTGCCCGATGAAATTTTCGCCGCCCATCCGCTTCCTGCCTATGGCTGGCTGCTCTTCTCTGGGATTATGGCGGTATCATGGATACTGGGTACGATCAGCCCTTTTACGCCCGCCGGCTTGGGAATAGCGGAACTCTCTATCGTGGTTCTCTTAGAATCGCTCTTTTCGATTCCGGTCGGATATGGTACGATTTTTGCGGTTTTTATAAGGATATGGTCCGTTGTCGCCGAACTTATTTGCGTTGGAATAACCTTTAGATTAGACGCCGGCAGCAAAAAAGAATAGATTATTTATTACTTCGGAATCTCAATAGCACTCGTAGCGGCAGCCTTTAAGCTGCCACGAGTGATGACCTGAAGGTCGCCGCTACGAACATGGAGAGATCGAGGTGGAAATTTCAAAGATCTAAAGTATTACAACTTTATTAGTTCGGCGCCGCCGGTTGGATTTTTAACTTTAGGCACTTAAGAACGTTACCCGAACGGAGTGAGAGAGAAGTTCTTATGACAGGTTATGATGGAGAAGGAACGATCCCGCCGGGCGGTCTGGTGGATAGTTTCCGCGACTACCGAAAGAGAGTTTACGGGAGCGCGTCGCTGGGCCGGTTTTTCGGCCAGGGACTTCTGCTGACGCTATTCTCCTGTCTCCCCACGATCGCTGGTACCGTATTACGGGGTTATCTCTACCGAATGATCCTGGGCGGACTGGGGAGGAAGTGTTTGGTTGAGAAGAATATCCGCTTTTTCAACTCGGCCCGTCTTCTGATCGGGGACCGGGTTTTTTTAGGGGAGAGTGGATTATTTGATGTTGGTGGATCGGCGGATAAAATCACCATTGGGTCGGATAGTCATATCGCTCGGTCGGTAACCATACGGACTCAGCTTGGGGAAGTAGCAATTGGTGAGAAGGTTAACATTGGGGCTAATTCTTTTATTTATGGCTATGGGGATATCGAGATCGGAGATAACACTCTTATTGCCAATCAGGTGGAGATTATTGGTGGTGATCATACCTTTGATGATGTGACTCGGCCGATGCGATTTCAGGGGCGTTCCTCCAGTCGCATCGTGATCGGGGAGGATGTTTGGATCGGGACCCAGGCGATTATAGTGGGAGGGGTTACGATTGGAAAGGGAGCGGTGATCGGTGCTGGCGCGGTAGTGAACCGGGATATCGAAGAGTATGCGGTTGCCGTAGGGGTTCCCGCCCGGGTGGTAAGATCGAGAAAGAGCAGTGAATATCAGTGAATATGGCCGGACTCGGTTTTTTGTCTGACTGATCAGTCCGATCCGACCAATCCGTCGGATAACAATGGCTTCCTGAAGAGAGTTAACTAATAATGAAAATACTGGTAACAATATTTGAAGAACTTTATCCCTTATCCGGGGGCGGAAGCCCACGAATATCCAATATTATCCAGGCCTTTGCCCGGCAGGGGCATGAAGTTTGCGTGGCCGGCGGGATCGCCAGCAGCGATGAAGAGGCAAAAGAGTACCTGGGCTGCACGGAGATTGTCCGGTTGAAAGCGGTGAGCCGCCTCGACCCCAACAAGATGAAGAAGTATCTCCTGGCCCATCCGGTTAATATGATAAGACTGATCCGGGCGGTCCGGAGATTCAAACCCGATCTGATAGTTCCGCATAATACCATCGCCGGCTACGGGGCGCTCCTGGGCGCGAGATTCTCCGGGAGTAAGCCGCTCCTGGTTTTAAATCTGACCGATGTCCTCTTCGAGTATCTTGATGACTATTCTTCCGGGGGATGGCTGAGACTGGTCCAGAGATTCGGACGGAAGATGGAGGCGGCCGCGATCCGGGGATCAGACCGGATCATTACCATCAGCCGGGCCATGAAGGAGATCATCCTGGAATATGGGACCTCGGCGGATAAGATTGAGGTAATATGCGATGGCGTTGATCTCGGCATCTTCAAGAAATACCAGAGTGACGATCTCCGTCAGGAGCATGCCTCCGGAAAGAAGACGGTGCTGATCTTTCAGGGGGTGATTGATCCCCAGGATGGCCCCGAACTGCTGGTCTCC
>Ga0208771_1001778_pt1 | contig 11010 bp, 6 predicted proteins | sample AntAceMetag02UKX_FD_184775 | JGI IMG/M metagenome (GOLD analysis project Ga0208771, IMG submission 184775) | Saline lake microbial communities from Ace Lake, Antarctica - Antarctic Ace Lake Metagenome 02UKX (SPAdes) (version 2) | ecosystem: Environmental > Aquatic > Non-marine Saline and Alkaline...
GTAAACTAACATAGAGTTTACCTCCACGAATGGAGTTGTGCGTACCCAAGATTGTGGAGTCAATCCCGGGATCCGACTTCCTCTCGATCGGATATGGAACGGTTTTGAATGGCACAAGCACTGCCCCTACTCATCGGGACTGTTTAACCGGTGCCCTTAGAGCCTGAAACTAAGGCGGCATTCCAGGGTAACTATCGTGCTTAACGATACCTTTGAGCAAAATCTCTAACTCGCAAGAGTTTGAGATTTGGCCTATTCGTATCGTTAAGCACTATTCTGGTGAGAACCGATTAGTGTTATCTAATCGGTTCTTGACTATAAATTCGATCCTATTGTTCATCAATTATATTATCTCCCAATTGATGATCTGGTAAACCAGGGCACGTCAAATGCCCGTCAAATGCCCGTCACTTTAGTGATGGGTGATTTACATTCGCCCACCCACTTGGAAATAAGCTCAGGACCTTTCACCGAGATGAAGTTGGCATCGGTCTTGCTTGCTACTGCCCGTGCGATGAGGGTTTTTCCGGTTCCAGGCGGGCCGTGTAGAAGAACACAGGTGGGTGGATTGATCCCGAGCTTTTGGAACAATTCAGGGTGGCGCAGCGGAAGTTCGATCATCTCCCGAACCATCCTTATCTCTTTGGCAAGGCCGCCTATGTCCTCGTAGGCGACCTCTCTGACGCTCAGCTCGTCTAACGGTTCCTCGAGGATCTTGAGATTTGTATCTGTGGTAACCACGACAGGACCTCGAGGCGTTGTGCTCACCACCACGAAACCAAGTGATGAAGAGATCATCTCCACCCTGAGGCGTTCCCCTTTCACAATGGGCCTGCCCAGACGGTTACGCAAGAGGTATTGAGGCCCGCCCACCAGCTGGATCCTCTTTGAGGGGGCCATTGTGACCCGTTTTGCGGGCCTCACCTCAGTCTTTTTCACCACGACTTTGTCATCTACCTCCACCCCAAGTTTGCTCCTGAGGTTTCCGTCGATCCTGATTATGTCGGAGTGATCGCTGGATTGAGTGGGCTGAGCCACGGCGCAGATGCTAATCTTGCCTTGAATCTCGACGACGTCATCGTTTTTCACACCCATACCAGTCATCAGATCTTGGCTGAACCGAGCGGTGCCGCGGCCCACGTCTCTGTGGTAGGCTTCTGCCACCTTGAGCGTGATGGATTTTGTCATGTTGATCGAAACCTGCCACATTTATTCTGAATGAAGACTCAAAAGAACGTATGTGTTTAGCTCCTTTCAATCGGCATCAGCAAACCCATTTTGTGATGGCTCGTGCGACCTGTTCCAAAGAGCTGATTCCAAGCAACTTCGGCTAATGATATTGGTTTCCAATCTGGCACAAGTTGTTGATCGACGTGCGTTCACCGACTAAAACCAACATCGAGCAATTCATTTTGGGGGGCTAAACACGTACAAAAGAACTAATTGTGATGGTGGTAAGCTGGGCGGCGACCTTCGGACGCGCTCCTTGGCACTTATGGCGATTATATTCAAGGCAAAGCCCCTGATATGGACCACTTGTCACCGGTTTTTTGTACCGTGCCATGTGAAGATAGGGTCAAAAGAGTGGCTTCCACCATCACCACGGGCATTCTGAGCCGATTCGAGAGAGATTCTGCACTCGATTTGCCTGACGTGAGGGCAATAAGGATTTCGGTCTCGAGAGGATCCTCGGTGCATCCCTCAATCAGCTCAATCGCGCATCTTTTGAGGACGACTTCCTCGGCCTCGACCTCTTCGAGGAGCCGTCTTAGCTGGCTTCTCTTTTCTTCCAGCACATCAAGCATAATTTTCAGCTGGTTTAAGTCTGATGATAAGGCTACGTCCTTTTTAGCAACGCACTTTCGCCGATAGGTTCTGACGCCGTAGGCATGGGGCGATACCTCAACTTCCAAGACCAGGTTATCTGCGATTCTGAAATATTTTCTGCGTCGGTTGTCATGGTAGCACTCGATCAGGCCTGCGCGTTCCAGCATGTCCAGGTGGTTGATCACCGCTTTTGGCCCCAAATCCAGCCGCTTTGCCATCTCGTTGAAGTAAAAGGGCCTAAAGGAGAGGAGTTGCAGTATCCTCCTGCGGTTCTCGTTCCCCAATATGTCGAGTAACTCTATCGTGTCCAAACCGATCACTCAAAGAGTAATTTAGGGTTAGTAACCTTTGGTGAATCTATATAAACCTTTCGTCGATAGACGAAAATGGTGGCAAAAAGCAAAGAGATTTGTTCTGGATATAGTGTTTAACGATACCTTTCGGACAAATGTCGAACTCGTGAGAGTTCGACATTTTGGCCTATTCGTATCGTTAAACACTATTCTGGCGAGAACCGATCCATCTCACTTAATCGGTTTTCGACTATGATTTTCGAGCGTCCCTCCAAATCTACCCCAAAATTTCAGTCATTTTTGACTCAATTTATCCGAAACTTTGAGCTGCAGCCGCCCGATTTTGTCGCGCAGTCTCAAAATCTGGGTCGATCGCTAAGGCCTTTTCGTAACATTTTGCAGCATCTCTTTGTTGTTCCATTTTATGGAACGCGAGGCCTTTGTTATTCCAGGCCGCGGCAATTCCAGGATCGAGATCGAGGGCCCTATCATAACTCGAAACAGCTTCCTCGTATCGTTTCAGCTCGAGGAAAACGTTCCCCTGGTTGTACCACGCTTCTGCCCATTCAGGCTTGATTCTGAGTGTGATATTGTAACAGTCAAGTGACTGTTCATAATCGCCCCGCTCGTGGAGAAGCTGCGCTTTGTTGTTCCAGGTCGCATATTCCATCGGTTCGATCTCAATAGATCGGTTGTAGCATCGGAACGCCTCTTCATATCTGCCAATTTCAGCAAGAGCTGCACCCATATTGTTCCATGCGTAGGCCCATTCTGGCTCGATCTCAACGGATCGGTTGTAGCATCGGAGCGCCTCTTCATATCTGCCAATTTCAGCAAGGACAAGCCCCTTGTTGTTCCAAGCCTCTTTCATATCCGGGTCCAGCTCCAATGCCTTCTCGAAAGATCGGATCACATCTTCAGACCGGTTCAACTCGTAAAGAGCATTGCCTCTGTTGTACCAGACTGCCCCTGAATCGGGATCGAGATCGAGGGCCCGATCGTAAGATTCTACCGCGTCCTTTTGTCGATCCAATCTGTGAAGGGCGTTCCCCTCATTCTGCCAGGCTTCTGTCATCCCAGGATCGAGATTGGTTGCCTGGTTGAAACAGTCAGCAGCCTCATCGTATCGACCTAGTTTGTATAGGGCAACACCGCGATAATACCTAGCAATCACCGAATCTGAATCGATATCGAGCGCCCCTTTGAAACATTCAGCAGCCTCAAGATAGCGATTTTGTGAGAGAAGGACGAGTCCCTTGTCGTTCCAGGACTGGAAGGAAGAAGAGTCAAATTCAAGGGCTCGATCGTAGCATCGAAGCGCGTCTTCGGATCTGTTCAGGCTCTTAAAAGCGTCGGCCTTGTTGAGCCATGCATCTGCCCACTCCGGCTCGATCGCGATGGCACTTTCAAACGATGCTATCGCATCTTCATACCGATCCAGAGCCGCAAAGGCCAATCCCTCGCTTTTCCAAGCAGAGGCGTTATCGGGATCTAACACCACAGATCTCTCGAAACATTCTGCGGCCTCATCGTATCGACCCAAGTTGCTAAGGGAAAGTCCTTTGTTGTACCAGACAGAAGCGCTGTTTTTATCCACCCCACCCGATTTCAGAGATTTATCGAAACACTCAATTGCGTCTTCATAATGGCCAGCATTGCAAAGGGCTATCCCCCTGTTATTCAAAGCCGCTGCCAACTCTGGATCGAGCGTTAAAGCCTCTTTGGAAGATTCGACGGCTATTTCGTGCTGTTTTTTGTCTCTTAAAGCAGCCTTTCGATTCTGTTGTGCGATCTCAAAACCAGGATCGATTCTCGACGCCCTCTCGTAACATTCTACAGCCACTTTGTATCGTTCCATTTTGTGGAACGCGAGCCCCTTGTTGTTCCAGGCATCAGTCAGTTCGGGTTCAATCTTGAGTGCTTGGTCATAACTCGAAGCTGCATCTTCATATCGTTCAAGCTTGAGGAGGGCGTTTCCTCGATTGTACCACGCTTCCATCCATTTTGGCTCGATCTTGAGGAGATGATCGTAACATTCAAGAGCCTGATCGTAATCGCCTCGTTCATAGAAAAGGTGGGCCTTGTTGTTCCAGGCTGCTGCCTTTGAGGGTTCGATCTCAACGGATCGGTTGTAACATCGAAGCGCCTCTTCATATCTGCCAAGTTCAACAAGGACGAGTCCCTTGTTGTTCCAGGCTGCTGCCTTCAAGGGTTCGATCTCGATAGATCGGTTGTAACATTGGAGTGTCTCTTCATATCTGCGAAGTCCGGAAAGGGCAAGCCCTTTGTTATTCCAGGCGTCGGTCATATTCTGATCCAGTTCCAATGCCTTATCGAAAGAATGAATCGCCTCTTTGGACCTGTTCAGATCGTAAAGAGCATTTCCTCTGTTGTACCAGATCGTTGCTGAATCGGGATCGAGACTGAGGGCCTGATCGTAGGATTCGATAGACTCGTTTTGTTGATTCAACCTGTAGAGAGCATTTCCTTCGTTCTGCCAGGCTTTGGATAATTCTGGATCGAGATTTGCGGCCTTGTTGTAACAGTCAGCCGCCTCACGATAGCGACCTCGTTTGTATAGAGCAACACCGCGATTGTACCAAGCAGTCACCGAATCTGGATCTATCTTGAGTGCGCGCCCAAAACATTCAGTGGCCTCATCGTATTGGCCCAAAGAAAGAAAGGCAAGTCCCTTGTTGTTCCAGGGCCAAAGGAATGAAGGATCTGTTGCTATCGCCTTATCGAAACATCGAAGCGCTTCTTCAAATCTGCCGAGGCTCTCGAGAGCGTCACCTTTGTTGTTCCACGCATCTGCCCGTTCTGGCTCGATATCGATGGATCGATCAAAACATTCGATCGCGTTTTCATAGCGACCTAATGCGTTGAGGACGGCGCCTTTGTTGTTCCATGCGTCCGCCATCTCTGGGTCAAGGTTGAGTGCTTCATCAAAGGATTCTGCGGCCTCATCATATCGGCCAAGCGCCCCCAATGCCAATCCCCTGTTTTTCCAGGCGTAGGAGTCTTCTGGATCGATCTTTGTGGCCTGATCAAACGACTCGGCTGCCTCCTCGTATCGGCCCAGGTTACTAAGGACAAGTCCCTTGTTGTTCCAGGGGTAAGGATCTGAAGGAGTGATGGAAAGTGATCTATCAAACGATTCAGCAGCCTCATCGTATAGGCCAAGGAGGCTGAGAACCGAGCCCTTGCTATTCCAGACGTAGGAGTTGTTCGGCTCCATCTCCAGAGATCTGTTGAAACACTCGACCGCTTCCTTGTAGTGTCCAAGACCCCGGAGAGCAAGTCCTTTGTTGTTCCAGGCCTCTGCCAACTCTGGATCTGATTCCAAAGCCTTGTCAAAAGACCCGATCGCTCGTTCGTACTGGCCCAGAATCCCGAAAACAAGGCCCCGGTTGTTCCAGGCTTTTTCGTGATTTGGATCTATCTCAACGGCTGTGTTGTAACATCTGATCGCCTCTTCGTACCGGTTCAAGAACCGAAAGGCGTTTCCCGTCCCGTACCAGAGGTCGGTTGATTCAGGATCGATCTCCCGAGCACGGTCGAACGATTCGAGGGATTCTTCGTATCCACCCAGCAGAAGACAGATCTCTCCCTTCTCTTTCCAGGCGAGCGCCTGACCTGGATCAAGGTCAAGAGACATTCCCACGTACGAAAAAGCCAGTTCCCAAGAGCCATTGAGACGGGCCTCTTTGGCCCTTTCTAGCCACGGGTCAGCGGCGTTCTCTTCCTGTGATTGGGCAGGATTGATCAGGAAGATCAAAAGAGCCAGAGCCAAGAGAGGCAAGCGTCTCATGCGGAGGCCATCTCTTGAGAACTCGATATAGTTTATGGTGGCCTTTTGAGGGTCGGTGAATCCTGCACTATACATCTTTAGTCTGGGATTGAGACCGTGACCGAGAGCGATTTGCTCTCGATGGCCTGGTCATAACACTCGACCGCCTCTCGATATCGCTCCAGCTTGTAAAGATTGTCACCTTTCTTGTTCCACGAAACAGAATCATCGGGATCTATCTTAATGGCGTGGTCGTAACATTCAACCGCTTCATCGTATCTGCCCAGCTTGTCAAGAACGATCCCTTTGGCACGCCAGATATCTGATGTGGCAGGATCGATATCTTTCGCTCGATCGTAGCATTCGATCGCCTCTTCGTACTGGCTCGATTTGTAAAGGGCCAGACCCTTGTTGTACCAGATCACCGGATCGGATGGATCTATTTGGACTGCATAATCGTAACATTGGGCTGCGTCTTCGTGTCTGTTCAGGAGGTCGAGAGCAGCACCCTTGTTTATCCAGGCCTTCGCATCCAACGGATTGATCTCGATGACTTTGTCATAAGCCTCAACTGCTATTGTGTTCTCTCCAAGACTTGCCGATGCTGCGCCTTTGGCGCGCCAGGCATCGGCATCGTCTTGATCTAACTTGATGACTTGATCGTAACATTTGATGGCCTGTTGATGTTCACCAAGGCCGCTTAAAGCCAAACCTTTGCCAAGCCAAGCCGTCTCGTACGAAGGATCTGTGTCTATGATCTTATCGTAATATTTGATCGCGTCTTCACACTGATTCAAGTCACTCAATGTGCAGGCTTTTTCGTACCAAACGGTGGGGTCAGAAGGATTCATCCGATCAATTTCGTCGTAACATCGAAACGCTTCTTCGTATTCGCCCAAACTTCGATGGGCTGCGCCCTTGTTGTACCAGGCGTTTGCATATGAGGGATTGATTTTCAGTGCGTGATTGTAACATTCAATCGCACCCGTGTATCGATCAAGGTTGTGAAGAGCGCTGCCCATGCTGTTCCAAATGGTCGCATCAGATGGGTTGATTTCCAAAGCCTTCTTGAAAGATTCGGCTGCATCTGCATAGTCACCCTGCGCATAGAGGCAAAACCCCATCTCCTTCCAGGCAAGTTCCATTTCTGGCTCGAATCCAGTCGCCTTCTCGTAGCATTCGATCGCTTTATCGACGCTGTCAAGGGCCTGGAAAGCCGCACCTTTGTTATACCACGCATCTGAGTACGATGAATCGATCGTTGTGGCGTGGTCGTAACATTCGATCGCGCCCTCGTATCTGGACATGCTGTGAAGGGCAAGGCCCATGCTGCACCAGGCAGCAGCATCTGCGGGGTCTAGCTTGAGGGTCTGATCGTAGCATTCGATCGCTTCGCGAAAGTGTCCCAGCTCGTAAAGGGCAAGTCCTTTGTTGTACCAGACAGAGGAATCTTTTGGCGCGATTTCTATGGACTTGTTATAGCAAAGAATTGCTCTTGAGTAATTGGCCAGGTTGTACAGGGAATTGCCTTTATCGTTCCAGAGGGTGGGGTCCTGGGGCGCGATCTTTAGTGCTCGATCGTAACTTTCCACGGCTTTTTGATGCTCGCCCAGGCGGTCGTGAGAAATTCCTTTTTTCCGCCATGATTTGAAATCCGTGGGGTCAAGTTCTGTCACATAGTCGTAACTTTCCACTGCTTCTTGATACTCGCCAAGGTTGTAGTGGGAAATTCCTTTTTTCTGCCATGATTTGAAATCCGTGGGGTCAAGTTTGGTCACACGGTCATAACTTTCCACTGCTTCTTGATACTCGCCAAGGTTGTAGTGGGAAATTCCTTTTTTCCGCCACGAATAGATATCATCAGAATCTAGCTTTGTAACCTCATCGAAGCATTCGATCGCGTCTTCGAAACGATCGAGGTTGTAAAAAGCAAGTCCCATGTTGTAAAGGGCGTCAGGATCTGAGGAATCAATATTTGTGACTTCATCGAAGCATTCGACTGCGTCTTCGAAACGATCGAGGTTGTAAAAGGCAAGTCCTTTGTTGTAAAGGGCGTCAGGATCTGAGGAATCAATATTTGTGACCGCATCGAAGCATTCGATCGCGTCTTCGAAACGATCGAGGTTGTAAAAGGTAAGTCCCTTGTTGTAAAGAGCGTCCAGATCCAAGGGGTCAAGCTTTGTGACGCGATCGAAACATTCTATTGCATCTTCAAGTTGTTTGAGATCATAAAAGGCAAGTCCTTTGCCGAGCCAGGCGTCAGGATCTGAAGGATCTAGTTCTGTGACGTGATCGAAACTCTCGATTGAGTCCTTTGGTCTTCCCAGTTCGTAGAGTGCATGAGCCTTGTTGCGCCAAATGTCCACGTCTGAAGAGTTGATCGCGATGACTAGGTCATAGCATTTGACTGCTTCATCAAGGTGACCTAGGCCCTGGAGAGCAAGTCCTTTGTTGCGCCAGGCATCCACTTCTGATGGATCTGCTTCTATGACGATGTCATAACACTTGACTGCTTCCTCGTACTGGCCCGTTTTATAGAGGCCAACGCCTTTGCCGCGCCAGGCATCCACTTCAGTGGGATCTGTTTCCAGGGCTTTGTCGAAACAATCAATGGCCCCGTCATATTCGCCCATGTCAAGGAGGACATAACCTTTCAAATTCCAGGAACCAGCAAAACCAGGATCCAGATCTAAGGATTTGTCTATGTAGAGGAGTGAGAGTTCGTACGAATCGTTTAGATAAAGTTCAAGGGCTTTATCGAACCAGCGGGGACAACTCGCCAAATCCTCTTCGCCCAAGGCAGGGAAAATACAGATGGGTGCAACACATGCCAGAGCGAACATCAAGATGAACAAGCCCCCTCGATCCATGCTCACCTAAATCTTTTCGATTATCGATATATCTTGTGGTGTGCAGTCACCCCTAAATATTTGGTCTTATATACGATCGATTAGGGAGAACTTATCATCCTGTAGGGGTGCGACGTGATGAACGCAAGGTAGGATCAAATTGATGACGTGGACAAAGTTCGGTCAAAAGTGTTGCAAGTTATATGAAAAGAAACCGTGAAAATTAGTAAGGGCCCGCAGAGAAATAACCTGTACATAAACGTGTGCTACCATTATACGAAACCGACATGATCCGGATTCAATATAACAATTACGCGGCACTCATATGACCAGTTTATTTATCGGCAAGGCCTAAGTCGTAAAACAGTCTAGCGCAGTGAATAACTACGCTTTGACTGTTTTGTGCATAAGAGTCTAAATAGTAATAAGTCTAGGCCTTGTGGGCTATTGCAAACCTTTGCATAACCTTGTCAACTGATATGGAGATTTTGTCTCCAACCGCCGTCTCTGGGACGAAGATAACAAAGCCCTCAATTCTAGCTATGCCGTCTCCCTGCCTTGATATGTCTTCGATCTCAACATCGTAATTCTTTCCGGCTTCGACTGGGGCAGAGGGTCCAAACCCGCGACCACCAAAGGAGCCACTGTTATTGCCGTACAAACGCTTTACACCATCCTTTGCGAATAAACCATGAAAACAGTTAAACGCAACAGCCACTTGATCATTACGACTATTTAAACCTTCCTATTCTGCTAGAATTACCGTTATTGTGTCTAAGGCACCTTTGAAATCAACAATAGTGAGACACCACGCTGTTTTGTGAGTCGAAGCAAAACAAAGAAACTGCATGAAAGCAAGACCAATAATCAAATTTCGGCGTCTTTCAGATATTATAGTCGAGAACCGATCAGATGAGTCTAATCAGTTCTCGCCAGATTACTCTCCACTGCCACCTGCCAAGCCGAAACGTCTAGATATGTGCTACATCCGAAAAGAACGTCACCAATGCTCGCCGTGGAAACGCTTGATACAACCCTTCTTTTCACCACCAGAAAAGGCGGCTCGGGATAGGTTTCGGTGCCACAAGATAACTCTTTAACGAGACGGTTAATCTCTGCAGAATCGGTCAAGCTCCTCCGATCGATCACCTGAACCTGGTGCTGGAATCTGGATATGGCTTCTTGAGGCAGGTTCTCGATGAAGGGTATGGCCCCCTTCGATCCCAAGATCCGACCCTCTTCGTCGATTCCGTTTTGATGTAGTGCGAGAATTGCATCACCAGGAAGGTGTCCTTTCGACTCTGTCCCACACACCAGAAGGTGGCGAATGTTGGAGTTTGCGATCAGATTGGCAACCACCTTCTCAACACCCAGATTCTCGGTTTTGCAAGGTCCGACTATGGCTGCGCCTTTCGCATCTATGTGGCTTGCTAGGGTTACCACCGCCACACTTGAGAGTGGATCTTCTACCCTATAATCACCACGAAGGGGCGGCCAATCTTGATAATAAGAAGCATTGGTCATCGGTTAAGCCCACCATTCCTCTGTGAGTCGATGTCTATTCACATGCGGGTCTAGGGCGTGACTGTTATAAACATCCGCAATTGTATCAAATGACCTTTGTATTCCGAGATACTGGAGTGTGGCAGTTAGTTGATCACTCGCATTCTCTGCGAAAATCGTGCTCCATCTCAATCGCGTATAGCGAACCATCTTCCTCCCAGGATTGCACCTTTTTATAATTGTATAGATCCTTCTACTTACCACAAGTGTAAGAATGGCTATCCACACATATGCCTCAATGATTTGAGGGTTTTTCGTATTAACCGTATCCAGTGCATATTTGCTCTTAAGTTCTTTACTCTACTTTCCAAGTTTTGGCTTTCGCATACGTTTGTTAGGTTATAAGCCGAATTAATGCTATTTTTGTTGGACTATGCGCGAATTAGTTCCGCTCTCACAGTTCTCGTATTATGCGAGATGCAAGGACAGTTTATAAACTGGGCGCGACCGAGGGAAAAGTTGGAAAGTAGAGAACCTTATACATGCTACTGTCTAGTAGCTAATATTATAAAACATATATTATCAAGATCTGGAAAAGTTGGAAAGTAGAGATCAGTATGATCTGCCTGAGCTGATCGAGTATTCTCAGTTTAGCGTTCCACCTAGCATGAGTAGAAGGTGGTAACGATTTTTTGTTTCGAAGTCGGTTGTGGAATCTGGCGGACCGTCTCCAACAGTTACGAAATCG
>Ga0208771_1001794_pt1 | contig 10932 bp, 7 predicted proteins | sample AntAceMetag02UKX_FD_184775 | JGI IMG/M metagenome (GOLD analysis project Ga0208771, IMG submission 184775) | Saline lake microbial communities from Ace Lake, Antarctica - Antarctic Ace Lake Metagenome 02UKX (SPAdes) (version 2) | ecosystem: Environmental > Aquatic > Non-marine Saline and Alkaline...
TTTATTTTTTGTAATTTCAAATTCAATATTATCTTTTAAGCTTAATTTGTTATAAAAAAGATCATTTTGCTGTGAGCCATTTATTTTGTTTTTGTTTTCACCAACTTTCAAATCTTTAAAATAAGAAGAAGCCTTTGCCAGGACCACAGTACCAACAGAATTACATAATTTATTTATGTTATTGATAAACTGATCTTCGTAACCAATTTCTATTTCAGGAATACCTAGAAATGTTAAATCGGTATTAATAGATTCACTTTTAATAATATCAAAAATCGATTTTTGCTCAATCTGATTATTAACAATTTTTATTTCAGCTTTCATTCTCAAATTTTCGAGGATAATTGCTGTATCATCATAGAGCATTTTCATTTCTTCGTTAACCGGATTTACAATTATAAGTCGCACTTTTGCATTTCGCCATTCCTCAGAAAGAGTAATAAATTTTATCAGCGACAAAATAAAATTCCCGTTATTGCTGCCACCTCTCCACCAGATATCAATTTGATTATACTTGCCAAAACCAAGTTGTTTATTGTAATGAAGTAAGAGAGTGTTTAGATCGTAATCTGTAATATTTTTTATAAGATGAACGAATTTTTCGGGATGGTCGCTGTTTTTTCCCCAGCCGAGCAAAACGGTATTAGGCTCAACACCGGAAAATCCGTATGAAGCAGCTATGGTTTCTATTCCTTCATAAATATCTCTGCATTCCTGTCGACGAGTAAAGATACCCTGATTTTCGTCGCTCTCATCCGAATATTGTGATTGTTTTAATTTAGTAATGAATATTTTGGCGGATTTATTTTCAATAAGTTCGAAACATGAAAGAAATCCTAGTTTACCAACCAGATGCTTTCCAAGTTCTAAAAGATATGGTCTTGCTCCCATTGATCCCGTAAAAAGAATAATATTTGGTCGCCAGTTTCTTTCATCAATAACTTTCTGGTTCATTTTATGCAATGCTTTCCTGATAACAGAAGACCAAACACTTTGCCACACATCTCCAAAGTCGAGTTGTAATTCTTTTCGTTTAATAATAAAATAAACTCCTGTAATAAAGATAAGAGCCATTACCATCACGAAAGTGTCCAATTTAAACATCACAGTAAATGAAGCAATAAAACCAATTATTCCAACCCATTTCGAAATATTAAAACTTGGTCGGAAATCGATGCTCGCCCATTTTTCGAGAGCAAATGCAAGATTGATAAAACCGTAAGCAGCAATAAAAAACATAGACACAAGGCGAGCAATAACGTCAAGGTCTCCAATAAGAATTCCCACTTCAGCAATAAGAAAAGAGAAAATCAAAGCATTTCGAGGTTCGTTATTTTTACCATTTCCTATACTGAAAATTTTTGGAATAATCTTATCTTTCGAAATAGCTTGTAGTATTCTTGGTGCTCCCAATATTCCTCCAATGGCAGAAGAAAGTGTGGCACCCCAAATACCGGCAATTACCAGCGGAGAAAACCAGGCAATTTTTAACAAAAAGTTTTTATCATTAATCAACAAGTCCCTGTCAACGAAATAAGCTAAACAAAATGCTAAAACAATATAAACTATTAGTCCGATAATTATTGCAGACATAGTTCCAACGGGAATATTTCTTTTAGGGTTTTTTAGATCGCCGGACATAGCAACTCCGGCTGTAAAGCCCGTTGCTGCTGGAAAAAATATAGCAAAAATCACAATAAAAGAAATGCCATTTCCTGAAGAAGTTATTGCAACAGGATTAGAAGCAAAAGAATCACCGGTAAATATTCCAATAAAAATAGAAGCTAATGAAAGCACAATAGCTCCCATGATAAAAAACTGGGTTTTTATAACAATAGAAGTACCAATAAAGGCAATCACCGTTAATAATATTAATACAATTGTTCCAAGAATCCTGAAGTCGGTAATAGTGATTCCAAGCCCAAGAAAGTTTCTGATAACATCTATTCCGAGAAAGTTTTCACAAAATCCAATTATATATAATGCAATGCTAAAAGCTGTACCAATAAATATGGTAATCCCAATGGCACCTCCCATTGGTAATCCCAAACTCCGACTAAGAATGTAATAAATACCTCCGGTTTTTATCTTTTTATCAGTTGCAATTGATGAGATACTTAAGCCTGTAGTTATGGAAATAACATGTGCTAAAATTATTATTCCAAGAGCACCAATTAGTCCGGCTTCTCCAACAACCCAGCCTAATCTCATGTACATAATTACACCAAGAATTGTGAGAATTGATGGAGTAAAGACTCCTGAAAATGCTCCGTACTTTTTAATTTGTGACATAATTATTGAAAATGCTAAATAAATATAAAAGTAGTATTTTTTATTCATTTACAGGATAAGGACCCACATCAAATTCCTCATTGTGATATCCTTTTATCCCAACTATTTTTGATAGTTCGCTTCTAAAATCTTTGTTGTTTTTTATACTATCTAACATATATCTGAAATCATATTTAGGTTTCCAACCTAATTCCCTCAATGCTTTTGTGTTTACATAAACTCTATCTATCTCAGGTAACATTTTCCAGTTTTTTAATTTATAAATCTCTTTAAAATCAGGAAATAACCTTTCAACAACGCTTGGTGCATTATTTCTTAGTTCAGATAAATCGTTTTTTGAAAATGGAGTTGTTGCGCTTATAATATATTTTCCAAATCCAATACTTTCTGCCTTATCAATGGCTAATAAATGCGCAATTGCAGCATCTTCAATATCAACTCTTCGATACAAATATTCATTTATTTTTAAATTATTATCAGGATACAATTCTCTATTAATTTTTTTATCGTCTTCCTCCGGAAAAAAACGAGATGTCCTTAATATTAAACATGGAAGATTATAATTTCTATAGAATAATTGACAGAGGTCTTCAGCTGCTGCTTTTGTTACACCATAAATATTTTTTGGAATCGGTCTTACTTCTTCTGTTATCCAAATAGAAGGTTTATCCTTTGATGGTGTAAGCATATCTCCGAATGTACTTGTAGTACTTGTATAAATAAATGATTTAACATTTTGTAGCCTTGCTTCTTCCAACAAGTTTAAAGTGCCGGTAAGATTCGTATCTATGAAGTCTTGATAAGAATGAGTTGCAACATGAGGTTTATGCAAAGTTGCAGAGTGAATTACAGCAGTAACACCATTCATGCAGCTTCTAACAAAATTTCTGTCTGCAATTGAGCCTACTTTTGTGGTAAATTCTGTTTTTATAATATCTATTCCTAAACAATCGATTTTTTTCTCTTGAAGCAATCTTATCAAAGCCTCTCCTAAATGCCCACTACTTCCGGTTACTAATATTCTCATAATTTTATAAGCTATACTGTTATTTCTAAATTGTTATTAATGTATTTAGTGTATGAAGCAGTTTTAATAAAACATAAAATGAATATTATCAGTTGTTGTACTGTCTGGTACCGCTATAAAATTATTATTTTTATAGAATCAATCCAATCTAAATCAAAATTCTGTATTAGTTTTAATTGACTTTAGTCACTTTATGCACTTAATTAGTTACAAACTATTCAATTTATCTTCCCTGATTAATTGGTTTATTTCTTCAACAATGTTTTTATAGTCCGATTTTATACCACAGTTGTATATTTCCATTAAGGGATTATTATCCAATATTTTTTCAAACAGTTCACCTGAATTTGGGGTTTTCTGAAGTTTTCCATATTCTTCATAGGTAAAACTCAAAAATGCAACATTTTTTGAAATACCTCTGTTGTCAAGTAAGTAGCCATTTATTAGCTTTGAGGGATAAGTGTAATTTTTACCAATTCTTATGTCACTAACAGCAGGATAGGAAACAATTTTTTGCTTATCATCTGAGAGCACAACAGGAATATTATAAAAGTAATCATTTTTAGTTTTATAAACAATGGCAGGTGGTCCGGGCATATTTACAAAAGAAATTTTTTCGTTTTCTTTAACATTAGTTTTTGTTTGTTTTACATTTGTTTTACAAGAAATACTTATAACAATTAATAAAATGATTATAACAAATGCGGTAAAATAATTTTTCATAATTAATAAGTGTTTGATTATTTATAAGTAAAATTTTTTATAAAATTAAAAATTGTATTCTAATTATTGCAAAATGCTTAAAATATTTTAATAAATTTGCACTTTTAAATGTAAAAATCATAAATCAATTATAATTTAATAATTAAAATTTAATCAAATGAAAAATGTAATATTAACAATCACAGCAATAGTCTTTACAGTTTTTTCTTTGAATGCTCAAGAAAAAAAAGAAGTAAATACCAATGCACCCAAAATTGAATTTGAAAAAGTAATTTATGATTACGGAACCATTTATAAGGGTGGTGACGGAACATGTTATTTTGAATTTAAAAATATAGGAAAAGAACCTCTAATTCTTTCAAAACCACGTTCTTCTTGTGGTTGTACTGTTCCTACATGGCCAAAAAAACCTATTCTTCCTGGAAAATCTGACAAAATAAAAGTAACTTATAACACCAAGCGTGCAGGTATAATAAATAAAACAGTAACTGTTTATTCGAATGCTATTAACAGCTCCATTGTTTTACGAATAAAAGGTAAAGTAGTAGCTGCACCCAAAGAACAGTTACCAATAAAAAAGACTGATAAGGGCGCAACACCGATAAATAAATAGTAGAAGAAAAAAGAAATATTAATTCAGTTAATAATTATTGAGATTTTTTTAATTTTTAAAACTAATAAAATGCCAAAAACATCAATAAAAGGCAAAAAAATGCCTCAATCACCAATTCGTAAATTGGTTCCTTATGCAGAAGCAGCAAAAAGCAGAGGAGTTAAAGTTTATCATTTAAATATTGGGCAACCTGATATTCACACACCTGAGGTTGCATTGGATGCAATCAGAAATTACGACAAAAAGCTTGTAGCTTATTCACATTCTGCTGGAATTCCTTCGTATAGAGAAAAGCTTGTTGGCTATTATAAAAAACACAATATCCATATAACAAAAGATGAAATAATAGTTGGATCAGGTGCTTCTGAAGCTATTTTATTTGCAATGCAATCTTGCATTGATCCGGGTGATGAGATAATTATTCCTGAGCCGTTTTATGCTAATTATAATGGATTTGCAGTTAATGCAGGCATTGAAGTAAAACCAATAAGTTCTTCTATAGAAACAGGTTTTGCTCTTCCTCCAATTGCTGATTTTGAAAAAGCTATTACTTCAAAAACTAAAGCAATTATGATTTGTAACCCTGGTAATCCTACCGGTTATTTATACTCTCAAGTCGAACTGGAAACTTTGCGTGATATTGTAAAAAAACATGATCTTTATTTAATTGCTGATGAAGTTTATCGTGAATTTTGTTATGATGGACTTACTCATTATTCAGCGATGTACCTTGAAGGAATTGATGATAATGTTATACTTATTGATTCTGTTTCGAAAAGATACAGTGCATGTGGAGTTAGAATTGGTTGCATGATAACAAAAAATAAAGAAGTACTATCAACAGCTTTGAAATTTGCCCAGGCACGTCTTAGTCCTCCAACTTTTGGTCAGGTACTTGCTGAAGCTGCATTGGAAACTACTGACGATTATTTTGAAGAAGTTAAAAACGAATATCTTGCCAGACGTGATGTTGTTGTTGAATATGTAAATAAAATTGAAGGTGCATTTTGTCCTATTCCTAAAGGAGCATTTTATGTTGTGGCAAAACTGCCAATTGATAATTCAGACAGATTCTGCCAGTGGTTGCTCGAAGATTTCGAATACAATAACGAAACAGTTATGTTAGCTCCTGCAACAGGATTTTATGCCACAAAAGATATGGGTTTGGATGAAGTTAGAATTTCTTATGTACTTAATGTAAATGATCTGAAAAGCTCAATTAAGTGCCTCAAAGAAGCATTGAAGGTTTATCCGGGAAGAACAAATTAGATTGAGGTTTAGGTTTGAAAAGAAATCTTAAATAGAAGTTAAGTGTTCTACAATCAAAATTCTAATTTGCAATTATTCAGTATCTGAAGCAAATTGAAATATAAAAATTCATTTAATGACGCTCCCCGCCGCAAGCGTCGGGGAATATAACTCTGGAGATCCCTCGACAATACTCGGGATCAGCTCGACTAAATAATTTTGCTTCACAAAATTAAAGTCTCACTGATTTAAAATCAGGGTAGAGTAAATACTTTATCCTGATTTTTTTATACTCATCAATTTTTGCTTTCCAGCTTTCACGAATTTCAGGTTCGCTTTTTCCTGCAATAATCTGCAAACGCAATTTATCAGTTCCGGCTAACTTATCAAAAAATGCATTAAAAAAATCATCTTTATTTTTAAAGAAATTATACATTTCAATTAAATAGTTAAGATGAATTTTATTCATTTTATTTTCAATACAGAAATCTTTTAAAAAATATCCATTACATTCTTGATTTTTGAAAGGCGGATATAGACTAGCTCCGGGAGTTTCTTTTGGAGTAAAATAATAATCTCCATTAGTGAAATCAGGATGGCCGATAATTTCGAAAGGAGAAGAAGTTCCTCTTCCTATGCTGATAATTGTTCCTTCAAAAAAACATAAAGACGGATAAAGATAAATCGAATTCATAGAAGGCAGGTTTGGCGAGGGTTTCATAGGTAACTGATAAAAAGTATTATGATCGTAATTTTTGCATTTAATAACTTTAAGATTGCACTTAATACCGTTTTTTAGCCACCCTTCACCATTCACCATTTTGGCATATTCTCCAATAGTCATTCCATGAACCACTGGAACCTGATGCATTCCAACAAAAGAAGAAAACTCTTTTTCTAAAACAGGTCCGTCAACATAATGCCCGTTTGGATTTGGTCTGTCGAGAATAATTACTTGAATATTGTTTTCAGCGCAAGCTTCCATAACATAAGCCATTGTTGAAATATAAGTGTAAAACCTTGCACCAACATCTTGAATGTCAAAAATAACTATGTCGATATCGCTAAGAATATCTGCCGTAGGTTTTTTGCTTTTTCCGTAAAGCGAAATTAATCGCAATCCGGTTTTTGAATCTTTATAATTATCCACTTTCGCTCCTGCATCTGCATTTCCTCTAAAACCATGCTCGGGTGAAAAAACTTTTACAATGTTGATTCTCATCTCTAATAGACTATCAACTATGTGAGTATGATTTATTAAAGATGTTTGATTTGCAACTATTGCTACTTTTTTATTTTTTAGCAGAGGAATATATTTTTCCGTTCTCTCAGCACCGGTAATTATTTTTTTGTTTGTTTGCGATTGACATGAAATCAGAAAAAAAACAAAAAATAATATTGATAGAAGTTTATGGATCATGATGAAGATCTTGTAATTATAATGTTTTTTATTTTTATTCATATCTGAATAATTTCGATTTCAGAAATATTTAAGTAATTAATAAAACGTAACTAATCAGTGTGCAAGTTAGCAATAACTTTTAAAGAACTTAGCACATTTTGGTTATTTTTAAGAATGGTGTCAGTAACTGACCTGAGTACTGCAAACCCGAAAGCTCCGATAGGTGATTTGAACTGACCTGATATTTTTTGTTTTACCTTAATGTTCCTTATTGCCCTTTCTGAAGCATTATTGTCGGGTGGCACTTTTGGATGGTAGAGGAATGGAAATATGTAATGTTGATATTTTATCAACCTATTTTGAAAAGTAATAAGTTCTTTGTCGTTTTTGTTTAAAGCATAGTTGAGTAATATTTTCAATCGGTTTTCTAAGGTTGCTCTTCTGGGGTTGTGCATATAATAATCCACATCGCTCATTTGCTTCTTAAGTTTAATGGCTAATATTAAAAGTGTTTTGAAAACTCTGCTCCACTTATGGTTGTACCGTTGGGTCAGGTAGTTGAGTTCTCTTAATAAGTGGGCTATACATATTTGATGAGTCAACGCTTTGGTATTGAAGTGGCTTTTCCAACAATCGTGGACTAAAACAGATTTTTCAAAGCCATTTTTAAAGTTTTCTGTGATACTCTTGCCGCCTCTATTGTCAGTAATTGAAATGAATGTGGCTTCATCATTTTGCCAAGTCCATGCCCAATGTTTATCACCACTTACCTTTACTCCTGTTTCATCAGCTCCAATTGCAAAACTATTACCCGATATTAATTTCTCTCTTATTAGCTCATAAGCGGGTTTGGCTTTTGTTACAAGTTTGTTTAACAAATAATGGATGCCACCTTCACTTATTGGAATGTTGAATACATCTTTGATAAACTCTTCCGTCCGTTTAAACGGAATATATTGCCGGACATGTAAATAACCTATTAGGCTTTCTAAACTATTACCATAACTTACCGGGGCATTGGCCTCTGAAGGATATTGACCTGTTGTTTGATGACCACAGGTGCAAATCCTCTTGAATATTTGGTGTTCACGCACATGAAGTTTTATTTCCGGTAAATCAATTACTTGACGTTTGCCCACAAATATATAATCACCATTACTGACATCTTTTCCGCAACAGATACAAAAATCAGGGATATGTTTTTCAACAACATCAGGAGATTCAATCATTTTTAGTGTACTACCTTTTCTTCCCTTTTGTCCTCCTGGACTACGTCCTGTTTTTTCACGCAGACTTTGGTTGCGCTTGGGGCGGTTTTCATCTTGGGATGGTGGTATAGAACTATTGTTGCTGTTTTTTGGGTGTTCGTAGTTGGCTAAACGATTTTTTAATTCCGTGTTTTCTTTTCGGAGTTGTTTATTGTCTTTCTCAAACACCTCAAGTTGTTCGACTCGCTGAGTAAGCAGTTCAACTTTTTGCATTAATACAAATATGATATTATCTTTGTCCAAACCCTTGTGTTTCTTTTGCAAAGTAGGACATAAAATCACACTAAATCAAATATTTACAAGGATACTTATTAAAGGTAAACAAAAGTTTTTGTTAGTATCCTTATAATTTTCAACGGATCAAAAATGATCATAAAAATAGTGTTAGTAACAACAGTAGATTGTTAATAATGACTTATTTTTGCAAGACTGACGGAAATTATTATGAGCACTGATTAGTTACAAATTTTTTATAATTTACAACCTTCTTGTAATTTTCGGGATCATAATGTTTTTCCAATCCGTAAAAGTTCCTTCGATAATTTTTTGTCGTGCGGTTTCAACCAGCCATAAATAAAAACGTAAATTGTGTTGACTGGAAATCATAGCACCAAGAGTCTCGTTTGAAATAAATAAATGTCGCAAATATGCTTTTGTGTAATCACTGTCAACAAAAGAATCACCCTTATCATCAATTCGGGAAAAATCATTTTTCCATTTTTCGTTTTTTATGTTGATAATTCCTTCGCTTGTAAATAAATGTCCGTGACGTGCATTACGTGTGGGCATAACACAATCAAACATATCAATACCTAATGCAATGCTTTCTAAAATATTTTCCGGAGTTCCGACCCCCATCAGATAACGAGCTTTATCTTTTGGAAGAATATTACAAACAAGCTCTGTCATTTCATACATCATTTCGTGAGGTTCGCCAACCGATAAACCACCAATTGCATTTCCTTCGGCATTTAGCGACGCGATTTCTTCTGCTGATTTTTTTCTCAAATCTTTGTATGTGCTTCCCTGAACAATAGGAAAAAGTGTTTGTGAATAACCATATTTTCCACTTGTTTTGTTAAATTGCTCAAAACATCTGCCAAGCCATTTGTGTGTAATTTTTAATGATTTTTCGGCATATTCGTATGAGCAAGGGTATGGAGTGCATTCATCAAAAGCCATAATAATATCTGCGCCGATCACTCTTTGAATATCGATTGCACGTTCGGGTGTGAATTTATGTTTTGAACCATCAATATGAGATTGAAAAACAACACCTTCGTCTGAGAGTTTTCTTTGAGATGAAAGAGAATACACCTGAAATCCGCCACTATCGCTGAGTATGGGTTTGTCCCAACCGTTAAATTTATGCAAACCACCTGCATTTTCAATTACTTCGAGTCCCGGTCTGAGATAAAGATGATAAGTATTACCAAGTATTATCTGTGCTTTTATATCATTTTTTAATTCTTTAAAATGAATAGCTTTTACAGCTCCGGCTGTTCCCACAGGCATAAAAATCGGAGTTTTAATATTACCATGATCAGTTGAAATTTCTCCAGCACGGGCTTGAGATTTATTGTCAATTTTTGATATTTTGAAATTCATAAATAAAATTATTATTCTTGCTAAATAAAATTTTTGAATTAGTTCTCAAATAATTTCGTAAAAATATAAAAAATAATTGTGTGAGTTTTTTCAACATCCAAAATTTCTTTTTTCAATTGAATAATAGATAATTCATAAAGAATAGATAATTTTGTGCTCATAAAATAATGTTATGTTTTTAGATTTTCAGAATTTCTCAATATTTCTTTTAGTGGTCTTTATTTTATTTGGACTGAGTAGTTTGGTACAGCTGATGTACTATTGGGGTGTTTTTCGAAAATTAGCTTTTTATAAAAGTAAACAAAAAACAGTTGAAACTCCGGCAGTGTCTGTTGTTATTTGTGCCAAAAACGAATTTTACAATCTTAAACAAAATCTTCCAATAATCTTAAAACAAGACTATCCTGATTTTGAAGTTGTGTTAGTAAACGATAATTCTAATGACAAAACTGCTGAATTGTTGGAAGACATGAAAAATGAAAATTCACATCTGAAAGTTGTTAATCTTACACAAAATCTGAATTTCTTTTCAGGAAAAAAATTCCCTCTATCTATTGGAATAAAATCTGCCAAAAACGAAATTTTGCTTTTGACAGATGCCGACTGCAAACCAAATAGTTCGAAATGGATTCGGCAAATGGTTTCAGGTTTCAATTCTGAAACTGATATAATTTTAGGTTACAGCCCTTACATAAAAGAAAAAGGATTACTGAACAGTCTTATTAGATTCGACACTCTTTTTGTTGCTATT
>Ga0208771_1001798_pt1 | contig 10916 bp, 7 predicted proteins | sample AntAceMetag02UKX_FD_184775 | JGI IMG/M metagenome (GOLD analysis project Ga0208771, IMG submission 184775) | Saline lake microbial communities from Ace Lake, Antarctica - Antarctic Ace Lake Metagenome 02UKX (SPAdes) (version 2) | ecosystem: Environmental > Aquatic > Non-marine Saline and Alkaline...
AAAGATAATCCCACCAGCAAACAAGACAACTCTCGATTCGAATGTCACCTCAATCGCCGAGTCTCTAAAATCCGCCGGTTACATATCGGCCAGTATGGGCAAATGGCACCTCGGAACAGATCCTGAGCTCGGACCTGTGAGCCAGGGCTTTGACATAAACATCGGCGGTGACAAACGAGGAAGCCCGGGCAGAGGGGGTTATTTCTCGCCTTACAAGAATCCGAATCTCACCGACGGTCCCGACGGCCAATACCTCACCGACCGACTTACCGAAGAAGCACTCAAGTTCATCGGAGTCAATAAGGACAAACCATTCTTCCTCTACCTGCCCCACTACGCGGTCCACACACCAATTCAGGCCAAAAAGAAACTGACCGAAAAATACAAAAGGAAAACGCCAACAGACGGCCAGCGAAATCCCGCCTACGCCGCGATGGTAGAGAGCGTTGACCAGGGCGTGGGAAGAATCCTGGCAAAACTCGATGAGCTAAACCTCACCGAAAATACAGTGGTCTTCTTCACCTCGGACAATGGTGGAGTCGGAGGCTATCGCGAACTTGGAATCAAGGACAAAGAGATCACGCACAACGCACCGCTTCGCGGAGGTAAGGGCATGTTATATGAGGGCGGCATTCGCGTACCAATGACCGTGCGTTGGCCGGGCCGCGTTAAGCCGGGCTCTACCTGCGATACGCCTGTCATCAGCATAGATTTTTATCCTACCTTTCTCGAAATGGCCGGCCTCTCGAAACCATCCGGGCATACGCTCGACGGAGAAAGCATCTTGGGATTACTTAAACGCAAAAACCAGCTAAAACGAAAAGCCATCTTCTGGCATTTTCCCGCTTATCTTCCCGCAAAAGGAGGCTTCCGCACCACGCCCGCAGGAGCCGTCCGACAGGGCAGCTATAAGCTTATCGAATTTTTCGAGGATAACCGAATCGAGTTGTACAACCTCAATGATGATATTGGTGAACAGAAGAACCTTGCTCATAAAATGCCGGAAAAAGCTAAAGAGCTTCACGATTTATTAAAGAACTGGCGCAACTCTGTAAATGCGCCCGTCCCCAAAGAACCTAATCCGGAATATAATCCGGGCAAGCCTGCCTGAACCCGGATTTCCCGTTTGCCTGGTGACAAGTATATAAGATCTTGTCGGTATGGAGTTTATGGAGGCTATTCAAGCCGGTTTTGCCCGTTCTTTGGTAAATTAGCGTGATTTATTACCTAAGAATTTCGTGCATAAAAAGAGTCCCTGATTACGTTATAGATAAAGAACGGATAATGGAGTTCGCCGATGAAATGAGGCTCAGTCCCGGCACACCGGGATAGTTGAGCCATTCGAGACGTTCGGCTATAATCTAGGATATACTTTTGTTTGGGCGATCCCAGACTTGCACTAAATCATATTAAAGCTTAGAGGTTAAACTTGTGTTTCAAAGAGTAACTTTCACATCATCATTAGTTTTGATAGCCGCTTTAACATTTTGCTTCAGTTGCAGTAAGCCCGATACGCCAAACCTTGATCTCGCCGACAACTGGGGCGTTGCGATAGATCCTGATCTGCCCAATGTTTTGATCATCGGCGATTCGATATCGAGGGGATACACCCAGGATGTGCGCCAACTGCTTGACGGCAAGGCCAATCTCCTACGGCCAATGAAAAGGGTCGGAACAAAATTGAAAAATGTAAATTGCCGGGATACGCGATTTGGATTAGAGAACCTTGAGAAGTGGCTGGGAGATTTGAAATGGGACGTGATCCATTTTAACTGGGGCTTGCATGATCTGTGTTATCGCAATTTGCAGGCCAATACTCGAGGTCACAGGGACAAGATAAACGGCACGATGTCAGTGCCGCTTGCGAAATATCAGGATAATCTGGAAGAACTGGTTGTACGGCTGAAATCTACCGGGGCCGTATTGGTCTGGGCGTCTACCACATTCGTACCTGAAGGGGAAATCGGCAGGTTTGCAGGTGATGAAGTAAAGTACAACGACAAAGCCAGGCTGGTTATGTCCAAGCACGGTATCGCCGTCAATGACCTTCACGCGTTGACGAGCAATTTTGAAAATACCCTTTTTAGAGGCCCCGGCAATGTTCATTACACAAAAGAAGGTTCCCGAATAATCGCAGCACAGGTAGCCGGCAAGATTGAAGTGGCTTTGAAGAATCAGAGACAGTGACAAACACAATACTTAAACAAATCTTAAGAATTGGAGGTGACAGGATGTACAAAGTGAGGTTTTTGGGTGCGGTTTTAATGCTGGTTTTTTGTGCGCAGTGCTTGCGTGCGGCAAGCGTCAATATTTCGAAGGCGGTGATTGTTTCATCTTCGACGACGAAAATACAGGCGAATGCGGCGGACATGCTTCGAGATGAGGTCGAGAAGCGGACGAGGATAGGGCTGGAAGTTAGCTCGAAGATGCCGCGTGGGGACAAAATTGTGATTTTGATCGGAACGGCCAAGGAACTGGCGGCGAAGTCGTATCGGCCGCCTGCAGGGTTTGAGGTCCCGCCGAAGGCCGACGCGTATGCCGTGTGGGTCGATATATCGAAGCGGGCAAGTACGACGATCTGTGCAGCGGGTTACGACGACAGGGGAACACTATTTGCCGTCGGAAGGCTGCTTCGGATGCTTGAGATGGGCAGAGATAAGGTCGCGATCGACAGTGACGTGAAAGTGGCGACGGCGCCGGTTACAAAGCTAAGGGGCCATCAAATCGGTTACAGGCCCAAGACTAATTCTTATGACGGCTGGACCATCGAAATGTGGGAGCAGTATTACAGGGAGATGATTGTGTTTGGAATGAACGCGATTGAACTTTTGCCACCGAGAACGGATGACTCCGACGACAGTCCCCATTTCCCAAAGCCGAAGATGGAGATGATGGTACTGATGTCACAATTAGCCGACGATTACGGTCTTGACGTCTGGATATGGTTCCCGGCGAGAGAAAAGTATTATAACGACAAGAAAATCCTGGCTGCCGCGATCGAGGAATGGGGCGATGTTTTCAGAAAGCTGCCTCGCCTTGACGCTGTTTTTGTTCCAGGCGGGGATCCGGGCCACACTCATCCGACTGTACTGCTGCCTTTCATGGAAAAGCAGAAAAAGAATCTGAATAAGTATCATCCCAAGGCCCAGATATGGATGTCACCGCAGGGCTTTGACAGGTTTGTGGACCGGGGTTGGATGAAGGCATTTTTTGACATATTGCAGAAGGAGCAGCCTGCGTGGCTTGATGGTGTCGTATTCGGTCCGCAATTGTGTATTAGTCTGCCGAAATTGAGGGAAGAAGTACCGGCGATGTATCCAATCAGGCGATATCCGGATATCACTCATAGCGGTGGTGGTCAATACAAATTGAAGGATTGGGACAAGGCTTTTCACAAAACACTGGGACGGGAAACCATTACTTACCGGCCATACGGTTATGCAAGGATATTTAGAGACCCACAGCGATACGCACTTGGTGAAAAATTTCGAGGATTCACACCGGTTGTTCCGAGGCCGGACGAAGATACGAATGTATTCATCGATCCAAAGCAGTATTCGATGGGATTCATCTCATATAGCGAAGGGTGCAACGACGACTTCAATAAAGTTCTGTGGAGTTGTCTGGGCTGGGATCCGAAAATGAAGGTCGACGATATTGTCAAAGAGTACAGCAGGTTCTTTATCAGCAAGCGATACGAGGAAAGTTTCTCGAAAGGCATCTTTGCTCTTGAGAAGAACTGGGTCGGGCCGTTAAAAGACAACGACGGTGTGTATAAGACTCTCGATCTTTTCCAGGAAATGGAAAAGAACGCTACACCACAGGATAAGCTTAACTGGCGTTTTCAGCTGGCTCTCTACAGGGCATATTATGATGCGTATATCAAGGCACGTCTGCACTATGAGACCGAACTTGAGGCCCAGGCTGTCGAAGTGCTGAAAAAGGCAAAAGAAATTGGAGCGGTCAACGCTGTTAAACAAGCCCAGGCTATCCTGAATAAGGCGGTGAGACAGAAGGTAAGGCCCGAGTGGCGAGCAAGAACTTTTGAGTTGGCCGAGGCATTGTACCAGAGTATTCGAATGCAGTTGAGCGTTGAAAAGTATCAGGCTATCAGTGTCAACCGGGGGGCGAATCTTGACAGCATTGACGTGCCGCTCAACAGTAGGGAAATTTTGAAAATGCACTTCTATAATATACGTGAAATGAGATCAGAGGACCAACGACTTAAGGCAATTGAACTACTTGTCAAATTGGCAAAGGTGTACGAGGAATCTTAGGCTAAACAAGCCAACGCAAAAATGAAAACAGAAAACGAGCAACTTCGTGCCATCAGGAAGATGGTGGCTTAAAATATTATATAGAAGATGAAAGGTGAGCACAATGAACAGGAAGATGAGACTATTTGTACTAATTATTTTTTTCACTTGTAGCATAGCGGTTTCAAATAGTGTTTATGCAGCAGAAGGCGTTTGGGGACATGGAAAGATCGACCTATCGAAAGCCAGGATAGTGTCTCTGAATAATAAAAGTAAGATCCAGGCGAATGCGGCCGACATGCTCAAAGACGAGATCGACAAGAGGACGCGCATAGGGCTTGAAGTCAGCTCGAAGATGCCGAGTGGTGATAAGATTGTGATCCTGATCGGGACGGCCAAGGACCTGGCTGCGAAGTCGTATCGGCCGCCTACAGGGTTTGAGGTCCCATCAAAGGCCGACGCGTATGCAGTGTGGATCGACACATCAAAGCGGACAAGTGCGACGATCTGTACGGCTGGTCACGACGACAGAGGAACACTATTTGCCGTCGGACGGCTCCTTCGGATGCTTGAGATGAGTAGGGACAAGGTTGGCGTTAACGATGATGTCAAGATAGCGACGGCGCCGAGGTATTCGCTCCGGGGACATCAGATCGGTTACAGGCCCAAGACGAATTCCTATGACGCCTGGACTCTTGAGATATGGGAGCAGTATTACCGTGACATGATTGTTTTTGGAACGAACGCGGTTGAGCTGTTGCCGCCGCGAACGGATGATGCCGCTGACAGTCCTCATTTTGTGAAGCCGCAGTTGGAGATGATGATTGACATGTCGCAATTGGCGGCCGATTACGGCCTGGATGTCTGGATATGGTTCCCGGCGATGGAGGACGACTACAGCAAAGACAAGACCGTGCAGGCGTCTATCGAGGAATGGGCGGAGGTTTTTCGGTCTCTGCCGAAGATCGACGTGGTATTTGTGCCGGGCGGCGACCCGGGGAATACTCATCCGACCCAATTGATGCCGTTTATGGAGAAGCAGAAGAAGAACCTTACTAAGTATCATCCGAACGGGCAGCTATGGATGTCACCGCAGGGTTTTGACTGGAAGAGGAAGGGACGTAAAGGCTGGCTGAAAGCCTTTCTTGATATATTGCAGCAGGAGGAGCCGACATGGCTTGATGGTATCGTGTTCGGACCACAGGTTGCCATAAGCCTGCCCAAACTCAGGGAAGTGGTTCCCGCTCGCTATCCGATTCGGCGATATCCCGATATTACGCACAGCGGCGGCGGTCAATATGAGGTGGATAACTGGGACGATGCTTACGATGACACGCTTGGACGCGAGCCGATTAATCCAAGGCCGTATTTTTATACGAGTAAATTCAGGGAACTTCAGAAGTACGCGATGGGATTTATAACCTACAGCGAAGGTTGTAACGATGATCTTAATAAGATTGTCTGGAGCTGCCTGGGTTGGGACCCGGATATGAACGTCGAAGATATTCTCGCCGAGTACAGCAGGTACTTTATAAGCGGAAGATACGAGAAGAAATTCGCGAAAGGTCTGGCTGATCTTGAACGCAACTGGGTGGGCCCTTTGAAGAAAAACGATGTGGTTTACAAGACGCTGAAGCTTTTCCAGGAGATGGAAAATCAGGCGACGCCTCAGGACAAGCTGAACTGGCGTTTTCAGCAGGGACTCTACAGGGCATATTATGATGCTTATATAAAGGCACGGCTTGAGTACGAAACGAAGCTGGAGAAGGATGCGATTGAAGCACTCAAAAAGGCAGACAGTATCGGCGCTTTGGCGGCGGTGGATATGGCGGAGGCGATTCTCGATAAGGCCGTGACAGAGAAGGTAAGGCCCGAGTGGAGAGCAAGAACGTTCGAGATGGCTGAGGCATTGTACCAGAGCATTCGGATGCAGTTGAGTGTTAAGAGGTATAAGGGTATCCGCATCAGCAGGGGCGCAAATCTTGACAGCATCGATGTGCCGCTCAACGATGCAGAGAAGATGAAAAAACGTTTCAGGTCTATACGCAGATTGAAAACAGAAAGTGAACAACTCCGTGCCGTCAGGAAGATGGCGAACTAAATTATTAAAACCTGTCTTGTTTTTTTACCGTGTTTCAAAGTCGGCTTGCCCCTTTCGATGCGAGCATCTGCGGAGCCAGCCAGATTTGGTCCGGGCCGAGAAGGCTCGGCCTTGCGAAGCCTGAAGATAAAAGACGCAAAAGCCAGAAGCCAAGACGAACAACCAACGATCAACAAATAATTCATTCGACGCGGATTTACGCAGATAAACGCGGATTTTAATTTTTGACTTGGTTGGTTTTTGGATTATAATTGGTCCAGTTTTAATAATGGATTATCGCAATGCCGCGGCGGCGTGTTATCTGGAAGAAAGAGGTGAAAGCGGGCATGTTTGGAAAGCATATAAAGAGAAGTTGTGCTGTCGTGCTGAGAATTCCTATTTGAGAATGGAGGTGATTCATGAATCATAAGAATGCGACTTGCTTCAATGTAATCATCAGGATCTTCGCATTGATGCTATTTCTTGTTGCTTCCCTGCACGCATGGGGAAGCGATGTGACAAGGAATACAATAGTTGGTCGAGTTGTCGATGAAATCAATAATCCCATTGCCAATGTGCTTATTAAAGCAAGGCCATTGAAATGCGTTGGTATGCGGAGGGCCTTAATGCTTGAAACACGGTCGGACAAGAATGGCCGGTACACATTTTCAAACGCAATAGCCGGCGAAGAATACTTGCTTGAATTGCATGGAGCCGGTTTCGGGTACAAAACCGACAGTGCGTTGCCCGGCGCCTCGACGGAAACAGCAACCGTTCTTCGTGCGCAACCTACGCATAAGCTATCTGGTAGAGTTCTCCATTTGGATACAAACCAGGGAGTAGCCAAGGCTGAAGTCATTCTAATTGGCGAAAAAGTCTATAAAAAAACCGTCGTTTCAGATGACGAGGGACGCTTCTTCTTTAGTGACGTTCCACGTAACATCGGCCAAGGAGTTATTTACGCTAAGAAACAAAAGGAACGATCAGAATATAGTCTGGTCCGCAAAGGGACAACCAATATCAACCTGATACTGGATGGGTCCTGTCGCATCGGAGGTTTAGTAATTTCAAAAACGACCGGCGAGCCAATATCCGGTTGTCTTGTGCAAGCCAAGCCCCGGTTCATGAGTGGTTTTGTGTTTGAAACGACCACCGGTGAAAATGGAGCATATGCGTTCGGTAACCTTCCGCGAGGCAAGTATTTGGTATGGGTAAGGCATGCAGATTGGTTTGAACCGCCGAATCGTGGAGATCGTCTATGGCCGCCCAGAATCGAAGCGTTACCAGGGAAAGCGGCTTCCTACAATGTTTCAATGCTCAAGAAGGCAACTATTTCAGGCAGAGTTGTAGGTCCAGATAAGCTTCCCATATCCGGCGCAATCGTTAGTGTAAAGTCGGCGGTCGGCTCAAATCACCGCGGTATTTTCGATATCAGTAAAACTGATGAAGAAGGCATTTTCAAAGTGCGCACTGGTGAGTTAGGAAACATCGGACATAGCGCCCTGGCAAAGATTTCGGCGGTGGCCGATGAATTAGGAATGGGTTCAGTCACTCTCAAAGATCTAAGAGAGGGCGAGGTGCGTAATGGTATTCAGCAAGAAGCTGTGATCCAACTGAGCGGCTCCATGAGCATTTCCGGTCATGTTAAGGACCCAACTGGAAATCCCATCCCGGGAGTCTATGTTTATATTCATAGAGGTCAATGGCCTAACAGTAAAACGGATGATTCGGGCTATTTTCAATTGAACACTTTTCCATTGCCAACGTCGCCAAACAAGGATTTCAATGTTCATTTCATGGCTCCTCGTCCTCACAATGGACAAATGAATATGGTTACTTCACTCGATAAACGCAAGCCGGCCCCCATTCCCGCTTCCCACACGCAATACTATCTTCACAAAACCACAACAGCTGTCGCTAAGCACAATAATCATGTGGAACTGAACACCGTTCTGACACCTACCAGACAATTGCATTTTACCGGTCAGGTTACGGACCCGACCGGAGCGCCGGCCGTTCAAGCTAATCTGGTGCTCTTTGCCGGAAACGTTCCCGCCAACGAATGGCGATATAAAATGCATCCTAGAAGAAGGCGTGGCGGTTTTGTTTTGGGCGATCGGTCCCATGCCGCCATTTGTCGAACGGTTACAGACGAGAAAGGCCGTTATGCGTTCTGCGTTGCGCGAGAAACAACGCAAAGCCTAAGCATCGAACATTTGGGCACGAGAATTAATCCGACAGTCTTTTCGCTTGCCGCCGAATCCCTCGACGGCGCGACAAAACTACTCCATGATTTTGTTGTTTCAGAAAGTGAATATCGGAAAATCGTCGATATTTCTTTAGTGAAGAGCAGGGCAAATAATTAGAGCCGACTCTAACCCGCGGCTCAATTATACGTTGAATAGCAAATTGAGGATGCGGTGGGAGAGTTTTTGAACGAGTTACCTTTTCCCGTTTCCGTAATTCCCGTGCTGCCAACGGGTTTAGTTTTTTGGAGCAGTGGCCTCCTAATCAGCCGGGGCGGGCTTTTTCAGGCTCTTCATGGTTTGTTTGGTCTTGTGGAAGTTTTCGTCTTGGTTTAAACGCATATACGAACAGATAGACCAACATCGAAGGAGGCAATAAGAACATTCGCCGAAGCCACTTTATCCTGGTATACGGGTTGGGGAAGTCTCTTTTGTAAACGTCCCTGATAACCAAAATCATAAAAATCAGGCTAAGAACCCCCATAGAAATAAGGACTCTAAAGATGATGTCAGAATTCCTCCTTTCTACCAGAACAAAAAAGCAGGGGATCCAAATAATCGTAATCAGCAAAAATAAGATGCAGTAGATTTTTTCAATTCTGTTCATTGCCTTCCCCTAAAGAAACACGAATTTGAGTCAATCTCCTGCTCAATCCGATTAGGACTCCTAATCAGCCGGAGCGGGGTTTTTCAGGGCTTCAATTCTTTGCTGCTCCTCGAGCCTTCTTCGCTGGTACTTTGTGCGGAGCCAGGCGCCCTTGCCTTGGAAAGCCGAGTTCAAAAAGCAAAGGCTCACAATGGGAGTCGCAAGCACGGCTGCACCCAACACCAAATACATCACATTCATGCCGGAGAATCTACTCATTATGCATGCCAGGATTATAGTCACCAAAGATACATAGTTTAGAACGATAGCCAATTTTCTCATAGCATGCTCCTTTGTCCAGAATCAGCCGGGGCGGGATTTTTCAGGGCGTCAATCAAGGCCTGCTCCTCAAGCCTTTTTCGCTGGTATTTTGCGTGGAGCCAGGCACCCTTCTTCCTGAAGGCCGAGAATAGAACGAAAAGGTTGGCAATTGGCGTTGCCAGCACGGCTGCCGTCACCGTCGACTGTTCAAAGTGCATTTCGCCCAAGCTACTTTTGCACAGTACAATTAAAATCACCAAAGAGATAAAGTTCAAAACGATAGCCAATATTCTCATAGCTTGCTCCTTTCCTCAGAATCAGCCGAACAGGACTTTTTCAGCGCCAGAATCTTCATAACGTCTCCTTTCAAAAGTGTATTAGTCTCACTGCACCATTTTAACGATTGCCTATTTACTTATTGTTTTTGCTCATCCTTATTTTGCTTCTTGTTCATGATTCGCTCTTTTGTCCCGAATTAGCCGGTTTCGCCTGTGAGCGGAGACTCGAAAACAAAACAGCCAGATTTAGAATACATATCGCAAACATGCCCCCAATTATCGGGTTCCGGTCGCCTTTGTCAGTGGCGAGCAAGAAGATTAAGAAAGCCACGCCCATACCGTTAAAAATAGCGGCAGAAATGTTGAGGATTTTAATGGCTGGCCTCAGAAAAGCAACTATTGTCGCAGTTAACATCGCAACATAAAGCCCGAAGCCGACATACTCTGTGGCCGGATACCCATGGTCGACGCATTTTGACACGAAATCCACTATGCTAAAGGCCAGAAGACCAAAGTACACGATGGCTAAAAGGATTCTCATAATCTTCATAATCTTTTCTTTCAAAAGAGTAGTAGTCTCACTGCACCATTTTAACGATTGCCTATTTACTTATTGTTTTGCTCGTCCTTATTTTGCTTCTTGTCTTACTTCGATTAAGGTAAGTTGCATCCTGGTAATGTCCAATTTATATTTAAGAGTCCTGCGTCCTTTGCTATCATTATATGAAACAAAAATGTAAATTTTGGGCTCTGTACTGTTTTGTAGCATACTGCTTTCTTCAAGCAGGATTGAACTACCTCGCGGAAAATCCGGCAACCATGCATTTTCATCACCTACATTTATGACTCTAAAGTATCCCCCATTGTCAGGATTAAGGCTTAGTAAACTTTGGCCCAATTTTGTATTCCGCCCCGGAAATTTTCGGTAGGTAAAAACAAATTTATGCCACGTTGAATCCTTTAAACGCACATAAAGCCTACCCAAAGCGAGAAATACATTACTTTGAGACACCCATGTATTAACACCACGAGGCATATACCCTCCTTCACCGCCGGTTTTACATACAAATTCAGTGATGTTACTGTCGGGAGGAATGTACTCATACAAATTGTCGGTTGCCATTCCGGGGCCTGTCCAACCGCCTGTTT
>Ga0208771_1001799_pt1 | contig 10913 bp, 12 predicted proteins | sample AntAceMetag02UKX_FD_184775 | JGI IMG/M metagenome (GOLD analysis project Ga0208771, IMG submission 184775) | Saline lake microbial communities from Ace Lake, Antarctica - Antarctic Ace Lake Metagenome 02UKX (SPAdes) (version 2) | ecosystem: Environmental > Aquatic > Non-marine Saline and...
TTGACACACAGGCTGCCGTTGCTGAGCGCGACGACCATTGCCAAACGGCTGGGGTGGCCAAGAGCCTTGAAGATCTCAGCCCTCGATGTCATGCTTTGTGTGTCCGTTGTCATGGGAGCATTCTACAAATAGTTGGTCGTTTGCGCAAATGACCACATGTATCAGAGAACAGCCATGAATGTCAAAGAGAATCACCGTTGGAGCCTCGTCTCTGCGTCACATATCGATCTCATTTCATGTGCAATTTGCTCACCAAGGTGCCAAAGAGCGCCCAAGGCCTAGTCGCGACGATGGTGCAGTCAATCTTCGCGCAACCCAGCGCCAAGAACGTCATAGGCCAACACAAACTGGTGGTGGAGCAGCTCAGCACCCGGTTTCCCGAGGCGGCAGATATGTTGAGCGATGCTACAAAGGACATCCTTGCATTCGCCAGCTTCCCCAAGGCAGTCTGGCGACAAATCTGGTCGAACAACCCACAGGAGCGACTTAACCGGGAGGTCCGACGACGTACTGATGTGGTTGGCATCTTCCCCAATCGCGCAGCGATCCTCCGCCTGGTCGGTGCCGTGCTTGCCGAACAGAACGACGAGTGGATGATCACCCACAGGTACATGTCCGTCAGTGTCTTACGCAAGGCTCAAGCGAGAGCAGTCAACCTCGGTGGGAACTAAGCGAACCGAAGGAAGAACCGATCCTGGTCGAGCAGCTGGTCGCTTGATCAGTCAGCCGAGGATGGAACAATACACCCCCTTGACGGACGTGGCCCGAGACGCTATTATCATAACAATGCGTCCATTCACTGGAGGTGCTCCATGAAGGATCTTTCTGAGGCTCGATATGAGATGGCGAAGCAACAGGAACTAACACTGTCGGTGAAGGATCTGCTCGCGGATCAGTACCGATACAAGCCACTGGAGCCCATCCTGCCCGAGAAGGATCTGCTCGTGGATCAGTACAAACGACTCGACCCAATACTCCCTGTGAAAGACTTCTCACAGAGACATGTTGGCTCCTTCAATCGCGAGACAGGGAGCTTCACTCCGCTGACGCCGTTCATCGACACCGGGATCAACCAGTATTTGAAGGTTGAGCCCCTGCGTCCAATGAACGTAGATGGCTGCGGAAATATCCATGGAAGTCCCAGATTCGTACAAACAGACCACGGCTGGCAGCCAGGTTCCGATATTGTCGGGCGAATGTCTCCTGGAGGCATGGTTCAGCCTCCAATTCATATCGATCCGGGCCCAAGCTACATGCCTGAGCCTCCAAGAATGGAACTCCCTCCAGACATGCTTCCGTAAGGGCGACTCGACCATCGTTCGGGGGTCAGAGCTTTACATTCGAATTCTCCCGATCATCTTCGAGATCAGCGAGGACGAAGCACAGGATGTCCAAGATTGAGATTGGCGCGCGAGTGACTTGGGCTTGCATTGGTTCAAGATGGGGTGATCTTGGACATTCCCTGAACAAATTGTGCAAGCGATCCAAAGAATGAAGTTCTGACCTGAGGACGAATCCTAAGAATCAGGATTCGACCCCGAGAACGAGAAGGGTCGATGCAGCAAGCAACTAGGACGGCGTGAAGCGATTTCGTCTTTGTCCGTTCGGCTGTGCGACGAGATCTTTCTGTCTCCTCAGACGGTGTTCAACGGGGTGCACGATGAACCCGGATCGGCCTATACTCTTCTTGTACAGAAGTAAACAACAGCGATGGGAGTTGTGATGCGATTCTCGGTTGATACACACCTCTTCAGGGAGTTGGGAGAGTTTCTTGTTGGGCGTGACTCCACGGCGCTTGCGGAGTTGGTGAAGAACGCCTATGACGCAGATGCAACTTGTGTCACGGTCTATGGTGAGAATCTGTCCGATCCATCTCGAGGCTACATCGAGATCCAAGATGATGGTGTGGGGATGACTGAAGAGGAGTTTGAGACTGGCTTCCTTCGCATCGCCTCACGAATCAAGGAAGCAGGATCGCGGCATAGCATACGGTTCAATCGGCGCTTCACAGGGGCCAAGGGAATAGGAAGGCTAGCTGCGCACAAGCTCGCGCGCCATCTTGAGATCACCTCTGTCCCCGCGACTGAGAAGGTCCTTACGAAACGAGTCCAGATTCAAGCAGTCATTGACTGGGATTTGATTGAAGCATCCGAATCCCTAGATTCAGTGGAAGAATCCGCCCTATCCGTGAAAGTTCTACCTGTCCCCGAAAGCACCCCTGCAGGAACCACAATCCGACTTAGCCGACTCCGTCAGAAGTGGACGAAAGCTCGCAGAGCCTCCTTCGTTTCTGAAGTCCGCGCATATCAGCCCCCTCCGATTGTGGATGAGGACCTCTCAAGTAAACTACACCCGTTCACACCGTTGTTCAATCGCCCAACTTTGAGGAATAGTACCGCTGAAGATCCAGGTTTCTCGCTCTTGTTGACTGGGGACTTCGAGCAGGGTGATGAGCCATGGAGCAGTGTCCTTGCATCATTCCACTGGGTACTGGAGGTAGACGCCTCACCTCAGAGGAGGGAGATCTCATACCTGATCACGCCAACGGCGAGGAAGCGAGAAGCATGCCAAGAAGCCAAGCAGCACAGATTCTCGACAGCGTATCCAACTCCCGAAATGGGGCCTTTTTTCCAGGGGCGCGTCTACGTCAGAGAAGGCCAATTGAGGCTGAAACGCGAGGATCGGTCAGGCTTGTATAGCGGTATCCGGCTCTACCTGGAGGGTTTTCGCGTTCTCCCCTATGGTGAGCGCAGCAATGACTGGCTTGGTATCAACGCGGACTACACAGATCGAGAAGACAGGATTGCTGCTCTTCGGGAAACAGCATTTCCCGATCTTCTAATAGGAACCGAGGGATTGCAGACTCGAAAGGAAGGACACTCCGTTGTCCCAGCCAAGCAGTACCTTGGAGGTGTCTTCCTAACACAGGAAGGGGTGTCTTCTTTGCGGATGGTCATCAATCGCGAAGGGTTCGAGCCTGATCCTCAACTTGAAGCCCTTGTGCAGGCGATCAGAACGGGGATTGGACTTCTCACCAGAGTCAGGGCGTTCTATTCGGAGCCCCAGAGAGACGAGCGGCGGTCTCAAAGATCTGTGAAGCGGCCTGGCAAGCTAGCAACACACTCAGATACGCTCGGTGATCGTACGAAAGTGGCTGTGGAGCAGACGAGAGAAGACACCTCGCGAGCGGAACAACTCGCAAATGAGGGGAAGACAACTGCTGCAAGTGCTCTGCTTGTCGATTCGGCCAAGAGGATCCAAATGCTCGCGGTTACTGCAGCAGACTCCTTGCGCGACCAATCTGGAATGATTCAGGTGGCGGCTTCGGTTGGACTGCAGTTGGGCGAGTTTGTGCATGAGATTCGAGCAGCTGTAAGTGAATCGAGTATTCTAGTTGATGATCTGAACGACTTCCGCACGATCGAAGGCTTGAACCCGAAAGTACGGAAGCGTGCGGCGGGAATTGCGCACATAGCGGAGTCCCTTTCCCGTACGGTCGAGTGGCTTGCTCGCTCACTGGATGAGGTTTCCACTATCGACAAGAGGCGGAGAAAATCTCGGCAAGAACTGAAAAATCGGGTCGATGATGTTGTGGAGTTCGTCTGCAGAGCTGCAGCCAGACGTTCAGTTCAGATTAAGAACGAGATCAACAAGGATATTGCTACATGCCCTATGTTCCGATCGGAGCTGTTCTCGATCATCTTGAATGTTGTCTCAAACGCGGTGAAATTCGCAGGACCAGGTGGAAGGGTTCTGGCGACTGCAACTACTGGAGATGATGGAGGACTAGCACTGAGGATTGAGAACACTGGAGAGAGAGTCAACGTGGAATACTCAGAGCGACTCTTCCGGGCCTTCGAATCGTCATCGAGCGCCGCCGATCCGTCGCTAGGACAAGGTTTCGGCCTGGGACTGCCGATTACCCGGAGTCTGCTAGAGGAGTATGGTGGAAGCATAGAATTCGTGGTGCCTTCGCGAGACTACGAAACAGCAGTTGTGATTCGGTTGCCGAAATAGGAGGCTAATGGCTATCTCCCCTCTAGTATTAATCGTCGAAGATCGTCCTGACGGTCCGTCTGCCAGGATTCGCGAGTATCTTGCTGCTAAGTCTGACATAAGTGTGGAGCTTTTGCATCCTGCTGAGATCACAGAGAGTGTTCTTAGGAAAGCCGACGTGGTTGTAGTAGACTACCGACTCGACAACTGGGAAGAACGAGCAGCTCAGACTAGCATTTCTCTGCAACCCTGGAACGGCGTGTCTCTCGCTGCAGTTCTAAGATCGTTGCTCGCGCCGGAAGAGATCGGAAACGACTTGGCTGCGTTTTGCTTACTCACGCAGCATCCGGAAGATCTCTCCGGTAGCTCCAGTTATGAGAGAAGACCGCAAGTTCTTGCACGCTCCAAGGATCTTGACTGGGTATTCAGCAAGGAAAAACCAAGGGATGTCGGCAGACAGCTAGTCGCTCTAGCCCGAGCGGTCCAGAATGTCAAGGCTCTGACGACAGGGAGCCAGCAGACTGCTCAGTCCATCGTGGCTCAGGCCCTCGATCTGGCTCTCACTGGAAACGCTTCGGAAGAAGCAGCCTGGCTTTCCGTAGAACGCTGTCAGCCTCCGATAGTGGAGATCGGTGAGTGGAGAGTTCCGATGAGCCTGATCCGATGGTTTCTTCATCGGGTACTCCCCTATACAGGGTTTTTGCTTGATCACTTACATCTTGCGGTGCAGCTACGCGTGACGCCTGAGTCCCTTCGGGTTTGCCTAGAAGGGGAGTCGCAACTAACTCGAGTCCTTGACTCCTGCAGCTACAGTGGAATCTTGCATGACTTCGGGGGGCACCGTTGGTGGCGGGCAACCATTGACTCGATGCTGTGGGAGAAGAGAGGGGGGGGGCAAGCCTCAATCGAACGCTTCCGGGAACAGCTTCTGGAAGAGTCCGCGGGAACTCTCGTCTTCTTGAATATTCAGGAACCTGTAGTCTGCCTGAACGAGAAGCTCGAAGCATCCGATGTGCAAGAGCTTGCAGATACGGTGAAGCTCAACCCAGACGACTGGCCTAGCTATGCGCTTGCTCCAAGGGCTCTTGTAGACGTTGTCAAAGCTTCACCCAGGCTCAAACTGCTGACTGCATCCGAAGACCTTGAATTGCTAGAGCTTGACTCCGGGAAAGGTGTTTGATGAGCAACTCCGAATTCGAGTTTCGCGACTTCATTGGGGAAGTGGAGAACATGCGTAGGCTGGCTGTTCATGGAAAGTTCGTGGACAGTGTGTCTGCCGAACGCCTCTCTCAATACAAGGAGCAGATTGAGTGCGCAAAGCTTAATGTCAGTCCGACTCGGCCAGGGATAATAGAGATCCCCAAAGATCTTCCCGTTGCGTCAACGCTCTCGGCCGGTGACTACCAGCCCAACAAGACTGAGAAACGAACGATCGTCGGACAAATCGCAACTCGTTGGATGATCAGGCCTCTCGGAGTGAGGAAGAAGACGGGCTACAAGCGTTTCATTGTGGATCCATCAAGCGAGGCTGCGACTACACAGCTTCGCATTGTCTCTGGAGAGGACCTTGTTCTGCTGGCGGAGTGGCACTCAGACATTCGCCCTGTGGGTGGACTGGGGTGCTGCTTTCATACGCAGGTGCTTGGAAAGAGCGATGATCCTCCGTTTCCGGCATACCTTGATATCCCAAGGTTTCCTGATCCGTTCATTACGCCGATGGCAGCATTCGAATTTCTTCTTGGGGAGCTGTTTCCAGAGAGGTGGAAAGAGTTCGTCTCTGGGACGGCCCAGTGTGTAGGTGAGTGGCGCGAGAGCCAGAAGCGGCGTTGGATTGAGAATCTGAGCAACGTCAAGACGTTGGTGTCCCATTCGGAGAGCACACCCTGGGTGTCAATTCGGACATGACTCTCGCGTCGGAGAGCGAAGTGAGTGGAGCGATGCCCAGGTCGACGCACAGTAGTATCCCGGCGAGCTGCATGGTGCAGACGCCCCCAAGTCTCGCAGCAGCGATTATTCAATGCCTTGGGGATACTCATGAATCATACTGGCTAGAGCCTAGCTGTGGTGAGGGGGTATTCCTTCGTGCACTCCGCGACGCAGGAGTATCCCGCAGCAGGATCACAGGAGTAGATCTCATCAAGGGCGACAAGCCAGCAGATACGATTGCCCTTGTTGAGCGAGGCCATGACTTTCTTCTCTGGTCAACAAGGCGAAGAGCGAACTTCGATCGAGTCGTGGGCAACCCGCCCTTTGTCCGGATGAGTTCTCTGGAGCATGAATTACGGAAGGCCGCACTACAGCGAGTGGAGCATTCAGGAATCCCAGTTGCCGGCACGAGCAACTACTGGCTTCCATTCTTAATCGCATCAATTGAATGCCTGCGCCGCGGAGGGAGCCTTGGATTCATTCTTCCGGCGGCCTGGGACTATGCATCCTATGCAAAGCCTCTGCGAGAATCGATCGGAGACATGTTCGCAGAAGTTGAAGTGCACAGATCGAGACGGTCGCTATTCCCTGGCAGGCAGGATGGCAATGTTGTTCTCATCTGTAGAGGCTATGGTACGGGAAAATGCGCGCCCAGTAGAGCTGAGCATGAAGACGCTACGGCGCTATGCAGAGCTCTGGCAGGAAGGGGCCATGATTCCTCCCCCAAGATCCATTCGAGAGCGAACCGGAAGCAGCTTCAGGTGTCGTCACCCACCGTTCCCGCGCATTCAGTCTTCTCAACACGAATCGGCGCGGTAACCGGGGATGTGAAATACTTCCTTTTGACGGAAGACCAGAGACGCGAGCTGGATCTGCCGGTCACGTGCTTGTGCAAAGCTGTTACGAGAGCGAGCCAGATTAGAAGTTCCGAGATTGATGGTCGAGCATGGCAGAAGTTACGCGATTCAGGAGGCAGGGTTTGGCTATTCTACCCTTCGAGTGAGAGTCTTGACCTAACTGCAGTACGGCGCTACTTGGAAAATGGCGCGTGTGACCGGTCACGCTTAAAGATTAGTACTAGAGATCATTGGTATCGAACTCCTTTGCCTGCGACCGCTCACGGGTTCATCAGTGGCATGTCGAAGGAGTCTCCCTGGGTCTGCCTGAACCGTGCGAAGGGTCTGACTGCAACCAACACACTCTACGTAGTCGAGTTCCGGGAGCGAACAACTATTGATGAGAGAGCAAGCTGGGGTCTTGCCCTATTGCATCCGTCCACCCGTTCAGCAGTACGATCCGCAAGCCGCGTCTACGGCGCTGGCTTGCGGAAGCTCGAGCCTAGTGATATTGCGAATCTTCCGTTGCCTATTCCCGCTACAACTGAAGGAGCTCTGGGCACTTATCGTGAGGCACTCGATTATCTCCTTGAAGGTAATCCAGAACGAAGCGAGCGCATCGCGGCAGACTGGTTTTGGCGGGGCCACTAGAAGTGCCTGGATTTCGGAGTCAGATCTCGAGAAGGGATCTACCATTGTATTTTACAGATGACGGGCCCACTGTTGTCAAGTAGAATGTCTACTTGACGGGGGTGTGGCTCACGGGGTCCGCAGGCCTGCGAAGGTACTGCTCGGTTCTGAACTGCCGCCCCCGTCATCTTCTTCATCCAGTGTGTCTGTTGGAATGATGCGCATCCGTGAGGATGGTCGCTTGAGCGCAGTAGACGAGAACAACTGGATGAGCTTTCATCACTCTCCAAGGAGGTTACAGTGATGGACCCGCAGGTTCGTGTCGGTATTGATGTTGGTTGCAAAGCCCACCGCGTAGGTATTGCAGATCCTAAAGGCTCAATCCTGGAGGAGTTCGACATCTCCTATCCGGTTCCGAAGTTACAGGGAATGGGAGCCGCATCCAAAATCAAGTTCCTTCTCGTCATCGAGAAGATCCGAAACCCGTAGGCGGCAGGTTCTTTCTTCCCGTCCTAGCTCAGCCTGGCACGCTTCGGCGTCGGCACTTCTTGCAGCTTCTAGCCAGCAGTGAGATTGTCATCCCACGCGACGACTACCGATACACATCACTTCTCTTGCCGACCTTCACAACGATGACGATCAGCACGGCATCCTGGATCTCGTATAGGATGCGAACTGGGCTTCGTAGCCCAGTTCGTTGGGAGAGACCTTCGGTTTCTCCATGTCCAAGGCCTTGCCAGATTCGGTAGAGCTCTTGAGTGCTCAGATTCTCACTTCCAGCTGGGCGGGGATCGTCTGCCAGCATGTCAATTCGCTCGACGATGCGCCGAACAGGGACATTGCTCACCACAAGCCGCTAACGAGCGCATTCTACATTCAGTCTCCCAAGCTGGGGAGTTCCCGGAAAAGGGCGTCGACGTCCAACGTGACGGACCGACACTGCTGCGCGGTGACTCCCTCCTGTTGCAGCCGAACGTGCATCATCATAGCGTCGGGCTCGAAGATCACACTGTGGTACGACAGGCCGCCCGTTGGGGTCAGTGCGATGAGGAGATCCCACGTGGTCTCCACCGTCAAGGGGGGCGACTCTCCACATGCAACAGCGCGAAACGCTTGCTCACCCATCTCGTAATACGGGCAATCGATCGGCTTGATGGGGCCAATGACAAGGAAAGACGACTCTTGGCGAGTGCCAAGTTCATTCTGGTAGGCTATCTGGGCGGTGGGGTTCGGTCTGTCATCTGTGTTCTCGATGCATTGGTAGGGAGATTCTTCATCCTGGATCAACCCGAGGGCTTCAACAAGATTGGGCAAGACAACCTGGCCTCGTACTACCTAGCTCTTCTGCAACAGCCATCGGACGGTATCCCCTGTGGAGAACTGGCCAGATTGGTGCATTTCATCTTGGCTGAAACATCTGATACTGCGCCAAGCGTTGCGATGCCGTTCTATCTGGTTCGTGTCAGCGTCAATGCTGTTCACCGACTGAATGCATCCAAATACGTTGCTTCATCGCTCGGCGCGGGCGAGCGCATTCGAGCAATCGTAAAGTTCCTAGCAGGCAGCAGGGATTAGATCCAGCAGTGACCAGCCCTCCGAAATCTGGTCCAATACGAAAGCTAGTACCTACACCCTGATGAGCAGACGTCCCCAAAGAGCTGGGAATCGCTAACTGTAAGATCAAGACAGGGAGATACGATACCGTTACCGCTGTATGACTGAATCAAGATGATGTTGTCTTCGCCGCGAGTCTATCATAGATGCCTTGTGCCCAATGGATAGCGTCGTATGCGCTACAGGGATTGCGGCGAGTCTTATTGTAGTCTGCACCACGGCGCTCAGTATAGAGACGCTGAAGGTCTTTTCCGATCTTCCTGTAGGATTCGTTGGAGCCACCATGCTCAAGGAACCAACCGGAGACGTCTCCGTGCCGTGCCCTATCCCTGCCAAAATACAGTGGATCTACAGCATTGATGTGGTCCAATGCCGCATTGTAAACAGCATAGTATGCCCTTCCGATAGCAGTTCTGTCTTCAGATTCCGGGTTTGGTTCATTGCAAGAGCAATCCTGACCAGCAAGTTTCTTTGCCAGGAACAAAAAATGCCACCAATCAAAGCCCCCAGCCACCGCTACCCCAGAGTGATTACTAGTTTCTGATCAATATCAGTAGGCTGTTCCAACCACCATTCATCATCAAAGGCATCGAGTCGGCCTAGTGCATTCTCCCTCGACATTCCTACAGGAGGCTTGATCTTCACGAGTAGACACGGCTCTGAATCACTGCCGCGTACTGGCATAGGGCTCAAGAAGAGTTGCGCATTTCCGAACCTTGCGCGAATCTCGTCTGCGGCCTCGTCAAGAACTGCGGCAAGAAACGGATGCGACGAGAGATGTGAAGCCACGCCAAGCCTGTTTTCGATGTCGTATTTTGCAACTGGGACACCGGGATACGGCAGTTCATACTCAAACAAGGATTCTCCCCAAACGCCACCGTAGACCGAGTCAGTGTTCACAGTTGTCATCTCCCACAGCTGAGGCTCCAGCTGGAACTCTGTCCGCTGCATCGCGTCCGTTCCTCTGCGTAGAACAACCTGCTGATTGACCATTAATTGTCTCCCTCTTCTTTCTGCTCGCCCACGAATGCCTCGTCAGCTTTCTTAACGAGAAACTTCCCAATCGACCGTGCGATATCCGGGCGCATGACAATGCCAAACTGAAGCACGCGATCGATTGGAGATTCAGCGGGTGTCCGATCCTCTTTCTTGATATCTTCGCCAACCGTCGTGATCTCAACTGAATCGGGGCTACGCAGATTGTCAACGTAGAAATCCACAATGATCTCTCTCTGGGGGGAAACCCCTCCCCAAGCGCCAGTCGCCGGAACAAGCTTGTATGCCGGGTCTTTGGAATAGATAATACGGGTTCGTTTTGTTTTGCTCTCCTCCATTTGGGTCCCTCCAATATCGGAGCATAGCACGAAAGCCCATGCCATACAACCGCACAAGCACCAAATGACGAGACAATCGCTGCTTCATATATTGCCTCTACCTCCAAATAGGACATTCCGACGAAGCCGCTAACGAACGCGTTCTACATTCAGTCTCCCAGGCTCCAAACCACACTTCCAATTTGAGATTCATGCCGGAAGTCGCCGCTTGCGGCCATCATCAGTTCTGAGATGTGTGTTCCTCAACTCTCACATCATCGCACCAAAGCATGCTAACACCATCTACAAGGAAGGTGAGGAAGAGGTAAGCCTCACCTTGAGCCACCGCCAGGATCTCTTCGAAGCTCACCCACTCATCTGTGGATTCAGACGTACTTGCAATGATTCGTGACCGAATGTGCATCGTACCCCAAGCGTTCGTCACAGTTCGGTTGACCCGTAGCGAACAACCTTCGTTCATGACTGAGAAAGCAATTCTGTACTCCCCACCTGGCTCAACGGGAACGCGTACACTACGGAAAGCCTTCGTCCTGTCGTCCTGCGTGCTGATGATTCGGAGCGAATTGCTCCCTTCCAC
>Ga0208771_1001801_pt1 | contig 10907 bp, 12 predicted proteins | sample AntAceMetag02UKX_FD_184775 | JGI IMG/M metagenome (GOLD analysis project Ga0208771, IMG submission 184775) | Saline lake microbial communities from Ace Lake, Antarctica - Antarctic Ace Lake Metagenome 02UKX (SPAdes) (version 2) | ecosystem: Environmental > Aquatic > Non-marine Saline and...
TCCTTTGGCTCATCTTGACCCAATAGGGACTTTGATGCTGCTTTTATTCAGATTTGGATGGGCAAAACCGGTCCCGGTAAATTTTAATAGATTGAATCATCCTAAAAGAGACATGATATATGTTTCATTGGCTGGTCCTATTGCTAATGTTATAATTGCAGTAATATTCGCCCTTGCATTAAGGTTAAGTTATCATCTTATCGGTCAAATTACCATGGCACAAAGCAGCTCTTTTTTTAATTTATCAATAACTGTGATAAAAGGATGGTTAATATTTCTACAGACAGGTGTGATCATAAATATTGCACTGGCAATATTTAATCTAATTCCTGTTCCGCCCTTAGATGGGTTTAAAATACTGTTGGGCCTTTTGCCTTATTCTCAGGCCTACAAGTATGCGAAGTTAGAATCTTATGGGCCAATTTTCTTATTAATCCTGGTGTTAAGTGGTATAATTGGAAAAGTGTTATTTCCTATTGTATTTTTTCTATTTCGTTTACTAGTTTAAATTCATATTGCGTATAAAATACAGTAATGAGTAATAAGTGATAAGTAATGAGTAGTGAGATTAAATTTCAGAAATCATATAAAAATAGACTCTTGTTACAGATTACTTATTACATCTTTTGTTAGCTAGTTACCTGGTTAGGTGGTTAAGAAAACCGAAAATCGTAAACTGATTTCTTTATCTAAAAACCAACAACTAAAAACTAAAAACCAGTGACTATCAAATAATTTAACTGGCGAACTGGTAAACAGGGTAACTAGATTTATTGGCCAATTAGTGTATTGGCAAATTGCTAAAAAAATACTTAATTGAGGAATTAATAGACAGGCGAGACGCCTGTCCTACGATTAAGGATGAGATTACTAAGCACTGATAAATCAGATCTCTCAATGACAGAAATATAGAAAAACAAAAACCGATAATTAAAAACTAATTTTCTTGACGCGATACTAGATACGCGATACGAATTACTATTCACTAGCGACTAATTTAATTGGTAAATTGGTCAATTAAAAAAACATTTTTCAAGAATAAAAAATTAGAGAGGAGTATTTTAAATGGCAAAAATAATTTTTAGCGGAATGCGACCTACCGGAAAATTACACTTGGGGAATTATTTAGGAGCTTTAGAAAATTGGGTAAAACTTCAGGAAGAATACAAGTGTTTTTTTGGCGTTGTAGATTTACACGCTCTAACTACCGGCTATGACAAAACTGAGGATTTAAAAGAAAATGTTAAGGAGATGCTTATAGATTGGTTTAGCGCAGGTATTGACCCCGAAAGGAGTACCGTATTGATACAATCTTATGTTCCGGAACATGCAGAATTACATCTACTTTTTTCCATGATAACTCCTTTGCCATGGTTAGAAAGAAATCCAGTATTAAAAGAGCAGATACGAGATTTGGGACTGAAAGACAATATTGGTTATGGTCTTTTGGGATATCCGGTTCTAATGGCTTCAGATATATTAATCTACAAAGCGAATGCCGTACCGGTAGGAGAAGATCAGGTACACCACATAGAATTAACTCGGGAAATAGCCCGGAGATTTAATAATCTTTATAAGAATATTTTCCCTTTGCCTCAGGTAAAATTAACCAAGATTCCCCGAGTACCTGGAACTGATGGGAAGAGAATGAGTAAAAGTTTAGGAAATACTATTTCCATATCCGATTCTCCGGAAAAAATCGAAGAAAAAGTAAAAACAATGATAACCGATACCCAAAAAATAAGATTGAATGATCCTGGACATCCGGATATTTGTGTGGTGTTTACCTATCAGGAGATATTTAATCCGCAAAAAACCGAAGAAATATCTGCCGGATGTAAATCAGGAAAATTAGGATGCGTAGAATGTAAAGAAAAACTGGCCCAGGCCTTAATAAATAAGTTTGAGAGTTTTAGGGAAAAAAGAAAATATTATGAAAAAAATCCGAAAATAATTAAAGAAATTGTAATGGAAGGGAGCAAAGTGGCAAGGCAAACAGCTAAACAGACTCTCGATGAAGCAAAAAAAGCAATGAATTTGTATTATGAATAATAAAGATGTTGGTTTTAAGATAAATATTAATGATTTAAATAGTTCTGTAGAAGAATTATTGAGAAATATAAAAGAAGACATTATAGATATTGAACAAGTTCCGGTTAATGAAGTAATAGATCAGTATTTAAAATATGTTATTCAAAACAAGGGCACTATCGATTTAAGTATTGCCGGTAAAACCATTGCTGAAATAGCGTTAATATTAAAAATAAAATCAGAAAATCTTCTTCCTAAACTGGAAGTTAAAACCAGTGAAGAGGAAGATAATGAATACAATGATTTTATGATTTCAAAAGAAAAAGAAGCAAATCTCCAGGAATATAACAAATTTCAAAAAGTGGTCAAATATTTAAAGGAAAGAGAAGGTGCCCAAAATAATATCTATTTTCCGGAGATAGAAAACAATAATAAAGAAGATGGCGTAGAAATTCAGAAAGTTGATTTATCAGATCTTTTAACTTCTTTGGATAAGGTATTACAGAATACAAAGAAAGAAGATTTTATACCCTTTAAAAAAAGGACTTTTACTACCGCTTCTAAGATGAAAGAAATAATTAGCCTCTTGAAGGACAGTAAAGAAGGATTATCTTTCGATTATTTCATGGAAAGAGCTCAGAGTAAGTTAGAAATTATCGTTATTTTTCTTTCTTTATTAGAACTTATATATTTAAGAAAGATAAAATGCTATCAGAAGAAAAACTTTGATAGGATAATGTTCAATCTAAAAGGAGATGCTTTAAAATTAAAGAAAAGTCAAGAAGCAATTCAGAATGGAGCAATGTAATAGAATGTTTATTGTTGGTATACAATAATCCATTAACCCTTGAGAAGATAAAAGATATTACCGGTCTTGAGAAAAAAAGAAGTAGACCGATTATTGATGAATTAATCTCAAAATATGACGATGATGGCAGGCCATTTAAAATATATGAAATTGCCGGTGGTTATAAACTAGGTACCAAGCCCCAGTACTCTGTCTGGGTAAAAAAAATCTTAGAAAATAAAAAAAAGCTTCAAATTTCTAAAGCAGCCCTGGAAACACTGGCTATTATTGCCTACAATCAACCGGTAACTCGTTCAGAAATTGAAAAGATAAGGGGAGTAAGTTGTTCGGGGGTTTTATTTAATTTACTAAAGCATAAATTTGTAAAAATTAGTGGGAGAAAGAAAGCACCTGGAAATCCTTTGCTTTACAAAGTTACTGACTTTTTTTTAATGCACTTCGGCTTAAAAAAAATTAACGATCTTCCGAAACTAAGCGAAATTGGGGTTAAATGACATGATTGAAAGATTGCAAAAATATTTGGCGGGAGCAGGGATTGCTTCCCGGAGAAAATGCGAAGAACTTATCCTTCAGGGCCAGGTAGAGGTAAATAACTCTGTCGTTATTAAGTTGGGAACTAAGGTTGATCCTGAAAAAGATATTGTTGAAGTAAATGGTAAATTAGTAAAATATAAAGAGAAAAAACATTATTCATATATATTACTAAATAAACCTAAAGGATATTTAACTTCTTTGTCTGATCCTTTTGGCAGGTCGACTGTTTTAGATTTGTTAATAGATGTGAAAGAAAGGGTATATCCGGTGGGTCGATTGGATTATAATTCTGAAGGATTATTACTCTTTACTAATGATGGCGAGTTGACTTATACTTTAACTCATCCCGCAAAAGGAGTAGAAAAGGTTTACATTGTTAAAGTAAAGGGAGTCCCTTCTTCTGAAAAATTAAAAACAGTATCAAAGGGAGTAACTTTAAAAAATAATTATAAAATATCTCCCTGTAAGATTTACTTATTAAAAACTATTAAAGGGAATGCTATATTAAAAATAAAAATAAAAGAAGGAAAGAAAAGACAGATTAGAAAAATGGCTGAATATATTGGGCATTTTGTCTTAAAGCTTACAAGAATCCGGACGGGTCCCATTTCCTTAAAAGGAGTAAAGCCGGGAGAATACAGGTATTTAAACAAAGAAGAAATTAAAAGTCTGAAGAAAATATCATAATTGTTAGATAGTTAGCCGGTTAGCCAGTTTACCAGTTACCCGGTTGAAGAATTAAAATCAAGCTGGTTAACTGTATCAGCTAATCCCCAACTTATAACTGAGAATTTGTATTTGAAATTAATAACTAGAATTAACTGGCCAACTGGTAAACCGGGTAACTGGGTAACCAAGTAACTAAATAAACTTGTATCTTGCATTTGTACTAACGACTATTAACTATTCACTAACGACTATATTAATTGGTAAATCGGTCAATTGGTAAATTGGAGAATTAATAATTTTATGAAAAAAAATGGTTTTATAATTGCTATAGATGGACCGGCTGCTGTGGGCAAAAGTACTATGGGTAAATTAATTGCTCGTAAATTAGGTTTTATATATATTGATACAGGAGCAATTTACCGGGCAATAACCTGGAAAGTGTTAAAAAATAATATTGACATAAACAATGAAAATATGATTTCCGATATAGTTTCAAGCACCTGCATAACTATCAAAAAAACAAATACTAATAGTTTGAAAGATTATTACCATATCTTTGTTGACGAAGAAGATGTAACTGAGGAAATACGCAATCCAAAAATTGATCAGAATGTTTCTCAAATAGCCAAACTACCCAAAATAAGAAGACAGTTAATTCATCTGCAGAGAAAATTAGCCGAAAAAGGGAATATTGTAATGGAAGGCAGGGATATTGGTTCGGTAATTTTACCGATGGCAGATATAAAATTATATTTTACCGCTTCTGAGGAGGAAAGAATTAAGAGGAGGTACAAAGAACTTATAAAAAAAGGTTATGATGTAGGTTATGAAGAAGTTAAGAAACAGATAGCGCAGAGAGATGAAATTGACAGTAAGAGAAAATATGCTCCTTTAATTAAGGCAAAAGATGCTATTCTTATAGATTCTACAGAAAAAAGCATTGAGGAAGTTAAGGATGAGATTTTAAAGATAATAAAAAAGCAAAAAAAATACAGGGGAAAACAAATTGAAAATAATATTATCTAAAAAAATGGGATTTTGCTTCGGAGTTAAAAAATCTGTAGACTTAGCTAAAAATGCCTTAAAAGAAAAAAAAGATAACCTTTATATGTTGGGTTCAATAATAAATAATCCTCAAGTTATAAAATATTTTACAAAAGAAGGAGTAAAGCTGGTAGATAATTTAGATGAAATTCCGGAAGAAAGTACAGTTATTACCAGAGCTCACGGTATCTCTCCCAAAATGCTTAAAAAGGCCTACCAAAAAAAGTTATCGGTAGTTGATACCACCTGTCCATATGTTAAAAAAGTTCAAAAGATAGCACAATATTTACACAAAAAGAACTATTTTATAGTTGTCTATGGGGACAAAAAACATCCCGAAGTGCTAAGCTTATTGGATACGATTCAAAACGATGCTTTGGTGATAAATTCAATTGCCGATACAGAGAAAATGATCACAAAGAAAAAAATTGCTTTTATATCTCAAACCACCAAAAATATTTATAATTTTTATGAATTAGCATCTGCACTGTTAAACAAAACTGAGGAATTAAGAATATATAATACAATATGTAAATCTACCACGGAAAGACAAAAGAGCGTGCTTGAGTTGTCAAATGAAGTGGATGTGATGTTGGTGATTGGAGGAAAGGAAAGCGCTAACACAACCCGATTAGCAGAAATAAGTAAGAAGCAGGGAGTAAAGACCTATCATATTGAAACTAAAAACCAACTAAAATATAAATGGTTTCATCCTGAAGATAAGGTTGGAATTACCAGTGGTGCCTCTACTCCTGATTGGATAACCAATGAAGTTATTGATAAACTCAAGGAATGGTATGATTAAGCACTTTTCTTTACTTTGCCGGCTTTTAAGCACTTAGCGCAGACATTAATTCTTTTTACAGTATTATCAATATTAACTTTTATTTTTTGAATATTAGGATGCCACATTCTTTTAGTAACTTTATGAGAGTGGCTTATTTTGTTGCCAAATTGCGGACCTTTACCGCAGATGTCACATTTCGCCATTTTATATTGCCTCCTGTTAGTTGTAAAAAATATTTAACAGTGAATATTCTATCATATTATACGAAGCCTTGGCAAGTAAAAATTTAAAGTTTATAATAAAAAACAGCGGATAGCGTGGAACGTACAGCGTAGAGTTAGGGAAGAAGAAGGCAAATTCGTATTTCGTATCTCGTGAATCCGTATATCGCTAAGAAAATATTAATCAGAAATCAGAAGATTATTAGCGGATGGTGTTTGGAGGTAGGGGCTTAATTCATCAAGCACGATAAAATGAATTACCAAAAACTCAGGTTAAATAAATTTAACCCCTACATTAAAAACAATATTTTACACATAAATATTGTTTAATTTTGAATTATGGTCTCTATTCCCTTGTTTTGTGTTTTTAATTTGGTATGATAGGAATTGTTATATAGAACGAAATGCTAATATTGTAAACTATGTTCTTAAAAATATCTTTACCCGATAGGAGCAGGACTTCTGAATCCTGTCTTGTTATTTTTATTCTTTTAACGATATGGGATTCACGAGATGTTAGATACGAATTTTGCTATACGCTAAATGCTGTACGCTCTATACTAGTTCTATCTACTAACAACTAATTTAATTGGTTAATTGGGGAATTGGTGCATTGGTAAATTGATAAAGGAAAAATTATGAGAATTGTTGCTGGGAAAAATAAGGGTAAAATACTAAAATCGCCTAAGGATTTATCTGTTCGTCCTACTTCTGAAAAGGTGAGGGAGGCTTTATTTGATATTTTGGGGACATCTGTTGAGGAAACCCGTTTTTTAGATCTATTTGCAGGCACCGGTGCAGTAGGGATTGAAGCATTAAGCAGGGGAGCAAAAAATGTAATCTTTATCGAAAAAGAGCAAAAATGCATAAAAATTATAAAAGAAAATTTAGAAAAAACAAAAAACAGTCAAAATGCTGCAGTTTACAAAATAGATTTTTTATACGGTTTAAAATTATTAGCCAGAAGAAATATTTTATTGGATTTTATCTTTCTTGACCCTCCTTACAATAGAGGACTGATAAATATATCTCTATCAGAGATATCGAAATTACCTATATTGAAACATAATGGTTTGGTGATTGCTCAATATTACAAAAAAGAAAATATTGTGGAAAATTTAAATAAATTGAGGTTACATAATCAAAGAAGATACGGAGAGTGTTATCTATCTTTTTACGAATATGTTAATATTTAACTAACTAGCTAACCAAATACTAACGACTATTCACTATTCACTAACGACTAAATAAAAGGAGGGAAAAATGAAAATAGCCGTTTATCCAGGTAGTTTTGATCCGATTACTAATGGCCATCTAAATATCATTGAAAGAACCACAAAAATTATCGATAAATTAATAGTAGCAGTAGCAGTTAACTCTAAAAAGACAACTTTGTTTTCAGCACAAGAAAGAACAGATATGATAAAAGAAGTCACCAAGAATTTGGAAAATGTTGAAGTGATGTCTTTTTCTGGTTTATTAATTGATTTTGTGAGAAAAAATAAAGCAAATATTATAATCAGGGGGATGAGAGCTATCTCTGATTTTGAACATGAATCACAATTAGCTTTAATGAATAAAAGGCTTGCTCCGGAAATTGAAACAATTTTTATGGTTACTTGTTCCAAATATTCCTACTTAAATTCCAGTATAGTTAAAGAAATATCAAGTTTAAATGGCAACATATCCCAGTTGGTCCCGAAAATTGTAGAGAAAAAATTAAATACATTATTTATTAATAAAAAAGCTTAACAAAACAGCGTACGCCATCAAGTTAGATACTTGCTTAATAAGGCTTAACCGTATTTTTTTATAAAGAATATTTATGATTAAATTAGAGTAAAAATCTAACTTTAGAATAAAGAGAAACAATGTACTATTTTAAAAGATATTTTTTAATTATTATAATCGCAGTTCTAATTTTACTCAATCTAATTCCTACTTCCTATTTCCTGGTAATTCCGGGGCAGGCTATCAATCTTAGCGAAAATATTACGGTAGAAAACGGTGGGAAAGACGCTAAGGGCCATTTTTTACTCACCTCAACCGCTATAATAAAAGCAAATTTATTATTATATATTTATGGTTTTTTTGATCCTAATATTGATTTAAAAAATAGTAATAATGAAACTTTATTGAACATAGCTCAAAAAGATTATATTAATATAATGGAAAAATTAATGAAGGAAAGCCAGATGATTTCCAAAGTTGTAGCTCTAAGGGAAGCAGGATATTCTCCGGAAATATCAGGACGAGGAATGCTAATTAAAGGAATATTGGATAATAGCCCGGCAAAAAATAAACTATTACCAGGTGATGTGATTATAAAAATTGATGAGAAACCGATTCGTACTCTAGAAGAATTTTCAGAAATTATCAGAAGTTATAGTTCAAATCAAATAGTTGGGGTTATTTTTTTAAGGGATAATAGTACTTATTCAACATCAATTTCTCTTATTGAGCTTCCTAATACTGATGATAAAACAGAAAGAATCGGGATAGGTGTCTATGCTGATACGAAAGATCTTCAATGCAAATTTCCTTTAAAAATAAAAATAAATTTAGAAAAAGTAAAAGGGCCTTCTGCTGGCCTGATGATTGCCTTGGAAATATTAAATCAATTAACCGAAAATGATCTAAGTAGTAGTTTGTTAGTCGCCGGAACCGGTAATTTAAGTATGGATGGGAGAATAAGTGAAGTAGATGGAATTAAACAAAAAATAATATCTGCAAAAAAGCATAAAGCTGACGTATTTTTAGTCCCTCAAAAAAATTACCCGGAAGCTCTTAAATTCAGTCATGGTATTAGAATTATTCCGGTTGATGATTTTGATGATGCAATAATAAAATTAATAAAATTATAAAGATGAAAAATTTATTTACACGATGAAAAATAATTTAATTACATAGAAATTTCTCTTTTTGTAAGCCATTATTAGCCGTAAGTTTAAAATATAAGTTTTTAGTTATCGTATAAAGCTAAAAGCTAAAAGCTAAAAGCGGAAAACCACAATTTAGAACTCTTAACTAGTCGTTAGCATTAAATAAAGGTTTTCAGTTGTCAGTTTTCGCTAGTCAGCGTATTGTCTTTTGTCTTATTTCCACGAACCCCTACCTCCTAAATGACACTATCAGCTAATAATCTTCCGACTCCCGAATTCTGTCTTCTAGTTTTTATCTTATTAACGAGATACGATTCACGAGATACGAGATACGAATACTGTTTTGCGCTTTTCGTTTTTCGTTATATACTATACGCTCTACGCTCTACGCCAGTTTTATTCACTAATGACTAATCTAGTCTTTTTTTATCACTATTTTGTGGGTAAAATCAAGTCGAGCCAATCTATCTTCTACCTTTTTATTACCAAGAACATATATATCAGTAGCAAGAATGTCTTGATCAAGCATCTTAATTGATCTATTTCGAAAATTGTTATTTTCCTCAGAGATTGTTTGTCTTAAATAATTTGATAATTTACTGATTGCTGGGGTAGAAGAAATTTTTTTAATGGTTCTTAATAGAGTTCTGCCTTTCTTGGAGAATCCCAAAACCCTTGCATACAAAGGCCCACATCTATTAAATGTTTTTACATCTTTTTTAGAGAGGTTTGCCATAATGTGTAGGATTATACGTTGAATTTTAGTGCGGGTGTACCTCCTGGTTTTAATTGAATCAATTAATTGCTCAACGGTACAGGATTTCAAAGATGCTTTCTTTATTCTATTTTCCAATCCTTCTGTTATTCCATGTATGCGGGAAATATCAGCCAATGGCATCCTTCTCAGGGTAGCAAGAATATATTGCCGGTAAGAGTCGAGGGTGATAGGGCCTCTGCCTTCCCTTAATTCTTTCTCTAATACAAGGAATCCTGGTTGAGGGATGGTAGATTTTATTTTATCATTCAGTATAGAAAGATCGGTTTTAGAGGAGCTTAAGTTATTTAGTATTTCGTTTCTAATAGAGGTGGCACTGGATATTTTACCTTTAATATTCTTTTGATGATAACTTGCTCCTATTCTTTTTATGGTTATAGGCTTGATTTTGCTCTTCAAATTTATTAGATGTTTTATATATTCTAAAGCTAAAATATTATTGGGGTATTTTAGTAACTTATTTAGCTCTAAAGGTGATATTTTTTCTAAATCCTCTATTCCGAATGTCCTATGGTATTCACATAGGGCCAGGCTCCTTGTTTTTGGAAATTCGTATCCCTTTTTACTATATTGTACTATCAGTTCTTTGTATTTCTGTGGTTCAATATGCAAAAAATTGCTTATAGAGTGAAGGACATCAATATTATCAGTTTCGCAGCCAAAGCATAGATAATCTATAATATGAAGCGAATCAAGTAATTTCACTGCCCCAAAGGCAAAACCATTTGCGTCCTGAGTAGAAAAAACAAAAGGGAGCTCGATTACCAGGTCAATACCGGCATTTAGTGCCATCTTTGCTCGAGCCCATTTATTTATAATTGCCGGTTCTCCTCTTTGCAGAAAGTTTCCGCTCATAACTGCCACTACGTAATCTGCTCCGGTTATTTCTTTCGCTTGAAAAAGATGGTAAAGATGGCCATTGTGAAAAGGATTATATTCAGTAATTATTCCTAGGATTTTCATAATATTTCTCGATTTAAAAAGTAATCTATGTTATAATTATACAAAATTTGCAAGAAAATTGATAGTAATATTTTTGTATATCGTATATCGTATATCGTGAAGAGAAATATAAAGAAAGATACTAAGGAAAAGAAGATAGAATAAATAATATTTAAATCGTGGTTAGTTAGTTAGTTAGTTAAATGGTTAATTG
>Ga0208771_1001802_pt1 | contig 10906 bp, 8 predicted proteins | sample AntAceMetag02UKX_FD_184775 | JGI IMG/M metagenome (GOLD analysis project Ga0208771, IMG submission 184775) | Saline lake microbial communities from Ace Lake, Antarctica - Antarctic Ace Lake Metagenome 02UKX (SPAdes) (version 2) | ecosystem: Environmental > Aquatic > Non-marine Saline and Alkaline...
TTAATTTGTATTAGTTCTTTGAGTTCTTTGTGCCTCCTTTGAGGGCTTTGTGGTAAAAATTCTTTTGCACAAAAAACAAAGACTTCACTGGTAATACTATAAGGATCTTTTTTCTTTTCGTCCTTTTTTTCGTCTTCGTCCTGGGAGATTACCCAATTTGGAACTGTCAACAAAATTGAAAAAATAAGTGTTAGTGCAAGTAGATTTTTTTTAAATTTCATATTGCCTCCTGAAAAAAATTATTGTAAAAACTATTAAACTAAAAATAGTATCTATTTAGTATTATGATTTGGCAAAACAATTTAGAGCAAAATAATTAAAAAATTAATAATTATTTTTAATACGAGAACGAGCTCCTGTTGTGATTTCCTTTGGATAACCAGCTAACTCTAATAGTGCAATAGCATTTTTTGTAGTTGATGGTCCAGTATGTAATTTATCGCCAATTTTTTTGACAGATTCCTGCTGCAAAAAAATTTAATAAGAATAATAGCACAAATACTCACAGAAAAAAATATAACAAAATTCACACTAAAATTTTCCTTTGTTGTATGCGTTCAGAAAAACACCACTTACTCTTTAATTACCTCAGCTTCTTCAATTTTACCAAGTACTTTTCCGCCACCAGTTAGATAAACAACAACTTCAATATCATCATCTTTAACTATTATATTACCTTCCACGACAGATTCATCGTTAATTCTAATTTTCAATCTCCGAAGCCGGTTTGAACTTCCTTTGTTTTTATTGACGGTTATATCACCTTCAACAAGCGAATTATTTGTTAGCGTAATATCGCCATTGTAGGTACTAATATCACAATGAACCTTTGTTTTTTCCAAATCAATTGAACCATTCACAGTGCCAACATCGCCTCTGACTTCAACTCCGGGGCTACACCTTACCGAACCATTTACCGAATAAATATCTCCTTTCACTGTAACATCTTCTCCAACAAATATCCGGTTATTCACCGTATTCAAATCTTCAACTTTTGAATTTGAGCCAATTTCTATTCTGCCGTTAACGCTTCGACACTCTCCTTTTATTACACAATCCTTTCCGACAGTAATACTGCCGTTAACTGAGTTAAGACTTTTATGAACTGTTTCACCATCGTCAATGCGAATCGATCTGTTTACGCTGACATTGCAGCTTGAAACGATGAAAGCCAACAAAAGCGCCCAGAATATCACACGAAAAGTTTTCATTTTAATTTCTCCCTTCAAATTAAATTATGTTTTTGATCATAAAAATTTACGTAACTGTTCAGCCATTCTTTGAATTGATGTCATTCTGAATCCGCCGTCTTTTTGGCGGATGAAGAATCTCACGTTAAAAAAAAAATTGTGTAAATAATGTCGAGATTCTTCGGTCGCAAGCTCTCTCAGAATGACTTTTATAACAACACTGAATAGTTACAAATTTATCCAGATCGAGTCAAAGTGACGCAATGTACTTCCGCATTTCCTCCACCATTTTTTCACTATGCGTCAGTTTATTTGTTTCCAAATCCAAGTATGTGGCATTGGGCATTTTCTCAACTATTTTATGCAAATTTTCTGGTGTGTGAAGCGTATCTTTGGAAGCGCCCACAATTAATGCCGGAATATCAATTTTTTCGATATAATCCCAGACTTCGTATTTAGATAATTTTAAAGCTGCTTTTTTTAATTTCCATGGATCCGCAGCATCAAGATTATTGCAATATTTTTCATACTGGGCATAATCACTTTTCACATCGAGCCGGTAAGTTTTTAAATACCATTTGATGAATGGTTTTAAGACCAAATAAAGACGCGGCCAAAAAATCCTGATAATTACTTTTCCAAATCGTGGGACACAAAAAACCGCATTGGGACCAATTAACACCAAACATAATGGTTTTGTTTTCAAATATAAACAGCTTTCAAGAATCGATGTCGCACCAAGCGAGCTCCCGAATAAAATAAAATCTTTATCATTAAATTTAAAAAAATCAACCAGGGCAACAATATCCTGACCGATTTCTTCAACGCCATAATCCACCTGACCGTTAACCTGTGAAGACATTTTTTCCCTGGTTTCAACATAAAAGACTTCAAAGTCTTTGGTCATTTCTTTGAGCACATTTCCCCAGGCAGCTATTAGCGTGATCCAGCCGGCAAAGAATAAAACCGGGGGATTATTTGTTTTTGATTGTGGAGAGAAATGAATAACTTTGATTTTTACTTTTTCAGAGACAGGAATAAAATTTTCACTTATTTGGGTTTCTTCTGCCGCAAACTTGATATATTCTTCCATTATCAGATCGCTTCCTTTTTCCTATTATCGTTGTGTTTTTTGTTATACTCATCGCAAAGTGGTTTTGAGATTTCGCTATTAAGTCCTCTCTTTTTAAGAGAGGACTTAGGTGAGTTTACAAAAGAAAAAAATCTCAAAACCACTTTCACTTTAGTATATATTTAATATTAATTTCGTAAAGTACAGATTTCCTGCCTAAACATTAGTTAACCGCCACAGGATTTCCCAAACATATTTCTCCTCTTTTTGTCGGTACATTTTTACTAAAATTTCTACTGCTTTGTCTTTAAAACCCAATTGACCAACCGCTTCGGCACAGGATCCCCGCAGGTCGTCTTCCTGTTTCTCGTCTTCTGCCAATTTCAGCAATCGATCTACGACTGTTTTGTCTTTCAAAACCAATTGACTAACCGCTTCGGCACAGATTCCCCGCAGGCCGTCTTCCTGTTTCTCGTCTTCTGCCAATTTTAGCAATCGATCAACGACTGCTTTGTCTTTAAAACCCATTTGACCAACCGCGTAGGCACAGGATCCCCGCAGGCCGCCTTCTTGTTTCTCGTCTTCTGCCAATTTAAGCAATCGATCAACGACTGCTTTGTCTTTAAAACCCATTTGACCAACCGCGTAGGCACAGTATCCCCGCAGGCCGCCTTCCTGTTTCTCGTCTTCTGCCAAGTTCAGCAATCGGTCAACAACTGCTCTGTCTTTCAAACCCAATTGACCAACCGCGTCTGCACAGTATCGCCGCAGATCGCCTTCCTGTTTCTCGTCTTCTGCCAATTTAAGCAATCGATCTACGACTGCTTTGTCTTTCAAACCCAATTGACCAACCGCTCTAGCACAGTATCGCCGCAGGCCGTCTTCCTGTTTCTCGTCTTCTGCCAATTTAAGCAATCGATCAACGACTGCTTTGTCTTTAAAACCCATTTGACCAACCGCGTAGGCACAGTATCCCCGCAGGCCGCCTTCCTGTTTCTCGTCTTCTGCCAATTTAAGCAATCGATCAACGACTGCTTTGTCTTTAAAACCCATTTGACCAACCGCGTAGGCACAGTATCCCCGCAGGCCGTCTTCCTGTTTCTCGTCTTCTGCCAACTTCAGCAAAATATCTACTGCTTTGTCTTTAAAACCCAATTGCCCAACCGCTTCTGCACAGTCTCGCCGCAGGTCGCCTTCCTGTTTCTCGTCTTCTGCCAACTTCAGCAAAATATCTACTGCTTTGTCTTTAAAACCCAATTGCCCAACCGCTTCTGCACAGTCTCGCCGCAGGTCGCTTTCCTGTTTCTCGTCTTCTGCCAGGTTCAGCAACCAGTTTTTAATCGATCTTGAAGCTAAAACATCTGTGACTTGGTTTGTATAGTCTTTTGCACGATTCCAACTGTAATTATAATACTTATCTCGGTTACGATTCTCTAAGCTCCACGCTAAAAAATTAGACATCGTTGCGCTAACAAAATCTTCATCCTGCAGCCATCTGCTCTGCTCCGCTAAAAATTTTACTACAAAATAGTGGTCATGATACAAAATATCTTCTGCCCCAAAACCATTTCGTTTTAGAATGGATTCCAGCAACAACCTTGTCTGTTCAGCAGGCAGTGCCCGCAGCGCCAACAACAATGTCTCCTGCCAGAAGGGATTATTTAAAAATCGTTCAATATAATCTTTCATTATACCAAGATTAAACTGACGAATGGTCTGGTTTGCCATAAATTTAGCGGCAAAATATTCCTGGAATGTTTTGTGGACGAAGCCAAATTGCCCCGGCGCTAACTCCACCACCAATCCGGATCGTTGGCGAATCAGCTCGACAAAATCCAGCGCCTTTTCTTCGGCTTCGGCTGGATCACAGGAAAAGATTTTTTCAAAATCCGGCACAAGAATTTTACACAGGTTTTGTTTAGGTAGCAGCGTGCCACTTGCTTCACCTTTTTCAAGTGATTGAATCTCAAAACCAACTTTTTCCAAAAACTGCCGCCGCTGGACTCTGGTAAATCTTTCATCAATAATGTCTCTCCATTTATCCCAGGTGTAAAGCAGGGATTCGGTGGCTTTATCGTAAAGTTCCAGCCGGTCTTCGGGCAGCTCAGTCTCGTAACGGTGAATAATACCAATTATGGTTAACAACAGTGGATTATGGGCTAATTCGAGAATCTGTTTTTTTATTTGCATGGTATTAAACAAATCATTAGCCAACCGCAGTGCTTCTGTTTCATTATCCAAACGACTTTTGTACCACTTATCAACAAATTCCTTGATTTCATCGTCGTCAAAATCCAGCAGCGTGAAATGCCGGTAAATTTCCACACTGAAACGTGTTCTGTTGTATCCGGCAATGCGGGAAGTAATAATAATTAAATTGCCATTGGAATATAAATTAATAAAAGCATGGATTTTGTCCTTAACATTCAGACGCTGTGTTTCCTCTCCCACTTCATCCAGTCCATCAAACAGCAATAAGATTTCACCCATCTTTAGATATTTTTCAAAAAATCCGTGCGGCAGACAAATGCTGTAATCCTGGCGGTAAAAATCGTACAGATAATCCAAAATATTATAATCGTCTTTTTTTGTGTCAGCAAGTTTTTTTTCAAAATTTCGAATTTCGATGAGCACCGGCAGATATCGATTTTCCAGCTTCAGCCAGCTTTTAAATTCGTTTTGGGCGAAAGCCAGAGCCATATAGCGCAATAATGTGGATTTCCCGGAACCCGGTGCACCCAAAATGACAAAACGGTCATCTTTTGTCTCCTGAAGTACTTCATTAAATTTTATTGGCGTACTTTTTATTTCTTTTTCTTTTGCTAATTGTTTGCGTAATTTAAGTTCATCAATCTGATCAAGATCGACTTCTTCTGGTTGCTGTTCCAATTTCTCTTTTAAAAAAAATAATCCTGCACCGGGATTTCTTCCACCGCCCGCTGCATGACAAACACGGATGGAATGGGAATGTCCTTTTTTTCTTTCAAATCCGGGATACCAGTAAAGCGGAGTTTGTTGTTCATTTCTATCAATTGACTCAGATATTTACGCTTGGCAATGGTGGGATTGGTTTCTAAACCGCGTTTTTGAAGCAGTTTCTTTATCTCGGACAATTTCACTTGTGTCATCACTGAATGAAATTCTTCGTACTTTTCTGCCACAGCTTTGATCCCCTCAATCACATCCAGCATGCCCTGCAGAAAGTTAAAATCTGGTAATTGATTGTGTGCGAACTCACTGCATTTTTGTTCAAATATTTTTTCCAACTGGTCAAAATCTATTTCATCCTCACGCCCTTGAAATACTTTATTCAATTCGGTACGCGTTTCTTTGTCCTTGAAATAACCTTCGAACACGTTTAATTTGATGGAGTCGTCCTCTGCCTCTGCAAGAAAGCTCTCCCTGAAATCAGAGAAGGATTTAGCAAGGATGACTCCCACTTTGATTTTTTCTTTGATGGCGTTATAAGCATCTTTTCCGATTTCTTCCAGAAAACCAGTAGCAATGGACGTGAGTGCAGTCTGGATCGGATTTGACAAGCTTGTGAATAGTTTTGTAATAGATTTTAAAGCAGACATTTTTACTTGTCCCCTTTATTGTTAAAATCCTGACGGATTAATTCCGTAAATGAATTTGCGGCGCAAGTTGTTTATCAAAAATCACGCATTCATTCTGGCGTACCACTTTTTATTTTGTTTATAAATATTTTTAAATTCTTTAAATAAATTATCGTATAATTTTCGGAGATCCGGATTTGGGTGATAGGTTTGTTTTATTTTTACGTAATTTTTTATTTCTTCAAATGACTTAACATACCCCAAAGCCATACTTGCCAACAGTGCGATTCCCTTTGCGCCAGCATGATGGGGATGTTCAACCTGGTGAATTACACGGTTAGTAATATCAGCAACTATCTGACACCAGATATTACTTTTAGCGCCGCCTCCGATGAAGGTTAATTCATCGACTTTGGAATATAGATTTTCCAGCGTCTCCATTGCCCAGCGTGTATTAAAAGCAATTCCTTCAAGAACAGCACGGACAAGGTGTTCCCGTGAATGATTTAATCCGATATTAAACAGACCAGCGCGAACATGATCATCATCTAAAGGACAACGTTCACCGTACATCCAAGGGGTAAAAATTAATCCTTCGGCGCCGGGCTTTACCTGGGCAGCCAGTTTGTCTAATATTTCGTAAATCTTATCAACATGATGTTCTTTAAGCAACTGGTCTTTATGATAAAGGATTTTATCTTTTAACCATTCAAGACACACGCCAGCCGTTTCCTGGTGTGCCATGCCCAAATAATATTTCTGTGGATAAGCGCTGCCGATACATCCGGTATAATGAGGGATATCAATCTTGCGTTTGGTGAAATGCCCCGCCACCCAACTACTTGTACCGATACAAATATGCAGTTCACCTTCATTAATGGCGCCGGAACCCAATGCAGCGCATGCCAGATCAGCAGCGCCATTGATGACCGGCGTACCCGGTAGGAGTCCGGTTTCTTCAGCCGCTTTTTTTGTTATCTCACCAACCACGGCTGCACTTTCCTTTACTTCAGGCAGCATTGCAGAGTTGAGATTTGCTAATTTGCACAATTTCGGATGCCAGGTATTTCGATTTTTACGCGTATCCAAAAACCACCACAGCACAGCCATATCCACCGATTTAACATATTTGCCGATCAGATGATAAACGATATAATCTTTAGCATCCAGTAACATTTTTATTTTAGCATATTTTTCCGGTTCATGCTGCTGAAGCCACAAGATTTTACCAATTTGATCTTTTCCGGTTTGCCCCGGGCTACCACCGGTAATGATCAAAAATTTCAAAATATTAAAGACATTATATCCCATTACCCTGGGCTGTGTCCAAACTTTTTCACGCATGATGTCAGCGCTGCGTCCATCGAGCCAGGAAATTGCCGGTCTTACTGGTTTGCAATTTTCATCGACTGGCACCAATGTCTGGCTTTGGGAAGAAAATGTAATGCCAACGATATTATCCGGTTTCACGCCAGTCTTTTGAATTACATTTCTTGTGGTTTCACAAACTGCTTTCCACCAATCATCGGGGTCCTGTTCCGCCCATGTAGAATGGGGATAATGAATAGGATAACTTTGTTTATCTGTGTCAATAATATCACCATAGACAGTAACAAGAACCGCCTTGTTTCCGCTGGTTCCCAAATCGTGTGAGACGATATATTTTTCCGACATTTTCTTGGTTCCCTTTCTTATGTGTTCTTTTTTACTGTTTTTTTGGTTAATAGATTTATGTTTTAAAATAGGTAAAGGCAAAGGTTAAGAAAAAAGGTACAGATAATCTTCTAAAAAATTTTCCATATTTTTTTATATTCCCACGATTCACTAACATTGATTAATTATTTACCAATAACCACTCACAAATCACCAATCACCACTCCCCAATCACAGAACAAAAACACACCCATAACAATCAGCAACAATCGAATCATATTCTTCTCGAAATGTTTTTATTGCATGTGGAAGATAATTTAAAATATCCTGCGCCGTCATTCCGTCTTCACCTTTGACTTCAGCAACTAAATCACCTGAAAATCCATGCATAAAAACACCGGTTCGTACAGCATCACCCAAATCCATTCCCAGACCATACATTGCGGCAATCGTTCCCGTAAGCACATCTCCTGATCCTGCTGATGCCATCCCGCTATTGCCGCTCAAGTTGATGAATACATTTCCGCCAGGATATCCTATTAAAGAATGCGCGCCTTTGAGTACAATAATAGCATTCAATTCTGTAGCTATTTCCTGCAACGTTTCAATTTTGTTTTCATCAACTTCGTTAATTGATTTTCCGGTGATTCTTGCCATCTCACCCAAATGAGGAGTAAGAATAGTTGGCTCGGTGCGCTCTTTTATGATTTCGATATTTTTTGAAATCGCTGTAATCCCATCACCATCTATTAAAATTGGCTTTTTTATTTGTGCAGTTAATTGTCGAACCAGTTCTTGTGTTTCCTCATTCAGTGAAAGCCCCGGTCCCAATACGACCAAGTCCACTTTTTCAGAAAGCGCCAATAATTCATCTTTGCTTTTCTGTGAGATACTTCCTGTCGAAGTTTCATCCTGTGGAGCAAAAACAATTTCACTGCCTTTATTAGCAATGAATGGTGTGACAGATTTGGGAGCTGCGAGACGAGAATATCCTCCCCCTGCTTTCAAAAAAGACAGGGCAGCAAAATAGGGAGCGCCAAAATAATTAGCCGCACCTGCAATAAACAGCACATCGCCGAAGCTTCCTTTGTGTCCATCTGCATTTCTTTCTGGCAACCTGACTGCTTGATTTACTTCAATTTCAAAAGAGTCGTTGTCGTAATGTTCAGGAGGAAAGGAAATGTAAGTGACATACAATTTGCCACAATTCTCAAACCCGGGATATAATAGATTCCCAATCTTTGTAAGACCAAATGTACATGTATAATCTGCCTTAACTGCAACTCCCATTATTTTTCCGGTATTGCCATTAATTCCTGATGGAATATCCACAGCGAAAATTGTTTTCCCGCACTGGTTTATTGCTTCAACAATTTCCTTATATTTACCTTCCACATTTCTCACCAACCCAGTGCCAAAAATCGCGTCAACAATTGCATCGCAATTTGCTATTTCAGATTTCAGTTTTTCGATTGTTTCAAATTGCTGAATTTCTATTTTTAAATCACGAACCATTTTATAATTTTTTCTGGCAGCGCCTTTATATTTTTGCGGATCACCAATAATTTCAACTTTGACTTTTCCTCCCAATGAATGAATTTTTCTGGCGACTACAAATCCATCCCCGCCGTTATTTCCCAAGCCACAGACTACAACAAACTTTTTTCCTTCAATTCCAAATTCATTCAATATCACTGAATAAGCAGCCAGCCCGGCATTTTCCATGAGAATTTGATCGGGAATGCCGTATTGCTCAATAGCAGTTTTATCCAGATTTCTCATTTCTTCTACTTTGCTTACTTTCATTTTTACAACTCCTTATTTTTTTTGCCACAGAGACTCGGAGACACAGAGTTTATTAAAGAATCATTCTTTTAATGCCATTCTTTAAAATAGGTACATTGAAGTTTATTAACAAACCTAATTTTTTCTTGGTTAATTTTAAGTACGAAAGTAATTGAGCAGTAAATACTGGATCTAATCTGTCAACAGCTTTTAGCTCCACAACTACTTCATCTTCTACTAAAAGATCAATTCTGTGTTCTCCGAGAGTTACGCCCTTATAAATAATTGGAATGGACAATTGATCAACAAACTTTAACTTGTTCAATTTAAATTCATGACAAAGTGCCTTTTCATAAATAGATTCCAATAACCCAGGTCCCAAATTTCTATGAACTTCAATTGCACATCCAATAATTTTTTCAGTAATTTTATTCAAATCTTCCACTTTTAATTTCCTCATATTATTTTTCTCTGTGGCTCTGCGGCTCTGTGGCTACAAATCTAACGATAACTTTTCAAACACAATCGTTTCATAGGGACTCTGTTCACCTGCTTCGTACAGACAGCAAATTTCTCCACCAGGTAAAACAGTTAGACACGAATACGCCGAAGGTCCGTCGTGCAGTAATTTTGAAAATTGCCAGGTTTTTCCATCATCAAAACTTGCTCTAACAGTCATTTTCACCCTATCTGTTTCACTGGCAGGATTAGAGAAAAGCACAATATTTTTGCTGCTGTTCGTTTCCCATGAATAACGAATATAACTCGCCTGACAAATCGGTTCAATCAAAGTGGAATCGTGAGTGATTTCAGACCAGGTCAATCCCCCATTCTGGCTAAAAGAAATTGCCCGTCTATGTTTTGATCTGTTGTAATTTCGCATATTCAGCATTAGACTGCCATCATGTAATTCCACAACCTGGCATTCATTTACCTGGTCAGTTGGCGTGCTGCCACCAAGCTGCCAGGTTTCTCCGTGATCGTCTGAATAGATGATGTGGGAGTAATATTTTTCTGTTTTCGCTTCGATGTGATCGCAGGGGATTATAAGCCTGTTTTTAAATTCACCATTTTGAATTTGAATGCCCACCCCGGGACCGGTTGCATACCACGTCCAATTTTCTAATTTTGTATCTGAAGTAATTTCATGAGGAAGCGTCCAGGTTAGTCCATCGTCATCTGAAGATGAAATGAAAACGCGGCGTGTGTTTTCACTTTCCTGTTTGATTATCTCGGATTCTTTATCCGAACCAAGATTCCAGGTCATTAGCAGCCAGATCGTGCCAGTTTGCTGATCAACTACCGGGCAGGGATTCCCGCAGACATTATCGCCATCTTCCCAAATGATCTGTTGATCGCTCCACGTTACTCCGCCATCTTCAGACCGTTTTAAAAGCAGATCAATATCGCCGCTGTCGCCCTGTCCTTTTTTGCGTCCTTCACAAAATGCCAGCAGTGTTCCTGTTTTTGTTGTTATTAAAGATGGAATGCGGTTAGTGTGATAGCCATTTTGACCGCTGATGAAAAGATTAGTTTTAAAAGTTGATTTTTTTGTATCCGCTCAATAATACATGGTAACAACATACTCTATGCATAACATGTTTCGGCATGTTTTTGCTTAATAATTTGAGACAACGGTGGCAAATTAT
>Ga0208771_1001804_pt1 | contig 10904 bp, 7 predicted proteins | sample AntAceMetag02UKX_FD_184775 | JGI IMG/M metagenome (GOLD analysis project Ga0208771, IMG submission 184775) | Saline lake microbial communities from Ace Lake, Antarctica - Antarctic Ace Lake Metagenome 02UKX (SPAdes) (version 2) | ecosystem: Environmental > Aquatic > Non-marine Saline and Alkaline...
CAAAGGTTGACCGGAAGACCAAAATTCAGATTGCCAATATCCTTTTGCCGTTTCAGCACGCGAGGAAGGGCGAGGGTACTGGGAAGAAGGGTGAGCAGGCGGATAGGGCGGCGGCGGCTGGTAAGGGCAAGTTTGCGGCGAGCGCTCCGCCTAAACTGGCAGTGGTGAATAAATGATGGAATGGAATACACAATGCTTGGACTGGGAAAAGCGCGTTCTATCCGGTGAAAGTTTGATCACCGCACCCCCACTATTTCCCGATGAGGCGGCAAGCGCCCTGGCCGTGTTCAAGGAATTGCGCCTTGTGGATGTTCTGAACCGTCCGACACTCGGGGAAGCTGGCCGGAAGTGGCTGTTTGATTTCGTCGCTTCGATCTTCGGGGCCTACGATGTAGCAGAAGGGCGGAGGCTTATCTCTGAGTTTTTCCTGTTGATTAGTAAAAAGAACTCCAAGAGTACAAGCTCCGCTGGGATCATGATGACTGCCCTGATTCGGAACTGGCGCGAGTCCGCTGAATTTCTGATACTTGCCCCCACCGTGGAGATCGCAAACAACTCATTCTATCCTGCCCGCGACATGGTGAAAGCCGACCCAGAGCTATCAGACTTGATGCACGTTCAGGAACACTACAGGCAGATCACGCACAGGGGAACAGGTGCCGTTCTCAAAGTGGTGGCCGCAGATAACGAAACGGTGGGCGGTAAAAAGGCCACGGGGATTCTGATTGATGAGGCGTGGCTCTTTGGCAAGCGGAACAATGCAGAGAACATGCTCCGCGAGGCTTGCGGTGGCCTTGCATCCAGACCAGAGGGGTTTGTTATATGGCTCACCACACAGTCAGACGAGGCGCCAGCGGGTATATTCAAGCAGAAATTGGACTATGCTAGGGGGGTCCGTGACGGGCGGATTGATGACAAGAGCTTTCTTCCTGTTTTATATGAATTTCCCAAGTCTATACTTACCAAGAAAAAGCACTTGGACCCGAAGCATTGGTATATCACGAACCCAAACCTCGGAGCTTCTGTCGATGAGGCGTTTATCCTGCGTGAGTACAAAAAGGCGAAAGAGGCTGGTGATGTATCTATGCAGGGATTCCTTGCCAAGCACCTGAATGTTGAGATGGGTATGTCCCTGAAGTCTCAGCGATGGGCCGGGGCCGACTTTTGGGAAGCGGCGGCGGGGGAGGTTACGCTTGAAATGATACTTGAACGGTCTGAGGTTGTCGTGATTGGGATTGATGGCGGTGGTCTTGATGATCTTTTAGGGTTGGCTGTTATCGGTAGGGACGCGGAAACAAGGGATTGGTTGCTATTCACAAGGGCGTGGGCGCACCCCCTGGCGTTGGAACGCAGAAAATCGGAGGCCACGAAGTATAGAGATTTCGAGAAGGACGGAGATTTGGTAATCGTGGACGAGATCGGCCAGGACGTTCAACAAGTCGGCGATATCGTTATGATGTGCGAAGATGCCGGGCTACTTGACCGGATCGGGGTTGACCCCGTTGGAATCGGTGACATTGTTGACGAAGTACAGGCGAGGGGTATTGAACATGATCGCGTTGTAGGTATCCCTCAGGGCTGGCGGTTGAATGGCGCTATCAAGACGCTTGAAAGACGGGTTGCGGAAAAGGCTATTATCCACGGAGGGCAACCCCTTATGACGTGGTGCGTGGGAAATGCGAGGGTTGAACCACGAGGGAACGCGATCAGCATCACGAAGCAGGCAAGTGGGACCGGGAAGATCGACCCACTGATGGCGACATTTAATGCCGTGGCATTGATGGCGATGAACCCGGGGGCGAGACGCAAAGAGTCAGCGTATGCAGGAAAAACGAAAGCTGAAATCCTAGCGGAGATGGCATTTTAGTTTAAGGCAATACAAGGAGTGGAAAAAAGAGATGAGAGACAAAAACCATGACCGAAAAAATGACGCCACTTGAAACCGTCAAGGCATATTGTACGCATTGTCTTGGAATGCCCCAACACAACGCCGATGAGATCAGGGATTGTCAAGGCGATCAGTCTTATGTAGGGCCATGCCCTTTCTTTCCCTATCGTCTGGGCAAGAGGACCCCTATTAGAGTTTTCCGGGCCTTCTGCATTGACTGTATGGGTGGCCAACCGAGGCTTGTCAAAGATTGCCCTGCTACTACCTGCGAAGTTTTTCCTTACCGCATGGGAACGAACCCCGCAAAGCAGGGGCAAGGGGCAAGCCGGGAAACCATGCAAAGGGTTCGTGAGTCAAGGAAAACCGCTCCAGAATCGACTTTACCAGGGCAGTCTATAGGGAAGAAGGTCGATTCTCTATAAAAAAGCGTCCTAGTGTTTGGAATTGGACGGAAAAGAGAACACACACAGGGAGAAATATAAGCACCCCTTTCTTCCTGAAGTCGGTAAAATCAAGGATGAAGTAATTTTAGAAGATTGCTTTCAGTAATCATTAACGGGGTAGTCAGGGGCAGCCGGGGTTTCGCTGACTAAGTTAAAAATAAAAACAGGTTGTGAATACTGAATAATTTTTAAAAGCCTTGGCCCTAGCTGTCCACTGAACTGACAGGTTGTATGATTTCTGGGGCATCTGCTGTTTTTATAATCTGTGGGACTGGTTTCTCCCAACGCTTAAGGTGTTGAAGAACACCTTGATAATAATTCACAAGCATTTCTTCAATAATCTGCACTACTCCTTTCCTGCTCTCAAATTTTCTGCCTAGATACTTGAGGAACATAATGCTGAAACTCTTAATTTCTCGAGCTCCGATCATGTCAGCAGCCGAGTCTAACTCATTGAAGTGTAATCGAATTGGTGCCTTGACAAATTTGAGGTTGATCTCGATAAATAATTCGGGCACTAACGAATTAAAGAGATCTGGATTCTTCTTTTCGGATTGCTTTAATTGATTGCGAATCCATGAAATTTGACCTCGTGTTTTCTTATCAAGAGGTGGATTTATAGTAGCGGACATTTCGACATTCTTACGATCAAAGAATGCTTTGATCTCTAAGTGTGCGGCTGCTCTGTCAATCTGTAAGGTTGACTCAAGGCACCGATTACTGATAAGCGCCTTTTTCTCGTATTTAACCCTTGCTGATAAATCGTTTTTAAATTTTATTTTTCCTGATTTAACAAAAATACCAAGTTTGCGGCTTAGAATTAGAGCCATATCACGTTCCTCTTGCAACCAGCTAGAGACCGTATCTTCCACACAAGAATCTGCAACATCAAGTGAAGCCCCAGCATTCGCTTTTTGAGTCAATTCGACCCAACCAAGCTTCATTTGTGTGAAGCCAAGAATACCTGAATTAGGCGATTCAAAATAATCCACGATTTCCTTCATGATCTCAACTTGATCAGCGTCAGCAATATTGTTGTCGTTTTCAGCTAAGAGAATATGCGCAATTGTTAAAATGAAGGACCATGACAGGTGATAGGTAGATACCTGTTTCGGTATGTGAATATTGAGAGGGGATTGGGTTGGGAACGATACGAATTGATTAGAGACAGTGAGCAGGTTAGGAATTCCGTAAGCTTTTGCAATTCCGAGGTATCCTTGGATCTGTTCCTCATTTAGCTCAATACTTTTATTTTTAACCTCAAGTAGTAGGGCATCTATGATTTTGTTACCTCGAATTACGATGATCAATCCATCGACTCTTTTTCGCTCAAATAGAACGAATTCAGCCTCTGTATACATACGAATATACTTACTTCTGCTAAAGCCAATTGTTCTGAAAATTTGATCTCGGAATTCATTCACTAACTTAAGCGCAGATAAGAATATAGATGTTACGGCCATCTCATCACCCGGCTTGTAGAAGGGAATGAGTCTGGCTGGTTGTAGGTGCAATTCTTTTCCTGAACTTAGCAATAAATCGAAATCATCCAATGACATACCTAGCAGTTTTGTTGGCTTTGCACTCATTATTTACTCCCTTTTCTTTTGAGATAGACCATATAATGTCGCAAATCAGCCGCGCGGCGTTTTGCGTCGGCTGATTTTGCCTGGTTATGCAATCTCACGATACTCTACTTTTCATACCTTCTCTCATAAATTAGCTTTCCGGTTTCCGAGAAAATCCAGAGATACCACTCATTATACAATGAGCCAGGTTCAAAACGTTTGCCACGCCATGCAGGAAGCTGCGAATAACGATTTAGAGGAAGTACTGCTGGAATAGTCTCAGCTTTTCCAGGAAGAAGCGTAACTTTTGCACCTTTGGAAAATTCAGATCGTGAGTTCCAGTTTTTAGATATATCTGATGGAGATAATTGTCCCCGTCGAGTTCCTGCTTCCGAAAATAGACCGCCCGGAGATGGCCAAGCCATCCTACGCGGAGGTGAAACACGATCATTTTTCGCATAAACAACTACATAAACTGTAGCTTTATGGTTTGATGTGTTTTTAACAATCACATCAAACCAAATCTCATTTCCCGTTATTTGTATGTTTGATAAAGATGCTGTTGGCCCTTGGCTCATTGCAGGATGGCTGAAAGCAAATATACCTATTACTAAAATTACTAAGTAAATCGCGGTATAAAAGATTACTCGCTTACGCATATTCCTATCCCCTCTCGCATGATTTTATTATTCTTGCATAACATCAATTAGGCCGCCTATTAGCGGTGTTATTTTACCGATTAATATTAATTCAACCTCTTAATTATCTTCTCATTAAAGAATCTTAGATCGTCAAATGTTAAAAATATTAAAAACAGAAATACCGTATTACAAATTACCCGTATAAAGATGAAAGGTGAACCTCCCCCATAACATAAAAAGCCCCATCTCTCATTTTGAGAAACAAAGCTTTAGATGATGAGACCATAATCCCCCCAAGGTTACAGTTGTTCAAAAGCACAGATGATGCATACAAGATCTATAAGTATTTTAAATCACTAACTCTATTATGATACCTTGTCAAGGAATATTATGGTGAGACTTTCAAGGGGTAATAGTCACTTTTCTCCTGAAATGATTTTGAACAGTTGGTAGGCGAACTCACTGTAAGGAAGCATATCGTGCGCCAGAATAATGCTCTGTCACACGAGTATGCATTAGTAGCAAGGCCCGCGCCAGAAACAAAGACTCTGTCACGCGCCTTGCATGGATAGTCCGCACCCAGGGCGAGCATGGAATGCATCTCGCGTGCCGGAAAACACCCCGTCACACGGCATGCAAAAACTCCTGCCCTCGGTGCTATATTAAGTACCCTTGCGGTGGCGTCGGATTCCATTTCTTGCGTTACTTCTTGCGTTTGCCTTCGGGGCAAAGGTCGCTCTGTCCGGCAAAGCCGATAAAGGCCTTTATCGCTCTTTGTCTGGCGGTCATGCAGCCTGCAAAAAACATAGCAGGCTCCCTGCCAGCCACATTCCCGGACTCCGCTAAACATAAAAAGTGCTTTATGTTACCCTTTGCCCTGTGCTCCTGCGGTACTGTTGTACTGATACGCCGCCGCTTTATATATTATCCCCCCGCCACCCATCGTATAGTTCCTTGCCAGCCAAAAACCGGCAGGCAATGAACCATCCGCCCATCTGCCCCCTTGGGGCTCCCCTGGAAAACCACCACCCCGAAAACAAACACGGTGACAAGTGTCGTTCCGTTGCACGAAGAAAAAGACACACTCCGCCCATCTACACGACACATATCCCCGCAAAAAAAATTATGGATAAGTATTGCTCCACGTTGTTCCGCAACACCTACCCACACAAAGACTAGGTGCAGGATCGAGGTCTGAAGACTTGAATCGAGGGGCTGGACAGACTTCTCCCTACACTATTTAAAACTGCCTTTATCAAGGGATAAAAACTTTAAATACTATGTTGCACTTTTGGTTGTCGAGGTATATTACTGAATTCCGGTTGTAATGTGGCATTATTGGGGGGATGATCAGGTTCGAGATGTTCTTTCTGTAAGAGTTGTTTCTTAATTTTGTCGTTTTGTGCTAAATTACACATGCTAACAGTTGAAATATTATTGCACCGCTTGGAAAGCAGGCGGCAAAAGTAGGTAGCAAACTTCAACCTACAGTGTCGGGAGAAACCATTCTACTCGACTCAATTATCAATGCTTGAGGTTTGGCGTTGATGATTTATTGAAATAAAAACTATGCAAAAGGAATCAAATCAAAATATGATCAAAGAACAAGAACGGGCAGAACTGCACCGCGCTATTTGGCAGATTGCCACGGACTTGCGCGGAAGCGTGGATGGCTGGGACTTCAAGCAGTATGTGCTGGGGATGCTCTTTTATCGTTTCATCAGTGAAAACATTACCAACTACATCAACGCCGACGAGCGACGTACAGGCAATAAAGACTTTGACTATGCTAAACTTTTAGATAAAGAAGCCGAGTTTGGTCGCGCCGATACTGTAAAAGAAAAAGGCTTTTATATTCTCCCCAGCGAGCTTTTTATCAATGTTCGCAAAAACGCTCGTAATGATGCCAATCTCAATGAAACGCTTACCAATATTTTTCGTGATATTGAAAACTCCGCCAAAGGCGCCAGCAGTGAAGACGACCTCAAGGGTTTGTTTGATGATATTGATGTAAACCATAAAAATCTTGGAGCGACAGTGGAAGTACGCAATAAGCGTCTTGTAAAAATAATAGACGCCATTGGTAATCTACGGTTGGGGAACTATTCAGATAATACTATTGACGTCTTCGGCGATGCGTACGAGTTTTTGATGACGATGTATGCATCAAATGCTGGTAAAAAAGGTGGTGACTTCTTTACGCCCCAAGAAGTGAGCGAGCTTCTAGCTGAAATTACAACGATTGGCAAAAAGGAAGTAAACAAGGTCTATGACCCAGCCTGCGGCTCCGGTTCCTTGCTTCTCAAATTTGCTAAAGTCCTCGGCAAAGAAAATATACGCCAAGGCTTCTTTGGACAAGAGATCAACCCGACCACTTACAACCTCTGCCGTATCAATATGTTCCTGCACGACATCAACTACAATAATTTTGATGTGGCTCACGGTGATACGCTCACTGATCCGAAGCATTGGGACGATGAACCTTTTGACGCTATCGTTTCCAATCCGCCATATTCCATTCATTGGGAGGGCGATGCGAATCCCTTGCTTATAAACGATCCACGTTTTTCACCAGCCGGAGTATTGGCGCCAAAGAGCAAGGCTGATCTTGCTTTTACCATGCACATGCTTTCCTGGCTCTCGACCAGCGGCACGGCGGCAATTGTCGAATTTCCAGGTGTGCTCTATCGCCGTGGTGCGGAGCAGAAGATTCGCAAATATCTGGTAGACAACAACTACGTTGATGCGGTGATCCAGCTCCCGCCCGATCTCTTTTTTGGTACCACTATCGCCACCTGCATCATCGTGCTCAAAAAGAGCAAAAACAACAACAAAACACTCTTTATTGATACCTCTGCCGAGTTTGTCCGTAACGGCAATAAAAATAAGCTGTCCAAAACAAACCGCCTCAAGATTTTGGAGGCATTTACCGCGCGTCAAGACGCCGAGTATTTTGCCAAGCTGGTGGACAACAAAACCATTGCAGAGAATGACTACAATATCGCCGTATCAAGCTATGTCGTGGGTGAAGACACTCGCGAAGTGGTGGATATTACCGAACTCAATATGAGAATTACCGGCATCGTCGCACGGCAGAATGAGCTCCGCACCGCGATTGATGCGATTGTCGCCGATATTGAAGGAACAAATCTATGACAAACACCGATAAAAACAACGAAATAATCATCTACCAACCAGCCGACGGAGTATCAGAAATTAGGGTACATGTGCAAAGTGAAACAGTGTGGCTTGGTCAATCTCAACTGGTTGAGTTATTCCAATCTAGTAAGGCAAATATCAGTGAGCACATAAAACATATTTTTGCAGAAGGCGAATTAGATCGAAATCAAGTTGTTCGGAAATTCCGAACAGTTCAAAAGGAGGGAGATAGAGAAGTATCGAGAGATATTGAACACTACAACCTAGATCTAATAATTTCAATCGGTTATCGAGTAAAATCACAAGTCGCTACCCGATTTCGCCAATGGGCGACTGCACGACTACGTGAGTATATCGTCAAAGGGTTTACCATTGATTCAGATCGTCTAAAAAATCTCGGCGGCGGGAATTACTGGAAAGAATTACTCGAAGAAATTCGAGATATTCGCAGTAGTGAAAAAGTCCTTTATCGTCAGGTGCTTGATTTATATTCGACCGCTATGGATTACAATCCGCAAGCAAGCGAGTCTTTGGAGTTTTTTAAAATCGTGCAAAACAAGCTTCATTTTGCAGCTCATGGGCATACAGCGGCAGAAGTTGTTTATCTGCGGGTAGATTCGGATAAGACGTTTGTGGGGCTTACGCATTTCAAGAGCAGTGAGCCAAATCAAGCCGAAGCGATGATTGCCAAAAATTATTTAGAATTAAGTGAGTTGAAAGTTTTGAATAATCTAGTCTCCGCTTACTTTGACCTGGCGGAAATCAATGCCATAGAGCAAAAACCGATGAAGATGGCGGACTATATTCTTGAGCTGGATGGCATTTTGAAATCAACGGGAAGAAAACTATTGAGCGATGCCGGCAAAGTGAGTCATCAAAAGGCCACAGAAAAGGCGACTCTGGAATATCGTAAATATAAGGCAAAAAATTTGAGTGAGGTGGAAAAATCCTATTTGGAAAATATCAATTCTCTGCAAAAAAAGATTGAAAAAAAAGTAAAAGCGCAAAAGCCCAAGGGCAAGAAATAATATGACTAAACAAATAAGCAAAATTGAAAAGCTGGTTGCCGAACTCTGCCCGAATGGGGTGGAGTTTAAAGAGTTGGGTGAAGTTTGCGAGATTGCTGATAATAAAAGGAAACCAGTAAAATCAAGTCTCCGTGTGGCTGGCAAAACGCCATACTATGGCGCAAACAATGTACAAGATTATGTAGAAAGTTTCACTCACGATGGCGAATATGTCTTACTCGCAGAAGATGGCTCAGCAAATTTAGAAAATTATTCAGTTCAATATGCTACTGGAAAATTTTGGGCAAACAATCATGTACATGTTTTAAGGGGACTTGATGAAGTTTTGAATAGGTTTTTATTTCACTGGTTTAGAAATATGAATTTCATTCCATTTTTAACAGGTGGAACCCGTGCAAAATTGACTAAAGCAAAGATGCTAGAGATCAAAATCCCAATCCCACCCCTTGCAGTCCAAGAGGAAATCGTCAAAGTTCTTGATAGTTTTACAGAGCTGGAAGCAGAGCTGGAAGCAGAGCTGGAAGCAAGGAAGAAACAATATGAGCATTATCGCTCAGAGCTTTTGACGTTTGGGGATGGGGTAAGATGGACAACGCTGGGTGAGATATTTGAGATGTTTGCTGGACGACAAATTTCAGCAGTTTATATTTCTGACCATAAAACAGAAAATTATCCATTTCCTTGTTATGGAGGTAATGGGATCCGTGGATTCGTTGCAATGAAAAGTCATGACGGAGAATATTTGTTAATTGGTCGTCAAGGAGCCCTTTGTGGTAACGTAAAGCGTGCTAAAGGAAAATTCTATGCAACAGAACATGCAGTAGTTGTCAATTCGAATGGGGATGTTAATATTGATTGGGCATTCCATATGCTTACCTTGATGAACCTAAATCAATACGCTACTAAATCAGCACAACCAGGTCTTGCGGTAGGAAGACTAAATGAACTCCGCATCCCTCTTCCCCCTCTTTCCGAGCAAAAGCGCATTGTCGTAATTCTCGATAAATTCGACGCCCTCGTAAACGACATTTCAATTGGCTTACCTGCCGAACTTTCCGCCCGTCGGTCGCAGTATGAATATTATCGAGGGAAGCTTTTGAGCTTTAAAGAATATGCCAACTAATTACACATACAATCTTGTCGCGGAGAATCCGCAAAGTACCGTGGTGGCGGAATATACGCCGCCGTATGGCGCCCGTGTTGCCCTCTATCAAAGCGAAGCGGTGCTGGAACGCGCTTTTATAAAGCAACTTGAAACGCAAGCCTACGAGTTTCTCGCCATCACCTCCGAAGCTGATCTCGTGGCGAATCTGCGAAAGCAATTAGAGACGCTAAACAGCTTTACCTTTACCGATACCGAATGGAAGCATTTCTTCGCGAGTGAACTAGCTAATCCCAATCAAAGTATTGAAGAAAAAACAGCAACCATTCAAGAAGACTACATCAAGAACCTGACGCGCGAGGACGGCACGGTCAAAAATGTTTACCTGATCAAAAAAGACAGTATTCACGACAACAGCCTGCAGTTGATCAATCAATACGCCACCGAAGAGGGCCAGTGCGCCAATCGCTATGATGTGACGGTGCTGGTCAACGGTCTGCCGATGGTGCATATCGAGCTCAAACGCCGTGGGGTCGCTATTGCTGAAGCATTCAACCAAATCAACCGCTATCAGCGCGAGAGCTTCTGGGCCTCGGCGGGACTTTTTGAATATGTGCAGTTATTTGTCATTTCCAACGGGACGCATACCAAATATTACAGCAACACCACCCGCTCCCAGCATATCAAAGAGGCCAGCGAAGGCGCGGCGAAAAAGGGCAAGCGGACAAGCAGCAGTTTTGAATTTACGAGCTGGTGGGCAGATGCTACCAACCGGCCGATCACCGACTTGATGGATTTTGCCAAGACTTTTTTTGCCAAGCACGCGCTTTTGAATATCTTGACCCGCTACTGCGTGTTTACGACTGACCGCATGCTTCTGGCGATGCGTCCGTATCAGATAGTGGCGACCGAGCGAATACTGAGCCGAATCGAAACTAGCACCAATTACAAGACACTCGGTACCGTAGAGGCTGGCGGATACATTTGGCATACGACCGGATCAGGAAAAACCCTTACCAGTTTCAAGACAGCGCAACTGGCGAGTAAATTGCCACAGATAGACAAGGTGGTATTT
>Ga0208771_1001814_pt1 | contig 10877 bp, 7 predicted proteins | sample AntAceMetag02UKX_FD_184775 | JGI IMG/M metagenome (GOLD analysis project Ga0208771, IMG submission 184775) | Saline lake microbial communities from Ace Lake, Antarctica - Antarctic Ace Lake Metagenome 02UKX (SPAdes) (version 2) | ecosystem: Environmental > Aquatic > Non-marine Saline and Alkaline...
TTTTTGTTTTACCGGCCGGGATGGTCAGTGATTCGAGTTGAATGACGCGCCGCCCACCATCTTTCCCGGCTGTAAGGCCCATCATCTTCAATGACGAAGTGATAGTTTCGTTACGGTTTAGCACAACCTGCTGAGCTTTCAGGCGAAAATCGAAATGTGTGCGTGTGTCCACTATCAATTTCGGCTCGATGACCCGCGGCGCAGCGCCGGTGTTTTTGATGTGGACAAGCATCAGGTCGTTGCGGGCCGGTCCTTCCCGCTTTGCCGGCGCAGTTGATTTTAGCCGGTCCGTAACAGCAAACGCTTCTTCGGTAACTTCCAGGTCGTTCGCCGCCAGGTAAGTTCGTACAATGGGGACGCGCGGCGAATGAAGCTGCTGTTTTTTCCAAACCATTTCGTCGGCGATCCGGAGGCCAATGCGCGTCCAGAAGCTGTCCGTCCCGCCCTTGATTCGGTGATAGTGATAAAGCAGGTCGCCGCTTTTATCGACGATTGACTTGCAAGGATCGTCCGGCAGACAGATGGCCGTCTGCCATTCCGGCGGCATATAACCAAAATCAACAACTAAACTGTCATCTGCCGCAAACGCCGGATTACCACCAAACCAAACCAGGCCAACGCAAACTAACAAAATACAATTAAACGTTAAAGCCGCTTGTCTCATAGTTCTTTAACCCCTTTTAGTTGATATTTTCGCATATTAATTGATAAAGCCTTATTACGTCAGTAAGCAGCACCTTCCATATACATATTATTGCACGATTAGCCCTGTACCTCAAGGCAGAAACGGTAACAGAGGTAATAACACCAAGACCAGGGAGTCAGTCAAGAAATGCACAGCAATGTTCAGAGTAAGATTACGCTTCCACACATACAACCCTGTCAGGATGATACCAATAGGAAGAACCAACCCGACTGTTTGCCCTAAGCCCGAAGGCAGATGAAGAACAACAAAGATGATGAGACTAATCAATGCTCCAGGCCAAATTCTACCCGTCAGGCGGTTCAGCCGTTCAATTGGATAGCCGCGGTAAAGGACTTCTTCTACGAAGCCCGCCCTGGCTGCCCACAAAATACGCAGCCAAATTGGAAATTTAGCCACTGCTTCCACCATATCCATTACTGTTGCCGAGATGCCGGCTCTACGCTCTATGAAAATGACCCACATTAGTATCGGAAGGAAAAGAAATATACCCAACGACAGGGCCAGCAAACCTTCTTTCCAGGTCAAACGGCGAAAACCAATTGATCGCAGCGATTGACGTTCCCACCACAAAACTACAACCAATACAACAAGAGCCATTGCCCAGAAGCATATTTCGATAATTACCGGACAAGCGGTTGGGCTGACAAGCGGTGTTAGCCAGGGAGTGATGATATATATCAACGAGAGCGGTGCTGCTATAGAAAAACAAAGCACAAAAGTAGTGGTATATCTGAGCCGACTGTTCACATTGAACGCTGTTGGAAACACTATTTGGCCTTTCCACACACCTTTATCTGGGATTTCCCATATACATCGGATTTCCTTGCTCAGGTACACCGCCAAGTCTCATTTTTGATAGAATAACAAATCTATCTCGCAAAATCAAAGTTTTCATGCAGGGATTTGGCTGTGAAATTCGGGGTAAAGATGTTAGAGTGAATTGAGCAGGGTCTTAAGAGTTATCTATATATTTGCAGTGGGGACAATGAGATGGACCGACGCAGTTTTTTGAAGACGGCGGGTGTTGCTGCGGTGTCGCTGGCGTGTGCGGGGATGGCGGGACCGAAGCCGAAACGTAAGCTTAATGTGGTGTTCTTTCTGATCGACGATCTGGGCTGGAAAGATCTGGGCTGTTTCGGCAGCAGTTTTTATGAAACGCCCAACATTGACAGGCTGGCCGGCGAATCCATGAGGTTTACGAATGCGTATGCGGCCTGTCCGGTCTGTTCGCCGACACGAGCGAGCATTATGACTGGAAAATACCCGGCCCGGATGGACAACACCGACTGGTTTGGTGCGCCTCAACCGGAGGAAGCGCACCGCCATCACACTAAGAACAAACCGCTTCTGCCGGCGCCTTATTCGGAGAATCTTGCGCTGGAAGAAGTCACCCTGGCCGAAGCCTTCAAAGACGTCGGGTATAAGACTTTCTTTGCCGGCAAATGGCATCTTGGTGAAACCCAAGAACACTGGCCCAAACGTCAGGGCTTTGATGTGAATAAGGGTGGCCATGTCTGGGGAGGCCCTTGGGGTGGTAAGAAATATTTTTCTCCTTATGGCAATCCCCGTCTGAAAGACGGTCCCGACGGCGAGCATCTGCCGGATCGATTAGCGAGAGAAACCGTCAAGTTCATCAAAGAGCATAAAGACAAACCATTCCTTGCGTATCTGTCATTCTATTCGGTGCATACGCCGCTGATGACGCGCGAAGATTTGAAGCAGAAGTATCAGGCCAAGAAAAAGAAACTGGGCCTTACGGCTGATTGGGTCATGGAAGGCGAGCGCCGAGTTCGGGCGGTGCAGGAACATGAAGTTTATGCGGGAATGGTCGATGCAATGGATCAGGCCGTCGGTAAGGTGCTCAATACGCTCAAGGAGTTGCATCTGGATGAGAATACTGCGGTCTTTTTTATGTCGGACAACGGCGGACTTTCAACATCGGAAGGCAGAGCCACATCGAACCTGCCCCTGCGTTGCGGCAAGGGCTGGCTGTATGAAGGCGGCATCCGCGAACCGATGATGATCAAATGGCCGGGCGTAACTAAGGGCGGCAGCATGTGCGCCGAGCCGGTGATAAGTACCGATTTTTACCCGACTATGCTGGAGATGGCCGGCCTTGGTTCAAAGCCTCAGCAGCACGTCGATGGAATGAGCATGGCAGCGCTTCTCAAAGGCAGAAAGATGAACCGCGGCGCGATCTACTGGCATTACCCGCATTATGGCAACCAGGGTGGCGCACCGGGGTCTGCGATTCGCGAAGGCGACTGGAAATTGATCGAATGGTTCGAGGATGGCCGGCTGGAACTGTATAATTTAGAGCGTGATATCGGCGAAAAGAATAATCTTGCGGACAAGCATTCGGAGATTGCCAAACGACTGTATGACAAGCTTGTCACCTGGCGAAAAGAAGTGGATGCCAAATACCCATCGCCGAATCCAAACGCCCGGTGATTGCAGAAATTAACTACAGTATTTATGAAAGGACTCTTCTGGTGAGAAGTTATTTATCGCGGCGAGCTTTTTTGAAGGCCGCTTCAGTTGGTACAGCTTCTTTAGCTGTTAACGGATGTTTGAGTTCGGCCTCTTCCGGCCGTGCAGACGGAAAGAAGCGTCCAAACATTGTTTTTATCATGGCCGATGACCACGCTGCCCACGCGTTGAGTTGCTACGGCAGCAGGCTGAACAAGACACCGAATCTGGATCGGTTAGCCAAAGAGGGGATGCTATTTAATAACTGCTTTTGCACTAATTCAATTTGCGCGCCCTGCAGAGCGGTAATCCTCACCGGCAAATACAGCCATATCAACGGCAAAATCGACAACACAAAACAAAATCCTTTCGACGGCGCCCAGCAGACCTTCCCCAAACTGCTCCGAAACGCCGGTTACCAGACCGCCATGATTGGCAAATGGCACCTCAGAACCGAACCGACCGGCTTCGATTACTGGAACGTCCTGCCGGGCCAGGGCAAATACCATAATCCGACATTTATTGAGATGGGCCAGACAAAAAAATATGAAGGCTATGTCACCGACCTTATCACTGACTTTAGTATCGACTGGCTCAAAAAACGAAACGCCGATAAGCCGTTCATGCTGATGTATCACCATAAGGCGCCGCATCGTAACTGGCAGCCAAACAAAAAGTATAAGGAAGCATTCAAAAATAAACAGTTTGTCACTCCTGAGACCTTCGATGACAACTACGATACCCGCAGCAACGCGGCCCGCCAACAGGCAATGACCATCGAAAAGCATTTCAGAGTCCCCGGTGACACCAAGGTCGAGCCGCCGGCCGGCCTTTCCGGCCCGGACCTGAAGTTATGGAAATACCAGCGATATATGCAGGACTACCTTGCCTGCATCGCCTCGATTGACGAAAACGTCGGCCGATTCCTCGACTACTTAGACGAAGCCGGCCTTTCCGACAACACGATAGTGATTTACACATCCGACCAGGGATTCTTCCTGGGCGATCACGGCTGGTTCGACAAGCGCTTCATGTACGAAGAGTCACTGCGTATGCCGCTGTTGATACGTTATCCGAAAGAAATCAAACCCGGTTCGGTCAACGATGACATAGTCCTCAATCTCGACTTCGCTCCGACCTTTCTCGATCTCGCCCGTGCCGAAATCGCCGCCGATATCCAGGGCGAATCGCTGGCGCCGCTGCTGAGAGGAAAAATGCCGGCCAACTGGCGAACAGCCATGTATTACCACTACTACGAATACCCGGGCGCCCACGCGGTAAAACGCCACTACGGGATTCGAACGAAGCGATATAAGCTTATTCATTTTTATTATGATATCGACGCGTGGGAACTTTACGATCTTGAAAAAGATCCAAAAGAACTAAACAACCTCTACGACAATCCGGCATATTCGGGGATTATCAAAAACTTGAAGGCACAGTTGCAAAAGCTCAGAAAACAATACGGTGATTCGGACGAACTTACACAGCAACTTTTAGAGCAATATCTCGAACGCCGCCGAAAAAGATAGTCGCATGCCTCGCAAGCAAAATCAAAGAGGCATGGCATTGCTTAGCAGATTCTGGCGGACGTATTTTACGGCGTTGTTGAAGATTGTCATACCGTCGCCCTGCTTATCGGCGGTTTTGTCTTTCAGGCGGGACCAGCGCGGATGGTGCGTTGGCCTTGTGAATCTTTCGGGATGCGGCATCAAGCCCAGGACACGGCCGGTACTGTCGGTCAGGGCGGCTATCGAATCGCTCGATCCGTTGGGATTGACGGGATAATCGCCTTCGGCGCCGTTGGCGTCGACATACTTGAACGCTGCGTAACCCCCGGACGTCAGTTCTTCGAGCGTCGCATCGTCTTTGGTGACAACTTTGCCTTCCCCGTGCGCAATCGGAAGATAAATCTGTCTGCCGGCTTCAAGGAATACGCAGCGGTCGGTCAGAGGAGCAAGATACACCCAGCGATCTTCAAATTTACCGCTGTCGTTGTAGGTGATAGTGACACTCTCCTGCCGCCGGCCCTCAGTGAGCCCCGGCAAAATACCGATCTTGACCAGCACCTGAAAGCCGTTGCATATCCCGAGCACGAGTTTACCGTCGTCAATAAACTTCCTTACCTGTTCGGAAAGATGGTGTATCACCTGGTTGGCCAATATCCTGCCCGCAGCCACGTCGTCACCATAGCTAAAGCCGCCGGGAAAGACGAGTATCTGGAACTGATCGAGCGCGCTTTTGTCCTCGATGAGCCTGTTTATATGCAGCCGCTCAACCGTCGCACCGGCCAACTCGAGCGCATACTCTGTTTCCAAATCACAATTTATCCCTGCCGCCCGCAACACTACTGCTTTGACCTCTGACATTTCACACCTGTTAATTCAAATCATGGTTTACCAATCAAACGTTTTCTGCCACGCCTGTTTCAACGAATCGATGTCCGCATCGACGACGGCTTGTCCGTTTTCCGCCTTTATTATCAAGTTGTTCCCTTCCGTCACTTTTCCTATCTGGCCGAACGGCAGATTCAACATCAGCTTCGAGAAAGCGTCGAATTTTTCCGGTTCGACCTCAACGATGTAGCGAGAATTCGATTCACTGAAAAGCTGCGTATCTGTCCGGCTGCATCCGCTGCTCCTCGGCAGTCCCCGCAAGTCGGCTTCTACTCCAAAACCACCGGCAAAGGCCATCTCCGCAAGAGCGACAGCCAATCCGCCTTCCGAACAATCGTGACAACTCACAGCAAACCCTTGAGAAATTGCCTTCGCAATACGCTCGGCTGTCTTCGGCGCAACCTCTAAATCCACCTTCGGAACATTGGCCCCAAGCCGGCCGTTAATCTTATAATAGTGAGAGCCGCCCAGTTCGTTTTTCGTTTCGCCGACAATGAAAAGCAGATTCGATGCCTCTTTCAGATCCATCGTCACGCACTTGTTCACATCGTCGACAATCGACATCGCACTTATCAGCAACGTCGGCGGAATCGAAATCTGCGTGCCGTCCTCGCAGGAGAACTCATTATTGAGCGAATCCTTTCCGGATACAAACGGCGCTTCGAAAGCCATAGCGCCGTCATAGCAGGCCTGGGCCGCCCGAACAAGCGTTCCGAAAGTCTCCGGCTTGGTGCAGTTGCCCCAGCAGAAATTATCCAACAAAGCGACCCTGTCCGCCCTTCCGCCGACACATACGAGATTTCTCACCGCCTCATCGATGCCCGCCAGCGCCATCCAGTAAGGATCGATGTCACCATAAAGCGGATTCATCCCGCAACTGATCGCAAGCCCTTTGCTGCCATCCAGCTTGGGGAGTACAACCGCCGCGTCACTCGGGCCGTCATTTGCAACTCCCGTCAATGGCTTAACCACCGAACCGCCCTGAACCTCATGGTCGTACTGGCGAATCACCCACTCCTTACTGGCCACGTTGCAGGACGAGAGAATTTGCACTAACTCGGCGTTGTAATTATCCTTTTCAGCTATCGACGGCTCGCTAAGGTCAGGTTTTTTCCAGAGAGCCTGACGCGAATATTTCGGCACGCCGTCGTGCAGAAAATCCATATCCAGTTCCGCGACCTTTACCCCGTCATACCTGAGCACCAGTTTCTTATCGTCTGTGAATTTTCCCATTACGGTCGACTCGACGTTCTCATCATCGAAAATCTTCGTTATAGCCTCGAGGTTCTCAGCCTTAACCGCAATGACCATCCTCTCCTGGGCCTCGCTGATCCATATTTCGTTATAATTGAGTCCGGCATACTTCAACGGGACCTTCTCAAGGTCAACCTCTGCGCCGAGTTCCTGGCCCATCTCCCCTACCGCACTGCTGAGCCCCCCTGCTCCGCAATCGGTGATAGCCTCGTACAGCCCGGCCTCATTCGCCTCGAGCAGCACGTCTAACATCTTCTTCTCTGTAATAGGATTGCCGATCTGAACAGCGTGAGAAAAGATGTTCTCATATTCATGCGTAATCTCACCGCTCGAGAAAGTCGCCCCGTGTATGCCGTCACGACCGGTCCTGCCGCCGACGACAATTATCAAGTTGCCGCTCTGCGGATGCTTAAAACATTTATCTCTGTCCATCAGGCCGACATTGCCGCAGTAAACCAACGGGTTACCCAGATACCTGTCGTCGAAATAAATCGCGCCGTTGACTGTCGGTATCCCCATCCTGTTGCCGTAATCGCGCACGCCGGCAACGACCCCTTTCATCACCCTTCTGGGATGCAGCACACCCCTGGGGACATCGTCGAGTTTCTTGTCCGGCTCGCCGAAACAGAATATATCAGTGTTGGCGATCGGCTTTGCGCCGAGACCTGTCCCCATCGGATCGCGAATCACGCCGCCGATGCCCGTCGCCGACCCGCCGTAAGGATCGAGCGCCGAAGGACGATTGTGAGTTTCAACCTTAAAGCATACCGCCGAATCCTCGTCGAACTCGACGACACCGGCGTTATCGGCAAAAACCGATATGCACCAGTCTTTATTTAAATCCTGGGTCGCCTTGAAAACTGTTTCCTTGAGCAGATTATCGAAATGAATCTCCTCGCCGTCGACCGACATATCCACCGAACTTTTCAGCGTCTTGTGAACGCAGTGCTCGCTCCAGGTCTGCGCCAGCGATTCGAGTTCGACATCCGTCGGTTCCCTGCCAAGCTCCTTAAAGTATTTCTGAATCGTCTGCATCTCGACAAGATTCAAAAACAAATCCTTTTCCCTGCTCACACTCATCAGACCGTCATCATCGACATCGCATATCGGCCAATGAGCCACCTGCAGTTCGTAAGGTTTCAAATGCGGACTCGGCGGTTCGGCCTCATCGCCTGTGATCACTTCTTCGGTACAGTCGTTTGCCAGAATCTTCCTGGCGATAGTATCGGTCTCTTTTTGACCGATCTCGCCCAGGAGGACGTACTTCCTTGCCGTCCGGACATGCTCGGCCTCGACGCCCATATCGGCTATTGCAGTCGTCACCGATTCGGCAACCGGGTCGGTGACACCGCTCTTGAGATGTACCTCCACCAACGTCGCCTTCGCCAGACCCGCCGGCGCACTGCTCCTGCCAAGATAATATTCTTCGCAAACCGGGTCCGTCAGCAACTCACTCGCAACCGTCCGGGCAAGTTCATCCTCGAAATCGGCCTCTATCAGAAAGACTTTGGCCGACTGCACCGCCTCGACCGAATCGATCCCCAATTCCTGAATATCCTCAAGCACGCTCTCGCCGTGCACATCTGCAAAGCCGGCCCGGTTAAAAACCTCGAAACGCCACTGTTTCACGATATCAGTTCCTTCTTTCTAATCTTCTGTTTTATCAATGCCGCCCGTTTCATCCTTGCCTTCTCTCCGCGTCTCCGAGCGATGACTGTAACCGACGGTCTTTACGCCGCCAAAAGCACGTAAAATCGCCAAAGATACCGAACTGCCCAGAAGCCCCATACCTATTGTGCTTATTTACCTTAACTTCTTCACTACAAAGACCTTACAAAAACAGACCTCCGGCTAAACGCCACTAAAAACTATAGCATCAAGCCCTCAATGTCAAATTTTTTCTTTGCTTTACTTCGCAGAATCGGTTAATATTTGATTTCTGAGCTAAGAACAGCCGATGGATACGGCGAAACAATCGGACACCTGAGTCCGCCCCGGCGGGCCAGGATTTTTTTCTGGACATTATCGTTGTCTGCCCCGATCAACTTGGGTATACAACCGCTTGGATTGAAATAAACGCAAATGGCCAAAAACTACAATAACATCAGCAACGGCGATTATCTCGAATTCGAAGAAAAGGTCGCCGACCTCGACCGCCAGATGACCGAACTCAAGAAGCTCAGTTCCGTCAAGGGGATCGACTACGCGGCCGAAATCCGACGCCTCCAGAAAGAGCAGGTCGCCGAACTAAAACGCATTTATTCAAGCCTGACCGCATGGCAGACCGTACAGGTCTCACGACATCCGAAGAGGCCCCTGCTCAATGATTATCTCGATCTCATGGTAAAAGACTTCCGCGAACTCCACGGCGACAGGTGCTTCGGAGACGACCGAGCCATCATAACAGGATTGGGACATATCGGCAGAGAGAAAGTACTGATCGTCGGACAAGACAAAGGCAGAACAACAAAAGAAAAAATCGAGTGCAATTTCGGATGTGCCAATCCCGAGGGTTACCGCAAGGCAATCGCAAAGATGAAATTCGCCGAAAAGTACGGCCTGCCCATCATCACACTCATTGATACGCCCGGGGCATATCCCGGCGTCGGAGCCGAAGAGCGAGGCCAGGCCATGGCGATAGCAACAAACCTCTTCGAGATGTCACGACTCCGCGTGCCCGTAATCTGTATCTGCATCGGCGAAGGCGGCTCCGGCGGCGCACTCGGAATCGGCGTAGGCGACAGGCTCGCTATGCTCGAGTTCGCATATTATTCCGTCATATCGCCAGAAGGCTGTGCAGCAATCCTCTGGCGAGACGGCTCACAGGCCCCACACGCAGCCGAAGCCCTGAAACTCACAAGCAAGGACCTCCGGAAACTCAACCTCATCGACGCCGTTATTGAAGAACCGCTCGGAGGAGCACATCGAAACATACACGACACCGTTTACAACGTCGAAAGATACATAACAAAAACCCTCGCCGGCCTCAAACGCACCAAGGTCGATAACCTGCTTGATGCAAGGTATGAGAAGCTGCGGCTAATCGGCTCAACCGCCGCGGAAAAACTCGCCCAAAAGACCAGGGCCTCAAGAGAAAGAGTAAAAGCCGCGCTCGACACCATCCCAAAGGCAAAAAAAGCCACCGGCAAGAAAACACCCCCCCAACCAGCAAAAGTATGACCCCCGTACAGACGCGACGAAATCTGCATTACAATGGTTGCGCCGATGCTATATCTAAACGTGGCAACAGAAGACACATACTACCTTCCCACTTTAACAGGCTACCCAAAAAAGCGTCTTCCTCTTTTACCATGTGCGCGCAATAAAAAAGCCAGACTCTAAAAAGCAGAATCTGGCTTCGGAGGAGGGTGATGAAAAGCAAATTAAATTACTGCTACAGCATAATAACTTTATTAGGTTTTCAAATCCTTCACTGTATGTAATCGAAAAATACCGCAAAATTCTTTAATCTAAATTTGGTGAAACACTACGCTTTTGAGAGCAAGAATCAAGCTATAATTTGTAAAAAATCCTTTTTTTTTTATTATTAACCGAAAACAGCGAAATACAGCCTAAAAATACATACTTTTTACGCTTGATAAACCGCTTGTGTTCGAATATTTTAACTGGAACATTGTGATTTTTTTCTATTTACGGCAGGAATAATAACGATGAAAACTAAAATAACAATCGCAGATATCCTCAAAGCCAAGCGCGAAAAACGCAGCATAGCAGGCGTTAGTTGTTATGATTACACTACCGCCAGACTGATCTCCGAGACCGATGTGCAGATGATACTGGTCGGAGATTCGGCTGCTCAGTCTGTACTCGGATTCGATTCGACATTGCCCGCAACGATGGATTTCATGGTCGCCATAACCGCTGCAGTCCGCCGCGGCGCCCCAGATTTATATCTGATAGCCGACATGCCTTTCCTATCTTACCACCTCGGCACACACGAAGCAGTGAGAAACGCCGGACGATTCGTAACAGAAGCCGGCGCCCAGATGATCAAGATCGAAGCAACAGGGGCATATCTTGATGTTATTAAG
>Ga0208771_1001816_pt1 | contig 10863 bp, 10 predicted proteins | sample AntAceMetag02UKX_FD_184775 | JGI IMG/M metagenome (GOLD analysis project Ga0208771, IMG submission 184775) | Saline lake microbial communities from Ace Lake, Antarctica - Antarctic Ace Lake Metagenome 02UKX (SPAdes) (version 2) | ecosystem: Environmental > Aquatic > Non-marine Saline and...
TTTTACGTCCTGCTGGCCTGCGCCATGCTCTTCGTCCAGTACATGCTCGGCCCGGTTATCATCCAGTACACCATGGGGGTGAAGTATCTGTCTCAAAAGGAGGCCCCTGAATTGCACGCAGTGGTGGAGGATCTTGCGAGGTCGGCCGACATTCCGAAGCCCCGTGTCGCGATCTCGGAGGTAAACATTCCCAACGCCTTCGCCTTCGGGCGCGGCCGGCGCGACGGCCGCGTATGCGTCACCAGGGGGCTCCTGAACTTACTCAGCCGTGATGAGCTGCGCGCCGTCCTGGGGCATGAGATGTCTCACCTTAAGAACAGGGACGTGCTCACGATCACGATGCTCTCCGTGGTCCCGATGGTCCTCTGGTACATCGCGTGGAGCTTCATGTTCTCCCGCCGGCGCGGTCAGGGCAACACGGCCCTGATCGGTATCGGCGCATTCTTCATGTATTTCATAACCAACCTCCTGGTTCTCTACGGTTCCCGGATACGGGAGTATTACGCGGACCGCGGGAGCATTGCACTGGGGAACCGCCCGGATTCGCTTGCCTCGGCTCTCTACAAGCTCGTTTACGGGAGCGCCCGGCTCGGCAAAAAAGATCTGAAGAGGATCGAGGGGTGCCGGGCCTTCTTCGCGAGCGACCCCTCCCGCGCTGCTGCCGAGTTCAGGGAGCTCAAGGCGCTGGACAGAGACCTGTCCGGCACGATAGACGCCGGGGAGCTGGAGGCGATCCGGTCCAGGAAGGTAAGGCTGAGCGCCGGTGAAAAATGGATGGAAATATTCAGCACTCACCCGAACATGCTCAAGAGGATAAAGCGCCTCTCTGAAATATCATGATAGTTGAGAGTTAAATGAGTTAAATGAGTTTGTGAGTTAGGAAGACTGCATAATAATATCAATCTAGAACAATCTAAAAAATAATCTAAGGCTAAAATAATTCAACTCATAGAACTCATAAAACTCAGAAACTCATTAAACTGGTAATTCTTTTCGGTTTCACCGAATCGGCTTTACATCCTTTCTTCTTGAAACTATAATCCCCTTCAGGTTACACGATGGAGTATCTCAAGAGGGTCAGGAAGAACAGGCGGGCGGCCTGCTACGAGCTCAAGGGCGAGTGGGGGGACCATCTGGACCGCTTTATCATATCAACCGCCCCGACGCGGAGGATATGCAATGTCCCCGATCTTGTAGGGTGCGAGTTCACACGGGCGCTCGAGGACGGGATCACGCTTGCCCTTCAAAACTTCCCCCCGAAGGCGCGGATCGCCTCCATGGGGCCCGGGAGCGTAAATGTCGTCCACTTTCTCAGGGCCGGGCTCAACTTCGGTATAAGGAACGCGCTCAGCCGTGCGTACGGGTTTAACGAGCACTCCTCATCCTTCATCACATCCCAGAGGAAAAGGGACGAGCACGGCAGGTGGTACATATGCGATGATCAATACAGGAAGATCGAGCTGCCCATGAATTCTTCGCTCTTCATCGGCGAGATTGTCGCGACGGGTGTCACCATCCGTAACGCGCTGGGAATCATCTTCGACCGGGCGAAGAACCTGGGCCGCCCGATTTCCAACCTGTTTTTCTTTACGATCGCCTGCCACAAGGTGGAGAAGATCCTGCGGGAGTTCGACATGAAGTTCCGGGCGGCCTTCCCCGGTTACGAGAAGACTACGATCGTCTACCTGGAGGGGAAGTTTCATCTGGCCGATTCGAAGACCGCCGTCCAATTGAAGCTTCAGGGAACGGACCTCATGAGGTTTCCCGGGATACTCGCTCCCGAGTTCGAGCTCTCACAGTACGAGGATATCTCCTATCCCCTGGAGCGGTGCACCATCTACGACGGAGGATCGAGGGCGTTCAATGTAGAAGAGTATCTGCGCGACGTGAGATGGTACTGGGGGGGATTGAAGCGCCTTTCGGGGGAGGGGCTCACCCTCTATGATGCCCTCAAGGAGCGGTGGCCCCAGAGGGAGTACGAACAGCCTTTCAAAGCTTTCGCGGAGGCGAAGAAGGCCGTATGGAAGGGCATCGACACATCGTTCCTCAAGAAGCTTTACCAGGCCCACAGGAAACGGTGGCGGCCGGCCTTCGTCCGGAAGGCCAAGACCACGGAAGCCCTCCGCGACCTCTGCGAGAAGAGGTTGGCCAAGCTGGGCTTCCCGGGTTTACCCCGCACATAAACCGTTTGCCGTATCCTTTTAAATGTCGAAGAGGAGCTGTTTCTCTTTCTTGTCCATCTTCCTCTTCTTTGGGGAGGGGAAGAATTTTCCATCCATGAGGATGAAGTTCCGGGCCCGGCCGAGGGGTATCCGCATCCCTTTCAGTTCATCGAGCGATTTAAGCCTGGAGCGCCTTCTTGCCGAGATGATTTTCCCGGCGGATACGGCCCCGATTCCCGGAACCCTCAACAGCTCATGGTGGGGTGCCCTGTTGATCTCGACGGGGAAGCGCTCGGGATGGCGGAACGCCCAGGCCATCTTGGGGTCGACCTCGAGCGAAAGGTTGCCGCCGTCCTCGAATGGAATCTCCTCGAACGAGAAGCCGTACTTCCGCATGAGCCAGTCGGCTTGGTAGAGTCTGTGCTCCCTGACGGCCGCGGGGGAAAGTCCCCTGCCGAGCGGCCCGTCAACGGGACGATAGCCGCTGAAATATGCACGGGCCAGCCCGATATTCCGGTAAAGCCAGTCAGTGGAGCGGATGAGCTCCCGGTCGGTCTCGCCCGCCGGCCCCACGACGAACTGCGTGGTTATGCCCGCCGGCACCAGACCTTTTCCATGCTGGTCTTTCGCCCAGAAAAGCTGCCGCATTATGTCGCGCTTGATGTTCTTGTCGGGCGCGATTCTGCTCAGCCTCCTGTCGTTGGGGGCCTCGAGGTTGACAGACACCCTGTCGGCGAGCTCGGTCGCCCTCACCACGAGGCCCTTGCCGGCCCCGGGTATGATTTTGAGGTGGATGTAATCCCCGTAACGGTACTTGAACCTGAGGATCTCCACCGTTTTGATCATCTCCTCCATAGTCCTGTCCGGCGAGCCCGTGACGCCCGAGCTGAGAAAGAGTCCCTCGACGTATCTTTTTTTCAGAAGCTCCATGAATGTTTTTGCCAGATCGTCGGGGCTGAATGCCGTCCGGCGGTACCTGTGAGAGCACCGGAACGCGCAGTAAAAGCAGTCGTTAATGCATGCGTTCGTCTGGAGGACCTTGAAGAGGGAGACGCACCTGCCGGAGGGGAGGAAGCTTCTGTAGATCCCCTGTTCAAGCTTGCCTGCATGCCCTCTTTTTCTTCGTATCCACCTTTTCTGTTCCGAGCCGGGAGAGGCGCAGGCGTCGTACCGCGCGGCGCTTCCGAGAATGGAAAGTTTTTCCCGCCTGCCCATTATTGAATCCGGTGAAAATCCGGGGAGAGGTTCGATGGTCTTGAGGATAATTACCCCCCTAGAAATATTTCCTCACGAAGCCGGCCACCTCCCTTATCTCCATTTCGCTGGAGGCCAGGAAATTCCCCTCCACCCGGTAAGGACCGTCGCCGCTGTCCCTCTCGACGTTCACGACCCTCACCATTGCTGTCATGGGGAATGTGTCTTCAGAGAGCTTGATATGCAGCTGGAGGCAGCTCGCTATCGGAGGCGCTTCCGCTGTCTCGAAGGCGAATCCGCAGATCCTTAGCTGGGCGCTTCTCGCCCGGTGTTCCATCGCCTTCAGTTCGAAACTATGGGCATTGTCGGGCAGTTCGAGGAGCTTCCACTCTATTTCGGCCCAGTGCGGCAGCCTTATATAAGTCTCCCTGGAGGGTCCGTATTGAAAGTTGCCGTTCATCGTGGAAGATTTGTTCCGGTAAAACTTATGTATCACGAACCGGCGGCGCGTTCAAGGGGCCTTTGTCTCCCCGCTATTACCTTTAAATCGAGCGGTGAACCTGGTTCTCTATCGTGCCTGACCGGGTGAGATGACGCCGAGCGTGTGGCTCGAACCTTTTGCCAGTTGAAGGCAGCCGTTCTCATCGCCTATGCTCAGGAGGATTCTCCCGGGAGAATCCGAAAGCCAGCACGCGACGACCTCACCCGCAAAGATAGTGTGATCGCCCGTGTCCATGCTCCCCGCTACCCTGCACTCGAAGTTTGCGACGCACTCTCTTATCAGGGGCGCTTTGACGATGCTCGCGTCGATGGGCGTGAAGCTCGTACCGGCGAATTTATCCACCGACCTCCCGGAATGCGTGCCGCAGTAGAGAACGTCCTTCGCCGCGCTCTCTCCCGGGAAGGCGAGAACGAATTCACGATTCCGGGCTATCAAATCGTGACTGTATCGCGTTTTCCCGACCGAGACGGCGAACATCGGCGGCTTGAAGGAAGTCCGCATTTTCCACCCTAGAGTAATAATGTTCCCGTTTCCGTCCGGTTTAAGGGCTACGGCGAGAACGACGCGCTCCGGCCTCTTCCAGAAAGGCTCGGTATCCGAAAAGCTCACCTTTTTCATCCACTTCCTCCATTTTCAATGATTGGATATTCGTTTTTTCTTTTTAAATCAGGTCCTGGACAGGACCTCGCCGCGGAGGTCCTCGCTGACTTCCCCGCGCCTGGCCTCGACCAGCAATTTTTCGATTTCCGAGAGGACCCGGTAAACGACGCCCGGCATCTCCCCCTCGAGCCGGGCGCCTCCCGCGCCTGAGTGCCCCCCTCCGCCGAACTTCGTCGCCACCAAGGAGATGTCCACGAGACCCTTGGAACGCAGCTCCACGATGATCCTGCCGGGCTCGAACTCGAGGAAGAGCGCGCCGACCTCGACGCCGTGTATGGAGGTCAGGTAGGGGGGAATCATGATCAGCTCGTCAACCCTCGGGGTGAATTTCCGGTAGATGTCGTTGTGGATGATGCTGTAAGCGATCTCGTCACCGTAGCCGAGGTTGGTGTTGAAAACGGCCAGTCCGGCGAGCCTCATGAACTCGAGAGTCCTGTCGAGAGACAGCTTGCGGTGAATTTCAAAGGGCTTGACGCCTGCCGCCAGCAGCTCCCCCGCCCTCCGGTGGGTTTTCTTGGTCGTCCTCGGGTAGTTGAACCCGCCCGTGTCCGTGAGGATGGCCACGTAGAGGGGGACGGCGATCTCCGGTGAGATCGGCAGTCCCAGGGCCTCGAAGAGGTCCATCAGGAGCTCACCTGTTGACGCCACGTCGCGCCCGATGAAACTGTGCGTCCCGAAGCCAACGTTGGTGGCATGGTGGTCGATGACGAGGATGGGCGTGGACAGCGCGGCCATCGCCTCGCCCACTTCTCCCGCGCGCTCGAGGTTCGAGCAGTCGACGATGACAAAGAGGTCCGCCTCACCGAGGAATCCGTCATCCCTGTCCGGATCGTATCTGACTACTTCATTCTCATCGCGTAAGACGAACATGAATCCGCCGGGGATATGTGACGGACTTATGGCGCGGCACTCCTTTCCCATTATCTTCAGTGCGCGCAGGAGCGCGACGGTGGCTCCGACGGCATCGCCATCGGGCTGAATGTGGGAGGTGACGACGACGGAGCGTGCCGCTTTCAATGCATGTAATGCCTTGTTCATAGCATTATCTCCTCCTTTGAGATGTTAAGGATTGTGTTTTGGATAGGAACCTTGCAATTATCATGGTGACAGGAGAGTGAATGGATATACGGGAATATTTCGCGCGAACCAGAACGCAATGATAGCCGCGAGCAGGAGCCAGATCCAGAATGCCTTAGCTTGCCGGCGCGCCGCCGGTTTCTTTATCCATGTGCGCACGCCGTAAGAAATCCAGGCGTAGGCAAGGAAGGGAAGAGCGGCTATCGCCAGCGGGTTGAGCCTGATGGCTGCCGCCAGGTTCCCGTGAACCAGCTCGTGCAGCGCGCGGAGGGAGCCGCAGCCCGGGCAGTAAAGGCCCGTCAGCTCGTGGAAGAGGCATGGGGGGAGCAAGCTGGATTGGCCGGGGTCGATATGGTAAAGAAACAGAACCGAGAGGGCGATTGCCGCGAGGATGATGACGAATACCAGCCTGTCTCCCGTGACTGCGCTTGAACCTTGCTCTAGTGTGATTGATCTCATCGGGCCGGAATAAATTTCATAACAGGCCGCATGAGAGCGCAAAAAAGGCGTAGATTAATAAACAGGCGAGCCATGTGCTGAAGGCGGTTCGGGCAGTACACTTTATCCTCTCCCCGACCGGGGCCAGGGAGTGTTGACATGGTGAGAAATTATTGCAGGACGCCCTGCCTTACCGCGGAGAGAATAAGTCCGACGTAAATGAACCCGTAGATGATTACAACCGCCAGGCCGACGCCGAATGATATCCAGCACCACATCTTTGCTTTTCTGGACGATTCCATCGCTCCATCGATATCTCCGGAGGCTATCTTGCCGTTGACCTGGGCTGCGAAGACGATCCCCGGTATTCCGAACGGCATGCAGCAGAAGATGGTGACGAGGATGGCCTGCACCAGGTAGTTTGGTATCTCCACGCGTGTTACGTGCTGCGGCTGCGGAGTTCTTTGAATAACCTCGCCGCACTGGGTGCATTTCCACGCGTTGTCGTCGTTCATCGCCCCGCATTTCGTACAGTACATAATGCCCACCTTTCAGACTGGAAATAATAAACCATCCCGGCTTGAAAGGGAAGGAGAATGCGGTTAATGCCAGGGGTTAATGCCGGCTCCGGGGCGCACCGGCTGCTTCCGAGTTTTCGAATTTTAGTGCTCCAGTAGGGACCGGGTCTTAAATATTAATTTTTCCCTATTGTTTCTCGAATCCCTCCGGCCGCCGGTCGACTAAGAAGATTATGCGTTCTACATACTGGAGTTGTTCTTATAATGGTTTATTTACTATACTGCCATGAAGAACATACAATGGTTAAAACGCGAACACCATATGACAGGAGAATGAGTTTATTTCTTTGGTGGATGTTAGATAGTAACCAACCAGCTGGAGGTACATTGCCCAAAAGGAGGTAACATGAGGGTATTGGCATCGGTCATATTGGCAATCTCTTTAATCTTACCGTTTTCGCAGGCTTGGGGTCAGGCGGAGTTCCCGGCCAGCTTCAAGGGGGTTATACCAGAATACCCCGGCGCGCTGGTCGAGGTCAGCGTGACGAACGCCGACGGGACTTCCGTCCACATGGAGGTCGACGCCGAGCCGAAGGCCGTCACCGATTTCTACATGAAGGCTATGGTCAAAAATGGCTGGACGGTGGATATGGACATGACGCACGAGGGCGGGAGCACACTCGTCCTGAACAAGGGAAACCAGATACTCAACGTGACTGCTGTGGGCAAGCCCGGCGAGAGGACCCGCTTAATCCTCGCCCTCATGAGCGAGTAACGGCTACCAGCTGATTTGCTCCAGTTGCGGGCACTTTTGTAGGTCCGCGCGACGGAGTAATGGAGCGGTCATGGCTGTAACAGCTACCGTCCTTGCCCGGTGTTCTTTCTGTCCCCGGCTATGCTTGATCTCCTGCGGTTTGTTTTTCACCCCCGCCGCACACGTCGCGGTAGGCGACGGACAGGATACAGTATTGAATCGGAAGTGTAATAACCACGCCGATTCCGCAGGCGATTGCGCCGATGCTGCCGATTATGCCCGCGACAATTGACAGACCCAGAAACGGCCAGAAGTTGGCTTTTACCACGTTGAAGCTCTCCAGGGAAGCGGGCCAGAAGTCTATCCCTTTATCCACTATGAGAAAGAGGCCGAACATCAGCAAAGCCCCTGCGGCTAAGCTTAAGAAAAGACTGGCCAGTGACCCGATAAGGGGCACAAGACCCACAATAAACATTGCTATAAAGACGGCAACCCCCCAGACAACGATGAAAAGAAAGGATTGCAGGAAGTAATCGAACCCCTTGAAGAGTTCTCCCACTTCGGGTTTGGGCTCTTTCCTGTCGAGGAGCTTCAGTGTAATCAGTATAAGGCCGGCAAGCATCGGGCCGGCTAGAATACCGATCGTTACCACACTGAGCAGTATGGCGATGAGGGATGCCAGTACAAGGATGCTGAAATTCTCTTTGTACAGGTTAAACCCCTTTTCAATCCACTCGCCGAATTTTACTTCAGCCTTAACGATATCGTTCAAAATTACCTCCTTACGGCAATCCGCCGCTTTTTGGTTTCAGTACCGGGCGCGTCTGGCCGGCGCCTTCGGGACGATCCCTTTCCGAGAAATATAAGCTGGCATGATTTTAATACATCTCAAAGAAAAAATCGTTTTAAAAAAGACATTTATAAGCCGTGCTGGACGGCAGTCAGTGTTTTATGGTATTAGGTATAGTCGATAAATTCGCGAGTAAAGCGAGCTGATTTATCCATGTTAAAACGGAGGTGCGGATATGGGAAAGAGAATACTTAATTTCTACGCGGGACCGGCGACGCTCCCCCTCAAGGCGCTGAAGCAGGCGAAGGCGGAGCTGCTCGATTTCAGCGGGACCGGGATGTCGGTATGCGAGATAAGCCACAGGTCGAAGGAATTCCAGGCGGTGATAGACGAGGCCTCGGCCCTGGTCAGGGAGCTCTACGGCCTGCCGGATAACTTCCACGTCCTCTGGCTGCCGGGCGGTGCATCGACACAGTTCTACCATGTGCCGTGGAACCTGGGCGTTGAGGGTAAGCCTTTTGCCTACATAAACACGGGATCATGGGCCAAGAAGGCGATAAAGGAAGCGAAGAGCTTCGGCGAGGTCGAGGTCCTCGCCTCGTCCGAGGACGCGAGCTTCACCTACATACCTCGTAAGTTCGAGATGGACCCGAACGCCGCCTATCTCCACATAACGTCGAACGAGACCATCGGCGGCATCGAGTGGATAAAGTTTCCCGACCCGGGCGACGTTCCCCTCATCGTGGACGCCTCGTCCGACCTCCTCAGCCACCCGGTCGACTGGTCGAGGATCGGCCTGCTTTACGCGGGCGCCCAGAAGAACCTGGGGCCTGCCGGTGTGACGCTGGTAATTGTACGCGAGGACATGCTGGAGCGTGCCCGGGCGAAGGACCTACCCACCATGGTCTCATACGTGACGCAGGTGGAGAAGGGCTCCATGTTCAACACGCCCCCCTGCTTCCCGATCTACCTCTCGATGCTCGCGCTCAGGCTTCTGAAGGAAAAGGGAGGTCTTTCCTATATCGAGAAGGCCAACAAGAGGAAGGCGAACTTGTTGTACCGCTTGATCGACGCCTCGTTTGGCTTCTACAGGGGCGTCGCCCGGCGCGATTCACGCTCGCGCATGAACGTGACTTTCCGCCTGCCGAGCGAGGAGCTGGAGGCGAAGTGCGTGGCCGAAGGCAAGGAGCGCGGGCTTATCGGCCTCAAGGGGCACAGGAGCGTGGGCGGCATGCGCGCCTCCATCTACAACGCGATGACGCTCAAGGGGGTTAAGACCTTGGCGGAGTTCCTGGAGGAGTTCCGGGCGTCCAATTCCTGAATAAATTAATAAGCGCCTGCCTGCCGACAGGCAGGCGCTTATTAATTTATTATTCTACGTTGCGCATCCGGGCGATGCCGTACTGGGCCCCTATTCTCTTGTCAGCCTCCGCCATTTTGTCTTTATCCAGTATTATTTCACGGTCGTATTCCTCGAACGTGAACCTGTGAAATCCGTTCTCTGGAGAGCCCAGCGCTTCGGCCACGTCCCCGATTTCGGAGATGGGGCGCCCGTTGACCTTTGACACGACCAGGTTGTCTATTCCCTGGTAGCCGATGTTGACGTTGTCCGGCAGGACTTTATTCAGGATGACGACGCGTTTTCTATCGGGTTTCTGGGCCTGGGCCTCGTATTTGTAGTAATAAAGAAATTTCTTGTTGGCCCTGTTCTTCCAATTTTTCCCCCATGACTTGATATAATCCGCGGTCAGTTCCTGGATGACCAGTCCGCCGATGATGATGTACCGGGGCCGGGTGTCACAGCAGATTACGGGCACGAGGTATTTGGATTGGTCGAACCGCTTGAGTTTCATTTTAATTGTTGCCGGCTTGCCGTCGCGGAGAACGCCGACCTCGACGGTCTCCCCCGGATAGTGGTAGCGGGTAATCCTGTCGCTGAAATTCAACCTGCCCCAGTCGGGGTGCAGGTAGTTGCCGTCCCAGTCCAGCTCGAAGCCGTCCACGGAGGTGACGACATCGCCTACACGGAGGGCTCTTTCGGCGGAACCGCCGGGCACGATGTACCTCACGTAGATGCCCTCGGTGTCGTGAGGGAGCCCGAGGAAATTCTTGAGGTCGGGGTTCCTGAGGGCGGTATACCGGAAACCGGGGCTGGGGAACCCGGTATAGGCACCGTTCTTTATTGCGTCGAGGAAGTGGAGGATGATGGAGGCGGGTATGATGCTGGCGTACTGTTTCTCGCTGCTGTAGGACATCGAGAGGCCTACCATCCTGCCGTTCGAGAATACCGGCTCGCTCCAGCCTCCACCCCGCCCCTCGAAGCTCGCAGTGGCGCCGTATATGAGGTACTCGTCCCACCCGAGGTAGTACTCGTCGACGGTCACCTTGACGATGGTGCCGGGCATGGCCCTGATCTGGCCCGACTCCTCGAATACCAGGAACTGGATCGGCTGGTCGATGGATATGTCCCGGTCGAATTCTACGGGCGCCAGGTCGGAGAAAAAAGCATCGTCCTCGACGGTCAGAATGGCGAGGTCGACGTCGTAGTCCACAACTTCCACCCGGGCAGTAAAGTGTTCTCCCACCATGCTCTTCTGTACCTCGATCAGGGTGTGGTCCTTCACGATATCGCCGGTCGTTAGTATCCTGTTTGAGGGGAGGACGCACCCGTAGCCCGCGCGGCCCTTGTTCTCACTCTTCTTCCACGGGCTGTCGGCCTCGTATTCCTGGTACGTTACGTAGAGCTTGACGGCCGAGTTGGGGATGGC
>Ga0208771_1001821_pt1 | contig 10846 bp, 19 predicted proteins | sample AntAceMetag02UKX_FD_184775 | JGI IMG/M metagenome (GOLD analysis project Ga0208771, IMG submission 184775) | Saline lake microbial communities from Ace Lake, Antarctica - Antarctic Ace Lake Metagenome 02UKX (SPAdes) (version 2) | ecosystem: Environmental > Aquatic > Non-marine Saline and...
ACCTAGATGGAGCAGCATTGACTTTTGATGATATCGAAACAGCAGTTCAGTATGCATTTGACGACAGCGGAAACGTTAAGTTGGCAATTGGGTCTAGTTCAGCAGTAAGAGATGTGCGAAAGATTATATTGGATACATACCGATATTCTCCAAGTGATGTCCCTAACGGCGTATTGCCATTCGGTGTTCCATCTGCAGTGATTATTCAAACTATGGTCGGACCAGTCCCGTTGATCCCATCACAGTACTTGAGCAACACTTCGGGTGCTAAACAGATTTACTTCCTTGATACAGATTACATCGAGATGAGGGTTTTGCAGGATACAACATACGAAGCAATGGGTAAAACCAACGATTCGGATAAGTTTTATTTGAAGCAGTACCAGTGTCTAGTGATGAAAAATCCAGCTTTTAACGCATTTATCGACAATATATTGTAAATAACAATTTTTTTATTTTTTATTTTTATTAATGTTCTCGGCCGGAGAACTAAAAAAACGGCACCCCAACTAAATACAAAATGGAGGAAAAATAATGACAGCATTAGGAGAAGTAGGAACAGTTACACAGGAATCCCCAAACGCAGGCGTTAAGGTGTTAATGTGGGAATTGGCAGACACTGTAATAGGTGGAACTGACACAGTTCAAATCGACTTGAATGATTACGGAGCTACAAAGTTATTGACTATTGACGTTTATGATCAGACTACAACAGGAAGCGTAGTTGTATCTGAAGCACCAACAACGGTAGTAAGTTCAGGAGTTCTTGTAGTTACACTTGGCGGTTCAGATACTGGAGCAAAAACGATTGTACTTCGTTGTAAATAGTTGTTATTTTATTAAATTAAAATGACAAGATTTGGAGAAATATCTGGAAAGATAAATCACAGCGGAGCTAACGGACTTACATCATCTTCACCAATGGTATTGGCAGGAACAAGTTCTGTTCCAATAACAACATCAGCTGCAAACATTAAATTCTTACAATATTATCTCGAGACAACTGCGACAAGCGGTGACAATCGAGCAATGTATTTAAGACTTTATTTAAGCGGAGCTGGAGCTGGTGGAGAAGCTGCACGAATATTTACGACAATAAACGATGTAACATGTGGAACTGCTCATGGAGCACACATATCGTTAAACTTTGCTGATAGCGGAGAACTTAGCGGATTAGGAGTAGCAAGTAGAAATACATTGCATATTCCAGATGATGCAGGTTGGACAGGTGGAAACTTATCACCTTTAATGGCAGAAATATATTCAGATGGAGCAGCAAGTGATCCAGACGGAGTAACGAACTTATCTTATATCCAAATTTCAAATGGCGGAAACGCAAGTGGAATTGCAGATGTAGATGATGACGTAAACTTATTGTCAATACAAGGACACACTGTAGCATCAGGAAATATGATAGTAGCCGATACTGACGAAACTAAATTTTCGCATAAAGCGAGAATCGTAGTAGGTTCAACACCATACTATATAATGCTTACTGCGTCATAATTTTTATCGTATGAAAACCAAATATAAATTAGCTCTAAGCGAAAGAATCAACTTAATGGAGATTCTTCCGGCAGAAGGGAATTTTGTAACATTGAGAGTTATCAGAGAATTAAAACTTAATCTCGGCGTAAAAGACGAGGAGTTCAAATTATTTGATATCAAACAAAATGATAAACAAATTACCTGGAACGAAAAGGGAAACCAAGAGATTGATTTTGAATTTGGGGAAGCTGCGGTAGATATTATAGTCAAGCAATTAATATCGCTTGATAACAGTAAAAAACTTGGAGATAAGCATTTCAGCTTATATGAAAAGTTTGTACAAAACAAATAATATGGAAAAAAACAAAAACAAAAAAGTTGAAGAAGTTACTGAAGATGTTAAAGCACCAGAGGAATCTGTTGAAGTAGCACCCGAAGAAGTCAAGCCAGTTGAAGCAAAGAAACCAATCGAGGCAAAACCAGTTGAAGTAAAACCACAACGATTTAAGAATAATACCGGAAAGGGTATGAAGATTAAGTTAATTGATGGAAAGAAATTCAGTTGGATAACTGTAAAGCCAGGCGATATTGTAACAATTCCAGCAAAGATTGCAAAAGCAAACAACCTTACAAGAGTTGAATAAATATAATTTTATTTTTTTATTTTATTTTATTTTTCTTGTTTCAGGAAAACAAGAGGTCGATGGACCTTAAACAAACTAAATTGGAGAAAGAAAAATGATAACACAACAGACAATCACAGCAACGGTAGCAGCAGGAGCTACGACAGCAACTGTAGATACTGAGATGATCATCGGAGAAATCATAAAGATAGATATGGATGTGACTGGAGCTTCTATGGATATTAATCTTGATACTTTGGGAGAACAAAAAGCCCAAGCGATTCTTGATATAACTGGAAACACAGATACAACATATTATCCAAGAACACCAACTGTAGATTACCAGGGCGCAGCAAACAGCCTATATGCAGCAACATTCCCAGTATATGTACCGTTCACAGTTTACGGAAAGTTAAGATTGAGTTTGGCAAGTGCAGCAGCAGCCGAAACAGTCACAATGACAATCACGTACAGACAATAAAATGGAGTTCATTAATCAGAATGGGCCAGTTAAGATTCGTATCGGAGAACCAAACGATTGTTATTGGGCCACAATAAAAAAAGGCGAAAGCGTAGACCTAACTCTAGAAGAAGGTCTCAAATATGGATTCTCCGTTAAAACAACTGAGGGCCAAATCGGTAATCAGAAAGTAGAAACAAAACAAATTGACGCAGTAAATGACGCAGTAAATGACGCAGATGATTATACTCCAGATGATTTATTTTTTAAGGAATTATGTAAAATTAAAGGAATCGGAAAAAAGACAGCGATGGATATTGTTGATTGGGGAACAAAAGAAAAGCTAATTGAAGTAATTGCAATGAGGGGTAGTTTACCATTCAGGGACGATATTGAAAAATTATTGAGGGAAAAATATGGCTAATGGATTAAGTCTTGGGTTAGAGGAATTTAGAGCACTTCCTCAAAAGCAGAAGTTAGATTGTCTTTATGAAAATCAATGCAGGACATTATTGGAAATAAAATCGTACAAATTCCATCAAAAGGTTCAATATCCATGGATGACAGTATTGACGATGGCCATAATATTTATAATTAAAACTGCGGTGAGTGGATAATGGCAGAAGAAGATGGTGACTTCGCAACGGTTGCAGAAGTGCGCCGAATTAGTGGAATCGCAGCAACAGAAATAAGTGATGTAGATGTTGGATATATGATAGTAGACGCAGAGGCAAAGATTCCAAGATTTTTTAATACTTTCTTTAAACCAACCGAAAGAATCGAGATTCAAGACGGAGATGGTACAAATAGACATCATCTCGAGAAAAACCCCGTGTTGGCTGTGAGGGCGCTTAAAATCGATGGTACAGCACAGGATGTGGATGAATTAGAAATACAGAAAGAATCAGGTTATATTTTTTTAGGGGCCGGCGCGACAATATCAACATTCGCAAACAAGAAGAATGCTATTGTCGTCAAATACTTACATGGGAGTGTTGTACATTCTCAGACGGTCAGCACAACTTCCTCAGCAGACGAAGTAGCAGGAACTGCGGTCTCAGTCGCAGTTGCAAGTTCAACTGGATTCGCTGAGGATGATTGGGTTGAGATTTTAGGGATGGATGGATATCGAGAAGCGGCCCAAATAAGCTCAGTTACGGATAGTACGAACATAGTTCTCGACCAATTAGTTTTAACACATGAGTCCGGTAGTTCGATCGTAAAATTAGAAGTAGAACACACATTTATAGAATTAATGAATACGGTTTGCGCAATTGCGTGTGTTGCAAGAATTATCGGACAATCCTACACAGATATTGTTGGCTACACATTGGCGGAGATGCATGTTCAGAAGGGGGAACCTTATACACAATGGAGGGAAACGGCCAATCAACTAATCAGACTGAGAGAAGATATTATGTCCAGGATTAGCATAAGGCCGGCTATATTCTAATGTCAGACTTTACACCTCAGGGCGATATTAATCTTCGGGAAGTTTATAAGATTCTAGGGCTCGCAACTCCAACACTAGATACAGATGCCGCTAATAAAAAATATGTAGATGACAATATAGTAAGCGGAGCAGTAGCAGCAGACCACGGAACAGCTACAACCGACCAGATAGTAAACGTGAGTTATGGGACTTCTGCAACTCCTCCGACAGCGTCGACAACAACCGAGGGCTCACTTTATGTGCAGTATACAAATTAAGATGGCAAAATGGACTAGATGGAAAACTGAATTTCAAAAGCAAGATGTGTTTTATACAAGAGAGACACCTTTTAAAGAATACATAGAAGATTTGAGAAGGATTGGATTTTGTGATGAGTCGGCGTTGATTTATGAGAAAGTAATAGCAGACCACCCAAACATAACACTAGGTGAAGTGATGAAACAATACCCACCCAAAGAGGGATGGGCTAAGGCAATGCTAACTGTTTATGATGGGAAATTATCTAAAGAGATAAAAAATGATTATATGGATTTGGTAAAAGATGAAGTTCTGAATTATAGATTATGGAAAACATTAAAGCATATAACGAAAAAAGAAAGAGAATTATTACATAGCAAATTCAGAGGCAAACTCCCAAATATTGAGAGGCATTTATAATGGCAGTGACTAGCTATATATTTGCTGGGACTACAACAAATGCAGATAGAAATAGTTCGGTTTCTTGGGCTAGTACGGATAATGCTAAGGTTGATGATAGTAACTTTGCATCATCAAACCCAGACAAAGATGCTTATAGTGATTGGTTAAGGGTTACTAATTTTAGTATGGGAGTTCCTGCGGGGGCTACTATTGATGGTATAGAAGTTGTAATAAATAGAGCACATGCCACAGGGGCAATGGCGGTTGATAGTGCTGTTTATATAAGAAAAACAAGCGGACAAGTAGGGACAAATTTTGCTAGTGCAACAGCATGGCCAACAAAAACACCAGAAAAAGAAACTTATGGAGGTGCTTCGGAATTATGGGGGACTACATGGAGTGAGGCTGATGTAAACACGTCCGACTTCGGTTTAGATATATCTGTTCTTGGAGATGGAGATAATGCAGCAGGACATGTTTATTATATTAAAATAAGAGTTCATTATACTGCTGGAGCAGGCGGCACAAACATGAAAATCAACATAGGAGATACATTCAAAGATGTAGATAGTATGAAAATCAATATCGGAGATTCTTGGAAATCAGTAGAATCAGTTAAAATAAATGTTGGAGATGTGTGGAAGACTGTTTTTTAATTATACAATTAGATATATAAAAAACAAAAACATTAAAATAAAATGGCAAACGAGATAAAAACATTCAATGGAACGGGGGCAGATTGCAGTCTAACATCAGGAGATTCGAATAGAGTCCTAATTCTGTCAAATACAGGAACAACACAACAAAGTGGATTACTTGTTTATGCGAGTGGATTGCCTTTAGGATTGACAACAGAATATACAGTTGAGCATAAATCAACACTAACAGAAATAACATTCTTAAACGGACTATGGGATGATATGACGGTTGTAGTTAATTATTACGAGAAAGCAACTGTGGGAGTAAGTGGAGATTTTAATGCAGGACCATTCGCAGACTTTGGGGTTGTAGCCACCCGAACCCCAGTAACTGTCACAACAGACTTCTCAGGAAACAAAACGTATACCGATGGAACAGACGAAGATATTAGTATTGTAATTCAGCCTTATGATGTTAAATACGACCTAGACAAATCAGGATTAAATAAGAATTATGATATGATGGCTTATATCGGACCAACTTCGACATTAAATAAATACGACAAGATAACATACGACTCAAAAGTTTACAGAGTCGATTCTGTCAGTGTTAGAGATTTTAACGGAACAAGATTATTTCACAGGGCCATGTTATATTTTGCAGATGAATGAAATTAAAGAAGCAATTGAGAGAGCACTTCCGAGGATTGCTATTCGATTACAAAACGAACTAATTCTAGCAGCACCGGTAGACACTGGAAGATTAAGGAATTCAATCCGAGTCGAAGCAAACGGAAACATCCTAACAATTACGATGGTCGATTATGCTTTTTATGTGGAATTTGGAACACCCCCACATATCATCAAACCAAAAGATAAACAATCTCTGAAATTCAAAGCCGGAGGAGATCAGGTGTTTGCGAAGATTGTCAAGCATCCAGGAACAAGACCGAACCCATTTATAAGAAACACAATTCGGAATAAAATAGGGCAAATAGTACAAGAAGAAATCTTAAAATCCTTCTAATTTTTAGGAAGTAGATTTATAACGAATCCAGAACTAATAACACTAGCCAAGCGGCAGAACTTCCAAGAGGAAACAAATGGACATACCTAAAATCAAGCAAGAGCAACTAATATTCTTAAGAAATAATGATGTTTTTAGTATCACGGAGAGGGGAGTCACGACGACAACTCAGGAAGATACGCTTGCAGCTTCAGACACAATCACAATCGTCGCTGCTGTTAAAAATATTCGAAGCATTACGGTTGGAGGAGTTGCAAAATATGTCGGGACTGATTATACTGTGGATTACAAACACTCAACAGGATGCGTAGTAACATTCGGATCCAATCAAACCGGAGCATACGTAGTGACTTATGATTATGGCGGAGATAAAATATACCCAGACTTTCCTAGAAACGATTTGACAATCAACTCATACCCAAGAATTGCTGTGGATGTGATAAACGCGCCAATCGAACCATTCGGAATTGGGGGAGACACATTTATATCAAACGTAGCAATCACAATCGTAGTATTTTCAAACAACTCAGACAACCTAGATTCTTACGTCCAAACAATCAAAGACCTTTATGTGAGCAATGCAAAAAACTTTTATTATTTGAATTTCGTCAAGCCAACATTAATCGGGCCAACGGTTAATAGCCCGGATAAGAAAGATGAAATCATGCAAAAAAATATAGACATTATGGGGATGTTCTCGGTGGACAAAGCATAATGGCCAAAAAAATCAAACTTATATCTAAGCCAGAACCAGTTGAAAAACTCGGAAAAGCACCCTGGGATAAAAAACAAAAGAAGAGATTAATGACTGACGTCGCAAAAGGGATTATAACCATGAAAGAGGCCGAGAAACAAATCGAAGGCAAGGAAGATATTGCACCAATTAATTCAAAGAAGGGGAAGGGCCAGAGAGACAAGGCTAGGGAAAAATTATCCGAAGAAGCCGAAGAAGAAGAAACTCAAACGAGACAACTAAATCCAAAGGGAGGTAAAAAATAAATGGCACAAAATTATATTGGAGGAGGAAATTCAACTGCTTTATTCGCATTCGAAGATATGGATGGTTGGGGCTTAGCAGCCGCATCGCACACTGCAAGTGATGAGACTTATATGCCGTTTGGTCAAGGTGTCGAAGTTACGATAACCAGAACAAACAACGCAGAAAGAGTTTACGGAGTCGGAGCACGAAACGCTGTTGCAACAATTAACAAACAATACGGAGGAGAGGCTAGCGTCACAGGGATGGTCGCAAATGCTTATTGGTTATTGGGAGTTTTGGGTGCAAATGCCGATAGTGGGACAGAGGGAGCATACACTCATACATACACTGAAGCGGATATTCTACCGAGTTTTACTCTCAGTTCAAGCATGGAGTTGGGAACAACAGACTTCACATCTGTCCTTATTGGAAACGTTATTAATAATTGTACTTTGACAGCGGCGGTAAACGAAGCATTGAAGTTCACATTAGAAACAATGTACAGATACGAAACGTTAAACACAACTTACGTGGCAAACAATCCAGAAATCGAACCTATATTCACATTCGCACATGGGAGCATAGAAATGCCTGACGGAACTAAGATTGCAGCAATTCAAAGTTTTGAGTTGAGCATCGGAAATAGCGCAGAAGCAGTTTATGGAATAGGGTCCAGATTCATGACAGGAGTAGTTGCTAAAAATCGAGAATACAATTTCACGATGACGGCAGCGTTCAATGACTACACAGATTTATTGACATATTTCTTTAATGGAACAAACTCAGCAAGCGCACCTGATGCAGGTAGCGGAACCGAAATTGCAACATTAGAGTTAACATTCACAAATGACGACGGAGACATCTTGGACATCAATTTGACTGGAGTACACTTGAATGAAGAAACCCTTCCACAGAACGCAACAGAAGTAATTAAAGAGGATGTGACCGGCTGGGCAAGAGCATGCACTAACATGGTTTATACAAATGATGTTGAGACAGCACCTGTAGCAGCAGACAACATTTAAGATGGCAGAAGATAAAAAACCCGTTATGCCGATTATGGAGATCAATGCTAAAAATCAAATCGTAGAACAAACAAAGGATATCCCTTTGACGATTAAACGAGGAGATAAAGAAGTAGAGGAAATGATCACAATTCGGAAACTTAACACTGGGATAAGGAACAGAATCAAATCTGAATGCACTAAGACAACAATACTCGGTGGGCAACCACAGATTAAAATTGACGAGAGTGAGATTCAAGAGAAGATACTATCCGAGGCAATTATCAAAGCTCCTTTTGAGACTTCAGTTGCAGACTTAAAGAAATTACCTGCAGACGTCACTGATTATTTGTTCGAAGCATATAATGAGTTCGCGGAGCCCTCTGAAAAAAAAAATTTAAAATCAGAGAGTCCATCAGCGGACACTATCTAGACGATCCAGAGATTTCACAAGAATTTATTTATTGGTTTTTCGCTAATCGGTTTAATTACACCCCGGAGCAGGTAGACGCGCTACCTTACGACAGAATGTGTTATATGAGGGAAATGGAAATGGAATATAAAAAGAAGGTTGGGGCCGAGATGAAGGATTGATGGTAGAAAGCACCATGGAAATCAAGGTTCCAATCACCGTTAAGGGTGGAAGAGAAGGAGACAAAGTCGGCAAGCAGATTGGCGACAAGATAGCGGCGTCTCTGAATAAGTCCCTAAAATCTGCGGGTTTTGGGGGTTCCAAATCCTCAGCAAGTGCAGGAGGCGGAGGAGGTTCATCGGCCTCAGGATTTCTAGGATTATCAAAAGGAATGGGAGCAGTTGTCGCAAAACTTTCTGTCATTGGATTAATCGCCGGCGCGGCATTAGGCTTAATGAAGAAGTCAAGCGGATATCTTAGAGGAGTTTTGTCAGTTTTTGGAAGAGCATTTTTAATATTTTTTAGGCCATTTGGAGATTTTTTGGCGGGGTTACTTAGGCCACTTGCAATCATGTTAATGAAGATGGCTGTAGCATTTCTTAAATTTACTAGAACAGGGTTCGGAAAGAAGGTGGTTGGAACTGCGTTGGGCGCAGGCGGAGGAGCTTTGGCAGGCGCGGCGATCGGTGCAATGGGAGGATCAATAGGCGCTGCAGCCGGAGCTTTAATTGGAGCAGGTCTTGCATTACTAGCACAGATTGACTGGGGGGCAGTATATGATAAGATGCTTCAATTTGGAGGATGGTTGTGGGATAACATTAAGAAAATTTGGAATTGGACAGCAGACTTCGGAGGATGGTTATGGGATAAATTGAAGACAGTTTGGAGTTGGTATTGGGATTTCGGAGGATGGTTATGGGATAAATTGAAGACAGTTTGGAATTATGTGATGGACTTCGGAAGCTGGTTGTGGGGAGTTTTAGTGTCAATCTGGAATTATGCAGCAGACTTCGGAAGTTGGTTATGGGGAAAACTTAAATCAATCTGGAATTATATTGGAGATTTTGGAGGATGGCTATGGGGCAAAATTAAAGGAATTTGGAACTGGAGTCATGACTTTAGTGGATGGTTATGGAAGAAGGTAAAATCAATTTGGAGCTGGGGAAGTAGCAGAGATGATGACAGAGGATATGCAACCGGAACAAAATTCGTAGCAGAGACAGGAACGTACAAATTGCATAGGGGAGAAAGCGTGATTCCAAGAGTTAATAATAACAGCAACAGCTCAAGCAGTATTATTCTAAAGCCAACAATTCAAATGAACGGAAACTCTTCGAATGTTGATCCTGACGAACTTGCGAGAAGATTCTCAAACATGACGATGATGGAATTAAAATCTCGAGGGATAGCATAATGGGAAATACAACATTAGGATTTCTAGGCGATGGAGAGTATACTGAATATGTTACACTTCATGGTGATGGGAATGCTACTATTACTGATAATGATTGTAGTAAAGATTCTAGTCTTGCAATCATGCCTCTTTATTTATCCGATGCGGATGGTACCGATGTATTCGATTATGGAGGAGTGGTCAAGACAATAACTCTAACAGGGGTATATCTGAATGAATCAAAGGCAACTATTGTTGGGTGGATTGCAGATGTAGAGAACCTTCAACAAGGTCATCAGGACAATGATTCGGGGTACCCATTATATTTTAATGATGACATAAGAGGAGGGATATGGGTTAAAGTTTTAAGTTTTAGTTCAACATATACTGAGGCAGAACCAACAAAATTGAGATGGAACTTAAAGCTTGTTCAATCAAGTACAAACGCATAATGGCAAAAAGAGTTTATATCGAATCAGTGAAGAAATGGGCAAAGGGACTTGGGATTAGTGGAGTGAGTTTGATTGGATTAATTTTTATGTATTTGATTGCAGTGGGTTCAATTTCAAGCGTTTCTTATTCCGGGGATGTAGTATGCGCAGGAACAATTGAGGACCCTTGCTATGCTTTTATTAATTTTACAGCTGAGGAGGATATTTTTATTTATCCGACAGGTTACGATCCTTGGGGCCGAGAGACGTTATTTAATTTTAATCCAGGAGTTAAGTCT
>Ga0208771_1001823_pt1 | contig 10842 bp, 8 predicted proteins | sample AntAceMetag02UKX_FD_184775 | JGI IMG/M metagenome (GOLD analysis project Ga0208771, IMG submission 184775) | Saline lake microbial communities from Ace Lake, Antarctica - Antarctic Ace Lake Metagenome 02UKX (SPAdes) (version 2) | ecosystem: Environmental > Aquatic > Non-marine Saline and Alkaline...
TTTCAGTTAAATAACGAATTAGATCAGGCTCCTTTCATCGACCGGGAGCTAACCAAATGGGAACTCTACGCCTATAAGAACGGTAATTATCGTCGGACCCCCGGCACCTACATCATGAGCGGTCGAGACTGCTGGTGGGGAAAATGCACTTTCTGCAGCTGGCCACAGCTATATCCAAAATTCCGGGTCCGCTCGGTCGATAACGTCCTCGATGAGATCGGGAATATCATTGAAAAGTATCCTGTCCGGGAGATCATGGATGATACCGGAACATTTCCCCGGGGAGAATGGTTGCGAAATTTCTGCCGGGGTGTAATAGAGCGCGGCTTTAATAAAAAGATCGGTTTCGACTGTAATTTCAGATTCGGCGCCGCCACCGGGGATGATTACCGCCTGATGAAAGAAGCCGGTTTCCGTTTCCTCCTCTTCGGTCTGGAGAGCGGAAATCAGAAGACCCTTGATCGGGTGAAGAAGAATATGAAGATTGAGACGATCATCGAATCCTGCCGTTTAGCCCGGAAGGCGGGATTATATCCCCACATCACAATTATGTTCGGCTATCCCTGGGAGAGTTATGAAGATGCAGAGAAGACCTACCGACTGGGGAGATGGCTTCTCCGGAAGGGGTATGCCTATACCATGCAGGCCACCGTCGTGGTCCCCTATCCCAACACACCTCTTTACCGGGAATGCCGGGATAACAACTGGCTCCTGACTGACGATTGGGCTGACTTCGACATGAAAAATCCGGTCATGAAGACGCCTTTTTCCGGAGAAGAGTTAATGAAGCTGGTTCAGAGCATGTACTCGGTCGCCTTCGATCCGCTCTTTCTGGCCCATAAAATAATGAGCATCCGGGATTGGTCGGACATCCGATTTTTCCTCCGGGCCGGGAAAAAGGTTATCGGTCATATAAAAGATTTTAAATGAAAGATAATCTAACCGAAATCTTCCGCCGGAAGTTTGCGCAATGGAACCGGGATAATTTTCTTATCCACACCGGGGTATTGATTCTGGGAACCAAGCTGGGTGATGTATTTAATTTCATCTACCGAATCGCACTTGTACGGTTACTGACTATAGATGAATACGGAGTGCTTAACTCCTTAATATCATTTTCTTTTATATTCAGCCCATTTATAGCTCCATTTCGACCAGCCTTAAGTAAATCTTTAGCTGAATACATTGAAAGAAATGAACTGGGGCAAGCGAAATTCGTAATCAAAAGGGCCCGCCGCGATCTGATGTGTTTTTCGGTATTGATTCTTGCCGTCTTCCTTCTCTCATCCGGATATATAGCTGACTACTTAAATATCGATAACTTATACTATGTGATTTTACTCGGAGCACTGGTTGCTGTATCAATAATAGTTGCGGTTCCCCAGGCGTTTCTACAAGGGGCGCAGTTGTTTAATTATTTAGCCGGGATATCTGCTCTGGCCGCTTTTATCAAGTTGGCTTCTGGCCTGGGATTGGTTTATCTGGGATTTGCAGTTTCAGGAGGATTATGGGGATTCATTATTTATCCGCTCTTTGTTTTCATAGTTGGGACAGTACTCACAAATAAATATTTCATCCGGGAAGGCATGGAGGAGTTAAGGCCTATTAAAGTATCCATGTCCCCGATTTATAAGTATTTCATCCCCACGGGCCTCCTCCTCGGATCTTTCCTGGCCCTCACCAGTATGGATGTAGTTCTGGTTAGACATTTTTATCCCGAAAAAGCGGGGATCTATTCTGTAGCCCAGATGGCCGGATTGATAATCTTCTTCCTTCCCGGGACAATTGCCATGGTGATTTTTCCCAAGGTGGCTGCTGCTCGAGCGAGACAGGCAGACAGCTTCTCTCTATTAAAGAAATCACTGGTCCTGGTGGCGGGATTTTGTCTTCTGGGGGTTCTGGCTTTCGGAATATTTCCCACCGGGCTACTCCATATTATTACCGGAAAACCCAACCCGCGAAGTATAGAACTGGTCCCCTGGTTTACCCTGGCAATGAGTTTTCACGCTCTGACAATGCTGGTTCTTTTTTACCACCTGGCCAGTCACAATACCCGGATAGTAATACCGATGGTCTTGCTGGCCGCCGCGGAGGCAGCTACCATCTACCTGTATCACCCCACTTTGATATCAATATTATATATCCTTTTATTTTACTCGGTAGCTGCTTTCGCGCTCTCTATTTTTATGATTAAATTTATTGCATCACCGATAAGCCAAAAGTCATGAATGAAATAAATATCTCTGTAATAGTCACCACAAAAAATGAAGAGAAACATATTGGTGATTGCCTGCGGTCTATCAAAAATCAAAATTACCCCCGGGATAAGCTGGAGATAATCGTTGTAGATAACAACTCCACAGATGGCACCAAAGCAATCGCTTCCAAATTTACATCTCAGGTATATAATTTAGGTCCGGAACGATCCGCCCAGAGGAATTATGGGATATCCAAAGCTCGCGGAAAATATATTGTTTATCTGGACGCGGATATGACTTTAAGCAAGGGCGTTATTTCTGAGGCATTGCGAAGATGTAAAGACAAAGGATATGCTGCCCTCTATATCCCGGAGAGAATCATCGGAACCGGTTTTTGGATAAAGGTGAGGGACTTCGAACGAGGTTTCTATAATGCCACCTCCATAGACGTGGTCAGGTTTATCAGGAGGGAAGCAGCCTTGAAGATAAACGGTTTTGACGAAACTCTAAATGGGCCGGAAGACTGGGACTTCGACCGGAGAGTCAAAGAAATCGGAGAGACCGGTATAATCAGTGAATGTATCTTTCATAACGAAGAAAAATTCAACCTCTTTCGATATACCGGGAAGAAAAGTTATTATGCCCGGGGGTTTTCGCGGTATATCAATAAATGGGGGAGAGACGATCCGATTATCAGAAGACAGTTCGGTATTTACTATCGATTCCTCGGAGTCTTTATTGAGGAAGGGAAATGGAAGAAACTCATTGCCCATCCGCTTCTGACACTGAATATGTACCTCCTCCGGTTGCTGGTAGGATTAATTTTTATCTATTCCCGGTACTTAAAACATTGATGGAAAAATATCAGGACAATATTGAAGCGCGCTGGACTGGGAGATATGACGCCTCCATAGCGTTTATTGGTGATATCACCAATAAGAAAATACTTGATATCGGCTGCTCTTTCGGGTGGTTTGAAAAAGGTATTGAAGAGGGAAAAAACAGCTGTATTATCGGCATGGATATTAACGGAAAGCAGGTCGTCAAAGCGGCAAGCACTCTTCCAAAAGCTTGCTTTCTTCAGGCAGGATTGCCGGAATTGCCTTTTAAAAAGGAAGAATTTGATATTGTTGTTATGTGGGAAACCCTGGAGCATTTATCCCGAAATAAAGTAATTGCGTCCTTAAAATCTATTCGAAAAATCCTCAAACAAGATGGACGTTTCTATTTTTCAACTCCAAAATTTGATCTCCGATCCACTCTTGCCGATCCGGCCTGGTATTTCGGCCACCGGCATTATACCCGCAAAAAATTGGAAACTATATTAAAGCGAAGCGGATTCACACTCAACCGGATTCAGAGTGGAGGAGGATTTTTCGAGGTATTCAATATGGTTCTATTTTACCCGTTCAAGTGGCTGGCAAATCGGGAAGTTCCCGCTAAAAGTTTTTTAGAAAGAAAACGGAAGGAAGAATACGAAAGGGGAAACGGTTGGGATACTTACTTTATTGAAGCAGAGATTAATGAAACAATCTCGATCCAATAGTAAGATTAACAGAATATAGAAAATATTTTTACTGGTTATTCAAATGACTACCAAAAAATATATAGTTATGCTCCAAGGTATCGGTAATAACGAAAGTGCATGGGCAAAGATTATATCACGGCAAGGGAAGGTTTTCCTTATACAACGCGGCGTTATGGAGCATATTGAGATATGGGAATGGGGAAAATGTATCTTTTTAGGGCCATATAATAAATTAAAGAAAACACGTATAATTAATGCTATTTTGTATGATCCCTATACCATACTAAGAATGATTTATTTAACCCTACGATTCTCTCGAGGCATATCGAATTTGGATTTGATTATTGCTACGAGTAACTATTATGGTATGGCTGGTTTACTTCTTAAAAAATTCGGCAAAGTACGAAAAATGGTATCGCTCCTCCAAGATTACTTCCCTATTGATGGAAGCGTTCCTGTGAAAATTTACCGATCTTTTCATTATTGCTCATCCCGGTTCGTCGCCAAGCGTGCAGATCAGGTTTGGCAAGTGTCTCCAAGAATTAAGACTGGTTTAGTCAATCCATGCAACTATGTTATTCCGATTCACATTAACATGAACAAAATAATATCCGGTAATAGAAGTGAAATCGCATACTTTGGTTACCCTACTCCGGATCACGCTTTAAAACATCTATTCAAGGTTTGTAAGGAACATAACATAGTATTAAATATTATTGGTGATTCACCCTATCTATCGGAGATTAAAAAATATTCTCCTGATAATACGATTTTTCATGGATTCTTGAATGACGGAAGAATAACTCAAATATTGCAGAAGTGTTTCTGTGGTTATGCTGTCTATCTCAACGTTGGACCTGATAACCATAGCTATTATGGCATACCGTCCAAAATGTTTCGCTATTTCGCCAGCGGTGTTCCTGTTGTAACCACCGATATAGCCCATTTTTCCGCCAAAATTCCCAAGTATGGATTAGGGGAACTAATTACCCCAACCTACGATGAAATCGAAAAGGCCATTTTGAAAATAAGAAACAATTATACCATCTATTATGATTCTATTTTAAATTTCCGTTCCCATTGGAATAAAAATGTCGAAACTTTCCTCAGTGAGAACTTAAAAACACTCTTATAAGTATAAATCATATGATATAATTATTTATTAAAATCATATTTTTAATAATAATTATTTAGTTTCCCGATTATACCATAGATTAGACCGTCCCATGTCCCCAACAAATGCATTTTTATTGTGGAAAAATTGTGAATCCAGTTGATCTTACTCAGATAATATATTGTAAATAAAGGATAAAAGACGATCATAAATACCCAAAACTGCCATATTGAACTATACTTTTTCATGTAAATCACCCGATTCTTGGCAAAAAAATAGGCACGCATAGGAACTTTAAAGGGAGTTGCCGATGGGCCTGAGAGTAAAGTATTGTGGCAGGTGACCGCCTGGGGGCAATACATTACCCTGTATCCCGCCTTGATCGCACGCATTGCAAAGTCTGATTCTGAATATGACATTTTGTAGATCTCATCAAAACCCCCGATCAAATCATAAACTTCTCTTTTTATCATTACTACATTGGGAATATGCCCGGTTTCACCTGTATGTTCGTACTGACCGATGTCAGGGCAATTCAAACCTCGATAAGTCGTGCGACTGGTAAGTAGATTAATTGTGGCACCGGTCCACCAGAGCATATTTTTGCTTTCGCAATAGTACATTTTGGGACCCGCGAGACCGATCCGGGTATCCGAATTAAACAAACTCACCAACTCATCTATCATCTTTGAATCTATTTCGTTGTCATCATCTATGAAAAGCAAGTATTCTCCCTTAGCCTTACGTATTCCTAAATTTCTCCCTTTCGCCGCAAACATATTCCTCTCAGTTTCAATAACCTTTACTTCCGGATATTCGGCTTGTATCATGGTTGCGGTTTCATCAGATGATTTATTATTGATAATGATGGTCTCATAATCGTGGTATGTGCTTCGGCGAATCGATCTCAGACAGGATTTCAATAAATCACATCTGTTTCTTGTGGGAATAATTATAGAAACTAACGATTTCATATCATATGGTCTCCGGCAAAAGTATCTATCTATCATGTTTTACTTAAAAAACAGGCAGTGTTTATTATGATTTCCAAATTATGATCATAAATGCAAGGGATTATATTTTTAATTTTCAAAAATCTATAGTTCCCTCCATTTTGGGTACAGATAATTGCACAATAAGCCAGGAGGAATTGGCGGTTGCTTTGTATGAACAGATCGGAAGATTGCAAGTGGAAGTGTACTGCATTTAAAAAAAGCTTCCTGATATCTTCAGTATAGAGGAGATTCAAGTACTAAGCAATATATGTTCAAACATGTTAACCATTTTTAATAATAATATGAAAGCATCAATGTAAAAGGAAAAGCATGAATATAGCTAACTCATTGGAATATATTGCGTTTTCTCCATTCCTTAAACCCTTGGTCTCTCTATCAGGCAACTCATTTTTCCAAACGTTACTTTCATATAATCTACATATAACACAACATTTAATGGGGATTGGTTCTGGCTCTTCTGTAAATAAAAGCGGCGAATATATCCTCGGCGATAAATTAAGAAAACTTGGCCCCGGGCCCTTGACTATATTTGACATAGGGGCAAACCAAGGAAAATTTACCACCATGATCTTTTCACAACTTGCCAACCGCAATCTTGTGATCCATGCATTTGAGCCTTCCGCAATAGCCTTTGCCGCTCTTCGCAGACATATACCACAACAGGACAATATTATACTTAACCAAATTGGTCTGGGTAAAGAAGAGAGAGAAGCCCTTTTGTATAGCGATCATCTTGGCTCTAGTCTTGCGTCATTAACCAGAAGAAATATGGCCCACGAGAAAAAATCATTCGACAAATCTGAAACAGTTAAAATCACCACACTGGATACTTACTGCTCAAATCATAATATTAATTCTATTGATTTGCTTAAAATGGATGTAGAAGGGCATGAAATGGATGTAATTCATGGCGCAAAAAGTATGTTCCGCAAGAATGCGATAAGGATGATAAGTTTCGAATTTGGCGCACCTGACATTGATACTCGAACATTTTTTCGAGACTTTTTCTACTTCTTTAAAAATATGGGAATGGAGATCTATAGAATTACCCGCTCCGGATATCTATGTCATATTGCCGAGTACCATGAAAAACACGAACAATTTCGAACAACAAATTTTTTAGTTGTTAATCCGAATTATTCAATAGCGAAAAGAAATTCAGATATTTCCAGAAAATGATAGATCCATGAAATTCGTAATACGTAAATCATTCAAAATCAAGTGGATTTTACTGGTCCTGGTTATTATCTACATAACCATCTTTTCTTCCATAGCATACTTGAAGTATCAGTCTTTTTCTTTTCAAGACATGGATCTGGCCGCAATTAACCAGACTTTTTGGAATGCTATTCATGGGAAATTCATATCTAATTATTATGGCGAAGCCGCCCTTCTAAGTGGGCATAAGTGGTTTATTCTATTCCCGCTGATTCCTTTTTACTCTATTTTGCCCAATCCCCTTACTCTCCTTTTTCTTCAATCATTATTTTTAGGACTGGGAGCTTGGGCGGTATACCTCTTAGGGAAAGAGCTAATAACCCCCATGGCCGGGCTTATATTCGCTTTTTGTTATCTGATTTATCCACCATTGAACTTTGTGAATCTATTTGAATTTCACCCTATCGCCTTTGCTACGCCTTTGCTCTTATTCACCTTTTTATATTATCATAGAAAACGATGGGGGCTTTATCTCCTCTTCTTATTTCTCTCTCTCTCCTGCCGGGAGGATATCTTTATACCCGTTCTGGGGATTGGTCTCTTTGCTCTGCTGGAGGGAATACGAGATAAAGATAGGAAGATCTTTTCTCGTATGAAGTGGGGTCTGGCGGCCATATTATCATCGCTGATCTGGCTGGTTATTTGCCTCAAAGTAATTCCCATGCTGATTGCATCAGGGCAACCCCCCTCAAACACCCCAACCATGGTGGAATCATTTTATGGTTGGCTCGGAAATTCTCCGAGAGAAATTCTTGGGAATATATTTTTTCATCCGGGAAAAATATTACGGGGAATACTTATACAGCCCAAGCTCCTCTATCTCTTCCATCTACTCGTGCCCCTGGGATTCGTTTCTCTCTTCTCTCCCTCATCTCTGATCATGGTTGTGGTTTCCCTGGCGGAAGGACTTCTTTCTTCCCGGTTCTCCCACTACTCGATCCGCTACCAGTATTCATCAATTATCACTCCGTTTATATTTATCTCCGCTATTTACGGGGTCAGGAATATCCTGCGCTGGAAATGGTCGCGTGGCAAAGCAAAGATTATCCTCCCGATAATATTGATCTTTTCCATCGTCTCGGCAAAATTTCTGGGACCGTTATTCAACCTACCGGAGGGGATACAACTATGGCGAGTTACTCAAGAAGATCGAGTCAGACAGGCCCTGGTGGATGAAGTGCCGCCGGCGGCTAAAGTAGCGGCTACCTTTGAATTCGGACCAAAACTGTCTATGCGGCCGCAGTTATTTCTCTTCTATCATCTCTACGCCTCTTCCCGCAAATTAGGGTTCTCCAGGCATATCCCCATAATGCAGGAGATGGCTGAATATGCTCTGATAGATTTTAATGATTGGCTAACTTTTTACGATTTTTATACTCCCGGCGGGTATAAGTCGATTTTCAATTATCTTACTGAGGGAAACTGGAGCCTGGTGACTACAATCAATTCTCTGGCCCTTTATAAGAAGAGCGATCACTCTGATCTGGGTGTGGTGAGTAATGTCACCGGGAGCAACACGCCGCGGTTGAAAAATATTCCCAATATCCCTGAGTTGAAATTTGCCGGCGTTAAGATCAACCGGAATGAAGTCCTCAATGAACCGGTCATAAGTCTGGAGGTTGATCTCAAATGTGATAAAAGTTTAAGAGACAATATGCTGCTTGCCGCCAGATTTACCTCCTCCGCGGATCGATCAAAAGGATTCCGGCAATTTTATTTCGCCACATATCGAATTTATCCGACATCACTCTGGAAACCGGGGGAGATAATAAGGCAGACGTGCAATATTCTTATTCCCCAGGATATGCCGCCGGGACAGTATAATTTAACGCTGATACTTTCCCGGAAACGCCCCGGGATACAATTTTCACCGGAAGGCCGAAAGCTTTTTTATAGCTTTTATGACACAGCCATGGCAATGAGGTATCTTCCTGCCCGCTGGGGAATCTCACCGGACCGCTTACTGGAACAGATATTAGTCACCCGGATTCAGAATGCTATTAACCTATAATAAATATAACACTTTAGGTCTTTGAGAATAGAATGTCAAACTGCTTGGATGTGATCTGAAACAGGTCCCCTGGGAAGGTATGTTGCTACTGGATTTCAAATGCTATATGGAAGATCGGATAGGTGGTGAATGTTTAAACATCAGCTATCTGACGGAGAGAATATTTCGTGAGAACAACATTTGATTTAATGCATGAAACAAAGCCATTTTCTTCTCCGCGCACAAATATCATAGAACTAAGCCGAATCCTGTCGGATTGCAACTCAATTATTGATGTAGGGTGTGGGCGATCGTCGCCTTTGAGATTTATCTCCGCCGATTTACTTGTTGGGGTCGATGTTTACAGGAAAGATTTAGAAGAAGCTAAAAAATTAAAAACTCATGACGAATATGTTGTTGCGAATGCTGGGAAACTCCGGGAATTTTTTAAGCCCGATCAATTCGACGCTTGCGTTGCATTAGATATTATCGAGCATTTTACCAAAGAAGACGGTCTTCGGTTTATTCATGATCTGGAGACAATCGCAAGAATAAAAGTGATAGTGTTCACCCCAAACGGATTTTTACCACAATCCAGGCATGAGGAGGGAGACTACCAAGAACACTTATCTGGATGGGAAACTGGTGAAATGCGCAAACTTGGTTACCGTGTAATCGGCTTAGACGAGATGAAGAGCTTTCGTACAGATCATCACCAGCTTAGATTCCGTCCCGCCCCAATATGGGCCATAGTGTCCTGGATCTCGCAAAAAATCTGGTGCAGGAAACATCCCGATTCCGCTGCGGCACTTCTTTGCTGGAAGAACCTCTGAGAATGGTCATAATCAGCTCAGTGAGCAAAGGATTATTTTATTTTGCACCATTTCTCAACTTGCTTTTGACCCGATTCGGGGTCAAATTGATACCAAAGAGAATGGATTGAGTTATCAGAAATCTCAAATAGTAGAAATGCCTTTTCTATTATTGTCATTCTTCTGATCATAATTTACGTGGTTGTTTTCTCAATTGCCGGATTTTGCCAATACAGCTCCTTTTCTTACCAGGACATGGACCTGGCGGCCATCAACCAGGCGTTCTGGAACGGTATCCACGGCCAGTTGATTACCGCCAGTCATGTCGGAGAATCAGCGCTCCTCAATACTCATAAGTGGTTTATTTCTGTTTTCCTGCTCCCACTTTACGCTCTCTTCCTCGGACCTCTTATCCTGCTTTATATCCAGGCAATCGTTCTCAATATCGGGGCTTGGGCGGTCTATCTTATCGCCCGGAAGGCTCTCAACTCAACGCTGGGCTTACTCTTCTCTTTCTGCTATATGTGATCTACCCGTCCCTGAATTATATATCACTTTATGAGTTCCATCCTGTGGCTTTCGCCGTGCCATTGCTGCTCTTCACTTTCTACTTTTATCAGAGGAGGAAATGGACCGACTATTTGATATTCCTCATCCTTTCCCTCTCCTGCCGGGAAGACGTGACTCTTCCGGTCTTCGGCATGGGCATTTATTTCCTTCTGCGCGGAATTAAAGAACAAGGCACTCATCCTTTTCTCCGCTGGAGGTGGGGGATGAGTGCCCTGATCCTTTCAGTCCTCTGGTTTTTCCTCTGTAACCGGCTAATCCCCGGGCTGGCAGCTCATCTCAATCCGGAAGCCGATCAAACCAACCTCATCCCGATCTTCTTCGGATGGCTTGGGGATACACCGGTCGAGATGGCCGGGACCGTGATGACCCGGCCCGGATATATTCTGAGCGGATTTC
>Ga0208771_1001824_pt1 | contig 10842 bp, 9 predicted proteins | sample AntAceMetag02UKX_FD_184775 | JGI IMG/M metagenome (GOLD analysis project Ga0208771, IMG submission 184775) | Saline lake microbial communities from Ace Lake, Antarctica - Antarctic Ace Lake Metagenome 02UKX (SPAdes) (version 2) | ecosystem: Environmental > Aquatic > Non-marine Saline and Alkaline...
ACTTAACTCAAGGTAAAGTGCTTTTTATAAAGTCCGCAAAATTTACAATTTTGCGTGTCGGTTTTTAATAGAAAAAATTGTAAATTTGGCTAAGTACTAAACCGAAAAGTAAGCGTCTTTTAATCCCTTACTATTCTTGCACAAACCGTTATAAAGAAAGTTAAAGTATGTTTTTTACTTTTCCAGACCCATATATTTCCTGTTAACCCTAATCATGGATTTGATAGTTTTAACATATTCCATCCCAATACCGGAATAATTTTTTAATCTGACTGCAAGAGCAAGTCCTGTTGGTTCTTCTTTTGCAAGTCTCATTTTGTATCTTTCAATTCTAAATTTTGTGTATGCATTATGAGTATTCAAATTTTTTATATAGGCATTTGCTGATTGGCTTACATCAGAAAATACAGCTACTTCATGAGTTGCATCATTAGGTCTGTTGCGTGGGACTATTCCGCAACCTTTTCTCAAACACCACTGTCCAAACATATTATTTCCTTTTGTTGAAAAATATGAAGTTCCCCATGCAGATTTATTTGCTGCTTGAACTAAAGCTAATTCTACAGGAATAATATCAATCTTCAATAAAATATCACGATAGGGTGGATAAATATTATCTTTAGAAACTTTTATACGATATTTTTTAGCCAGTTTTGTTAGCTCATTAATTTCGTGTTTATCAGGATTTATTCCTTTATTTTTTTTGTTTAAGCAACTCAAGATTAACTCTCTCTCTTTTAGCACTTTATTATTTTCATTGATTATGATGGGGCGCATAAAATCAAAAAAGGCTTTTTTCTTATCAAGTACATCTGAATAAACTTTGAAATCTGGCAAATCAGAATCAATGTCAATCTGAACAATGAATGTTTTTGGTCCGGATTTTATTGATTTTAATAAACTGTTGTTTTTCGAAATAGTATCATTTAAATTAGGTTCTGAATCTGAAAGTGGAGGTAATTTTACACTTTCGAAAAGGTTTTCATGCTCCTGTACAATAGGTTTTTTTGGTATGATTACAAGATGAAAACATAATTATTAAAAATGAGATAAGAAATAGTTTAATCGTGTTTAAAAATAATTTGATTTTTTTTTCTTGCATAAAATGAATTTGATGTCTTGTGTGCAAAAGTAAAGATTATTGAGTAAAAACATACTGAATAATATTGGCTCCCATTTTTAATGCTTTTAATCGTGTTGCTTCAGAGTCGCGATGTACTTCCTGATCTTCCCATCCATCACCAAGATCACATTCAAAAGTGTAAAAACAAACCACACGACCTTTATAAACTATTCCAAAACCTTGTGGTGCTTTTTTATCATGTTCATGGATTTTTGGTAAACCTGTTTCGAAATTATATTTTTGATGATAAATGGGATGTTCAAATGGCAGTTCAATAAAACTAAGTTCCGGAAAGACTTTTTTCATTTGCGGACGAATATATTTGTCTAGCCCATAATTGTCATCAATATGTAAAAATCCACCTGCTATTAAATACTTTCTAAGGTTTGCTGCTTCATCATCAGAGAAAATTACATTTCCATGTCCTGTTAAATGAACAAAAGGATAATTGAAAATTTCACGACTTCCAACTTCAACAGTTGCATTTTCAGGATTAATATTTGTTCGTAAATTTGTATTGCAAAATTTGATGAGGTTGAATAGAGAAGTCGGATTTGCATACCAGTCGCCACCGCCATTGTATTTTAGCAAGGCAATTTCTACACCGCTGTTTTGCGAAAACAAGCTTGTAGTAAAAAACAAAAAAACAAATAGTAGTATTTTTTCGATAATTTTAATCATAAATTATTCGTTGATAAAGTTAATAGAATGACAAGCCACAACTGCTGCTGTCTCTGTTCTTAAACGACTCTCTCCTAAACTTATTGGAATAAAACCTTTTTCTTTTGCAATTTGAATTTCTTTTTTACTGAAGTCTCCTTCAGGTCCAATTAAAATTAAAACATCTTTTCCTTTCGGATAAACAGTTTTTAAAAGCTTGGGATTATCTTCACAGAAACCAACATATTTTTCTCCAGCAAAATCAATATTAATAAATTTTTTAAAGTTTTGCGCTTCATTTAAAATAGGGTGATAAGCTTTTAGCGATTGTTTTAAAGCAGCTGTGATAACTTTTGTCAGTCTTTCAGGCTTAATAATTTTCCTTTCGGAATGTTCGGAAATTATTGGAGTAATTTCGTCAACACCAATCTCGGTTGCTTTTTCCAAAAACCATTCAAAGCGACTGATATTTTTTGTCGGAGCTACTGCCATGTGAATTTTTACATCAGGCTTTTTGTATTCTTTTTGTATGTCGATAACCCTGACTGTACATTTTTTAGGATTATCCTCAATCAATTTACATTTATACAAATTTCCTTTTCCATCAGTAAGAAAAATTTCATCTCCGGTTTTTAACCTCAAAACTTTAATGCAATGCCTTGACTCTTCCTGATCGAGAATATAAATTTCTGAATTTATTTTTGGTGTGTAGAATAGATTCATTGACTTTTTTTGGTAAAAATATAAAAAAGCCTGTTCAAATAATATGAACAGGCTCAGTTTTAATTTCAATGAAACTTATTTTATCAAAACTTTTCTTACTTCAGTAGATTTATCAGTACTGATTTCAACAAAATAAATTCCTTTTGCCTGATTAGAAAGATCAAGTTGTTTTACAAAAGAGTTTTTAGTAGCACTAAAGCTTTCTGAAAATATTATCTGCCCATGAGTATTCCTTATTTTCATATTAATTTTTCCCGTTATATTTTTCCCGGAAATATTAAATATTCCAGTGGAAGGATTTGGAAGAATATTAAGCTGAATATCATCATCTGATATTTCTGGAATATCAACAGTATTAGCAATTAAAATATTATCAATGTACATGTTGTTTCCGAATTTACAGTACGATTCGAACATGATTTTAACATTTACTGAACCAATCCAATTTGTAAGATCTATAATATTACAAGTACTTCCATATCCTTCGCCACACCAATCTTCACTACTTTCAGGGGCAAAGAAGGAAATTGTTGTAGGACTTGTTGCAAAAACTCCTGTTCCGTCAGGTCCGTTTGCAAAAATTCGTGTCCAGCTTTCGCCACAATCATCAGAAATATAAACTATCAGTGAATCTTTTTGATTATACCTTTGAGCATAAGCGTGATCAAATTCAAGATTAAGATTTGTAAAACCTGAGAAATTCAATGCAGGACTAATCATTCTGTCTCTTTGTCCCATTGCAAAATAATCAATAATATTCATCCATGCAGCTTTATCTCCGGGAGTCGATCCGACAACTGTTGTAATATCCCATGTTACTGATTCATCAGGATTTTCTATTGTCCACCCTTTATCTGCAAGGCTACTTGCTTCAAAATCTTCGCTAAATGGTAATGTTAATCCGCCTGAAAAAATATAGTCTGTTTTAGTTAAAGTATTGCTGCCAACTGCATTAGTAGTTGTAAGAGAAACGGAGTAAACTCCCAGTTCAAATATAACTTCAGGGTTTTGAGAATTTGCTGTTGTACCACTAACAAATATTGCAGTTTCAGGAGAGAAACTCCATTCCCATGTATTCGGACAGTAAAGAGATTGATCAGTAAATTCAACCTTTTGATTGCTACATGTTGCTGTATCATTTGTTGAAAAATCTGTTGCAGGGTTCAGACTTGAACTTACTGAAATATAACCTTCTTTTAGGAGAGTATTGCTTCCAAGACTATTTGTTACAGTCAATTGTACATCATAGATTCCTTCAGTATTGTAAACAATGTTTGTTGGATTTTCTTCTGAAGAAGTTGAAGGTGTTCCTCCTTCAAAAGTCCATTCATAAGAGTCAGGAGGACCTTGTGATAAACTTGTAAAATTAATACTACATTCGATAGGGATAGTAATTTGATCGGCTTCGAAATCAGCAAGAGGAGGATTGAGTTGCAAACTCGATTCCCATAATCCTCTGCCAAAAGTTCCTGCTCTTATCAATTGTTCATCAAATTGTATTTCAAGTTCGTTTACAATTACATTTGGCAGATCGTTCATATATGAAGTCCATTCAGTTAAGTTATTATCAATATAATAAACACCTACATCCATTCCAACATATAAAGAATTAAAAATTCCGCTGTAAAAAGCTACACAGTTTGCCGGAATGTTAGGAAGATTTGATGAGTAATTTGTCCATGTATCACCTGCATCTTCTGAAATATAAACTTTTTCGCCATCAATATATCCTGATAAACTAACAGCAATTATTTCTGGATTTTCAGGATGTATTGCTATATATGTTATGTGATTATCTGGTAATCCGTTTGAAATATTTGCCCAACTGCTTCCACCATTTTTTGTTCTATATATTTCATCACTTTTTGATGTATAAAGATAATCCGGATTGGATTCTGCTATTGCAAGATTATTTAGGTTACCAAGACCCAGATTTGAAATTGTTGTCCAGCTATTCATTCCATTTGTTGTTTTTTTAACTTCTGAATTTCCAACAAATAAAGTTTCGTGATCAGTCGGGTGAATTACAAAAGGAGTGACCCAATTACCACTACCTGGTTGAGTTATGTTTACACCTCCATTATTTCCTCCTGTTGTGGATTTATAAAAAGAGCCAAATTGTGACGTTCCATAAACTATGTCACTGTTTGTGTAATCAACAACACATTCCATTCCGTCAGCGCCGAGCCATTCGTGCCAGTAATCGGTTGAATATACACTTGTTCCATTATCTTGAGAACCACCTAAAATTTTATAAGGATCATTTTTTGATGTACCGATTTTGTAAAACTGCCTGATACAAATGCCTTCACTTAGGTTTGTCCATGTTGAAGCACCATCAGTTGATTTACAAATAAGTCCATCGCTTCCAACATAAAGAGTGCTTCCAAAAAATACCATTTCATGAATATCGCAATGAGTGTATCCTATTGGATTTCCCCATGTCCAGTCTGTGGTTTTTGTCCAAGTTAAAGCACCATTAGTTGATTTCCATGTGTTTATCTCGCCAAGATGAACTTCTTCTGCATTTTCATGAGAAACACATAGCGCCAGATCGTACCAAGCTTGACTTCCCTGATTTGGTTGGGATGATCGCAATGTGAAAGAATCTCCACTATCTTCGGAGCGGTATATTCCGGTTGCTGATGAGAAAAAATAAACATAGCTTGGATTATCTTCGGTAACTGCTATCTGCACTCGACTTGAATTTGACATGCCTGTTGTTTCAGTGAAGCTATTTCCACCATTTGTAGATTTATAAAATTTCTTAGTTGATGCATAAATTGTGTTTGGATCACCTGGTTTAAACTCCAGATCATCAATATCTCCGGTTAAAACAGAAGACCATGAATCACCGGCATTAGTGGTTCTATATAATCCATTAGTTGTTGCGGCAAATAAAATATCGGGATTGATAGGATTGATAAGTAATTTTGCGATAGTTCTATTTTGATAGATTGACCAATCCATTCCGGTTGTATTCCATGTTTGACCACCGTCTATTGATTTTAAAACTCCTATACTATAATTATCAGAATGGTCATTATCACCTGTTCCGATGTAAATTATATCAGTGTTGCTTGGGTCTATAACAACTGCAGATACTCCCAAAACAGGTTGATTGTCGGTAAGTGGTGTCCAGTTTCCACCTTCATCAGTTGTTTTCCATAATCCACCTGATGGTGTACCTATATAAATGGTTTGAGGATTGCCGGGTTCACGTAAAATAACATTTATTCGTCCGAGACCTGGGTTCCAATGTCCGGTAACATTTAATGAAGTGCTTGGTCCTAAAGGAATCCAGTCATTTCTGTTATCTTTATTTTCTGCAGGAAAGTTTTTATTAAATTTTGAAATTTCATTCCATACTTGAGTGTGATTAATACGATTACCTGTGGGATAAACACGTTGTTCTGTGAAATATTCCCATCGTTTGTATTGTTTCCAACCACTTCCTTTTCTTTTAGGATGAGTTTCGAAATATTTATTTGCTGATTCTTGAACATCGTAAAAGTTAACGTTCAAGTCTTTCATCATTTCAACCCACTCGGGTGTTGAATTTTCGTCTTGTGTTTTAAATGAATTCTGTGCAAAATCTGCATTTGAAAACAAAAAAATCGAAATAAATAAAGCTATTATTGATTTAGTTAAATTCATGATTTATAGTTTAAATGATTCGTTACTTATTTTTTTGGCAAAGTTAATACTTTTACCATGAACTAATGACAACTAAACAAGGAATATAGTTGTATGAAGAATTCTAAATTTTTTTTATAGAATGATTTATTTATACAGAAAAATAATTCAGGCGGAAATAAAAACACTGTAGGTAAAAACAGAATAAGAGACGAACAGTCGTTCGTCTCTTATTTCTAATTTTATATACAATATCTATCGTTTATTAATGTATAAACCATCAAACAGTGAAACCATTCAACAGTGAAACAATGAAGTTTTTACCAGCTGCCGCCGGCACCACCACCGCCGAAACTTCCGCCACCAAAACCGCCGAAGCCACCTCCACCACCGAATCCTCCTGATCCGGAAGAAAAATTATTCCAACTTCCGTGTGAACTTCCACCTAAACTGCTTCCAAGCCATAATGCTGTCCAGAAAGGAATGCTTGTCCCAACAGAATGACTTCTTGCTCTGCTGCCTCTCATAAAAACATAAATTATAATGAGTATTATAAATGGTAAAATCTTACCAATAGGTTTGCCCTGAGATGTTGTTTTAGCGTACTCGTCAGAAGAAAATTCTCCGGCAGCTAATGGTATTAAAACAGAGCAAGCCTTGTTTATACCACCATAATAATCTCCATTTTTGAAATAAGGAATCATTTCGTTTTCAACAATCAGTTTAGTGGTAGCATCAGGAATAGCACCTTCAAGTCCATATCCCGGAGCAATAAATGCTTGTCCTTTTTCTCTTGCAGTTTTTGGTTTAACCAAAATTACGATTCCATTATTAAATTCCTTTTGTCCTACTTTCCATTGTTCCCCTATAGAAAAAGCAAAATCGGATGGAGCTAATCCATTTAATGATTTTACAAGTACAACGGTAATTTGATTTGATGTTTGATTGTTAAATTGTACTAGATTTCTCTCAAGCTGATTGATTTGATTGATGTTTAAAGTTCCGGTAAAATCATTCACCAAACGCGGTGGGGTAGGACGTTCCGGGATCTCTTGAGAAAATAATTGAGGGACACTTACAATTAGGATTAAACTTAAAAATAATATTCTGAAATTAATTTTTTTCATCTGTTTTAGTTTTTTCCAAATGATATTTCATTTGATAATTCGTTAATATCGTCACTATGGTAAGGAAAGTGTTTTTTGAGTTTTACTCCTGCCATCGAAATTCCTTCAATTAATCCTTCGGTAAAATGTTCTTCTTTGAAATGCTCAAGCATTTTTTGTTTAATATCATCCCAAAAATTTTCAGAAACTGATGCATTTATTCCTTTATCTCCAAGAATAGCAAATTTCTTATTTTTTATAGAAAGATAAAATAAAACACCATTTCGGAGTTCAGTTTTCTGCATTTTTAGTTTTTCGAAAATAAATGCTGCTCTGTCAAGTACTTCTCCTTTACAAGTGTGTTCAATATGAATTCTTACTTCACCGGAAGTATCAAGTTCGGCTTTTAGAATAGCTTTTTTGATCTCTTCTTGTTGTAGATTGCTGAAAAAACTTTTTGCTGATTTTGCCATGATCTAATGGTTTATTTTGGTTACACTGTTATTTTAGTAAAAATGCGTAAATGATAAAATGCGTAAATGATTAAATAAAAAAAATAGTTTTATAAATTTTCACTTAAAATCCTGACTTATTTTTAATAACATAAAAACAATTAAAACTCAACAGTTGGAACAACATCAGCTCCTTTTGCTGCTTCGAAATATGGTTTAGCATCGAAACCAAACATGTTTGCATAAATATTTTTAGGGAATTTTTTTATGTAAACATTATAAGTTTTTGTTGCTTCGTTAAACTTTTTACGTTCAACTGCAATTCTATTTTCAGTTCCTTCCAGTTGAGCTTGTAACTCAAGGAAATTTTGATTAGCTTTAAGATCAGGATATTTTTCAACTACAACCATTAATTTAGAAAGTGCTGATTGTAATCCTGCTTGTGCCTGTTGAAATTGTTGCATAGAAGCAGCAGTTAAATTTCCAGGATTAATGTTTACTGAAGTTGCTTTTGCTCTTGCTTCAATTACCTCAGTAAAAGTTTGCTTTTCGTGCTGTGCGTAGCCTTTTACTGTGTTAACCAGATTTGGGATAAGGTCAGCACGACGTTGATAAACGTTTTCAACTTGCGACCATTTTTCGCCAACAGTTTCATTATAAGTTATCATTGTATTATACGATCCTTTAAAAGAGCTATATATCAATATTACCGCCAGTACAATGACAGCTATTATTATCCATTTCTTTTTCATGATTATTATTTTTTTTTGTTTAATATTTTGCTAAGGTATAAAAAGAAAATAAATTATAAAACAATTAACACAGCCCTCTTCAAAATTTATTGAATCGTGAAGAGGGGGTTACAATCTTCACCCTCCCTAATCCCTGTAACTATCTGGAGGGCTGTTTATGTTCTGTTAATCAAAAGTTTGTGCATAATTCATTTAGTACCACCTATTTTATTATACTAACACTTCTCTTAATAAAATTAGTAAGTTTTTCTCCTTTTAGGAGATTTTGAGAAAGCAGTGCCAGATCATAAATCTGTTTTACAATTTCGTTTTGCTTTTCTTCTTTTTCCTCGTCAAGTATTTTCCCTGATAAAAGATTATTTGTATTCACAACTAGATTATAAGATTCCGGCATATCACCCATAAAAGCCATTCCACCGCCACCACCAAGAGCTTGCATGTCTTTCATTCGTCTCATAAATTCGTTTTGTGTTATCATAAAAGGAAGGTCGTTTTCGCTGAGGTTTTCAAAAGTAACTGTAAACTTTTTCTTGTCAATATTTTTTTCAATAATCTCTTTCAAACTTTCTTTTTGCTTGTCATCTAATTTAGATGGAATTTCTTCATCTTTTTTTATCAGTTTGTCAATTGTGTCAGCATCAACTCTTGTGAAAGACGAATCAGACATTTTTTGTTCAACTGAATTGACAAAGTGATTGTCGAGAACACCATCCATTACCAATACATCATAACCTCTTTCTTTTGCTGATTGAATGTAACTGTGCTGTGCATCAACATCGCTTGAATAAAGGTGTACAATTTTTTTGTCTTTATCAGTTTGGTTTTCTTTGATATGATTTTTGTATTCTTCTAAAGTGAAATATTTTCCTTCAGTGTTTTTTACAAGGCAAAATTTCTCGGCTTTTTCATTGAATTTTGGTTCAGAAATCATTCCGTATTCAATAAATACTTTAATATCGTCCCATTTCTTTTCAAAATTTTCTCTGTCATTTTTGTAAAGTTCTTCAAGTTTGTCAGCAACTTTTTTAGTGATGTAATTTGATATTTTTTTAACATTAGAATCACTTTGCAAATAAGACCTTGAAACATTAAGAGGAATATCAGGAGAATCGATTACACCATGTAAAAGTGTTAAAAATTCAGGAACAATTCCTTCCACTGAATCAGTAATAAAAACCTGATTGCTGTATAATTGTATTTTATCTTTCTGAACTTCAATGTTTTTCTTCACCTTAGGGAAATATAAAATCCCGGTAAGGTTAAATGGATAATCAACATTCAAATGGATTTGAAAAAGAGGTTCTTCAAAAGTCATTGGATATAACTCATGATAGAATTTTTTGTAATCCTCGTCCTTACATTCGCTTGGAGTTTTTTTCCATAAAGGATCTGTATTGTTGATTACTCTTGGTTTTTCAACTTCTTTGGTTTTAGGCTTTCCGTCTTTATCTTTTTTGCCTTCATTTCTTCAGTAACTTTTTCGTTACCAAATTGAATTGGAACAGGAAGGAATTTGCTGTATTTTTTCAATAACTCAAGAATGCGATATTCTTCAAGAAATTCTTTTGATTCTTTTTCAATATGAAGAACGATTTCTGTGCCTCTTTCTTGTACATCAACTTCTTCGAGAGTATAATCAGGGCTTCCGTCACAACTCCATTTTACAGCTTTTGTTTTGCCACCTTTTTTGTATGTTTTAGTTGTAAGTTCCACTTTTTCAGAAACTATAAATGCAGAATAAAAGCCAAGTCCGAAATGACCAATTATGGCATTAGTCTCAGCTTCGCTTTTAGTTTTAAATTTCTTTACAAATTCTTCCGCACTTGAAAAAGCTATCTCAGTAATATATTTCTGAACTTCATCTTCAGTCATTCCAATACCACGGTCGCGGATTGTTAAAGTTTTTTTCTTTTTGTCTAATTCAACATGAATTGTTAAATCTCCCAACTCTCCTGTATACTTTCCTACTGAAACTAAGGTTTTTAGTTTTTGTGTGGCATCAACCGCATTAGAAACTAATTCTCTTAAAAATATTTCGTGATCTGAATATAAAAACTTTTTTATGATCGGAAAAATATTTTCCGTTTGTACGTTGATTTTTCCTTTTTGCATTTTTTCCTTTTTATTGATTTATTCTTAATTGTATTTTCATGATTTTACAAAGCTTGTGCCATTGAAATTATTCTGCCAAAATGACTGATAAAATATGCAGATAAAAGAATTTGTACCTTTGCAAAAAATTAAAAAAATGACTGAAATAATAAATAATTTTATATCGAAAATAAATTCCTCACTTAATAATAACGAGTTTGTTAAACTAACCCTTGGAAAAATATCTGATAAAAATGCGAAACTGAAAAATATTTATGTTCGCCTGATAGAAGTAAAAG
>Ga0208771_1001826_pt1 | contig 10830 bp, 11 predicted proteins | sample AntAceMetag02UKX_FD_184775 | JGI IMG/M metagenome (GOLD analysis project Ga0208771, IMG submission 184775) | Saline lake microbial communities from Ace Lake, Antarctica - Antarctic Ace Lake Metagenome 02UKX (SPAdes) (version 2) | ecosystem: Environmental > Aquatic > Non-marine Saline and...
ATCTCCAGATCGCGCATCCCCCCTCGGCCACATCCATGCCCGTGGGTGACACAGATCGCCTCCGGTACCTTTCGCGATATGCGGTTGACAACGCCGTTGACACAGGAGACCGTGGGCATAACCAGGACGTGGTTCCGTATCCCCACACCCCCGTCGTTCCGGCGGTATCCGCTGATCGTCCCTACTTCTTCCATCGCTCGCTCTCCAGGTTATGGGTGTGCACCCAGGCGCCGCATCTGATCTCCTGAGCGCTTACTCCCACCACCTCACCGTACTTGATGATCTCTTCCCCCTCCGCGATATCGCGAAGGGCCACCTTGTGGCTCGCCGGTATCGCATCGGTGACGACAAGTCCTTCTACCCCGGAACACAGGGCCTTCTCCCCCGCGGTCAGGTCACGAAGGGCCACGCCCACGTTGTCACGCCCGTCAATGATCATTACGTTATCCCGCATGATATCACCTCACGCCTCGGGTGGCTTCATGTACTGCATGGTCCCGTCCTGTATCACGGCAACCCGGGCGCCCTCGGGATAATCTCCCTCCAGGAGGGCCAGGGCCTCCGGCCAGCTCTTTACAATGGTCGCGTCGTCGATATGACAGACCAGATCGAGCATCGTCCGGTCGGGATGGGGGGCCACGATAATAAGCCGCTTCCTGACGGCCTGTATGAACCCCTGCCCCGCGACCTTGGGTTCGAAATGGCGGCCGCCGTAGTCGGTCCCCCACCCCCGCATAACGTAGTGAGGAACCTGCCCCTCAGGCGCGTCGGAGATGAGAACCGCCGTACCCGAACCGCCTGGTTTCAGCGCCATCAACGACAGAAGGAGGGAGATAGCGGATTCGTTCGCCTTTCCATAGGCGTTGCAGACGGCGATATCGTATCCCGTAGCGTAGGGGATGCCGTAGTGTTCCTTCCCCTCCTCTCCCCCGGCCTGGTGGGTGGCCCTGAAGGCCCCGGCATAGAGGTTGGCAATCTCCCCCCGGCGATTGATCAGGCAGTCTATCTTGAAGTTCAGCCCCGCCAGGTCTCCGGCGGCATCGCACTCGGCGCGCATGATGTTGCCCTCGAAGTTACCCAGGCCGGTCCGACTGTAGTCACGGTGCAGCTGGTTGTGAAACTGGTTGATCGATTCGATCCCGGCAATCCCGGGGAAAACAATCTTCGCTCCCCCGCCGAACCCCACGTGGACGTGGGCGGTGATACAGCCGATGCCGATCCTGAGATCGCAGTTCATGAATTCACGATTGAGCCAGACCTCCACCCCCGTGGGCGTACGCCCCACCCGAACAGTGTTCTGAAAGGGATCGTGGTTGTAGACGGCATAGTTTTCAACGATATGATCCCCCAACTTCTTCCGGGCATTGATCATGTCGTAAGCGCCGTGGCTCCCCAAGGCCCAAATAAACCGGATCTGATCCCTCTTCATCCCGGCCCGGTGAAGGGTCTCGAGGACAAAAGGGGCAACATCCTTGACCGGTGTGGGGCGGGTCATATCGTCAAAGACGATCACCGCCTGCTTCTTCCCCCGCGCCAGTTCCGCGAGGGTCGGGCCTTCGATCGGATGCTCGATTTTGTCCTGTATATCCTCCGGAGAAAGACCGGGCTTATCGAATCCGGGAGAGGTCAGGTTATCCACCTCCCATCGGTCGGGGAAGTCAAGCTCCCATTCCTCATTTTCATACCAGAGACGTGACGGGATCAAAACATGCTTCATTGCTGGATCCTTTCTTGAGGGCTGCGCCTCCTATCCGATCAGAATGACCATCAACCGACGCGGACCGTGCATCCCCTTGAAGGGTTTCCCCTTGATATCAGCGGTCATACTCGGTCCGGTAATGAACGTGACGTGAGAGGGGATATTCTTCGTATCACCATATAGCTCCTCAATCGCTCTTTCGTACGTGGGGACGATCCGTTCAACGGAAACCAGAGCGATGTGCATGATGGGGGCGAGGGAGATCAACCGCGGCTGGTCTGCGTCATGCACGATGACAAGCGTTCCCGACTCGGCGACGGCGTAATCGGCGCCGGTGATCCCGGCCTCGACTTCATCAAAGACGGCATCCCGGAAGGAGTCCCTGTCGCCAGAATCCCGTGGCGTCAAAACCGCGATCCCCTGCTCCTTTCCCCAAGCGGGCAGGTCGAGCGACGCGACAACGTCATCAGTGGATACCATCACCTTCTGCAGCCCTTCTCCAACCACAATCTCCGTGAGCCTGGCGATCGCTTCCCTCCCATCCTGAACCCGGTAGACGATGCCCTCCTCCAGGGTCAGTTTCTCGATAAAGGTCGTGATCATCTGCTCCCGGTCAAGGGAGAGCTCTCTCAGGGGGGGCATATCCGGCCGGGGCTCCACCACGGTCTTCGGGATCTCTTTGAGCCTTCCCAGGATATCTTCCCGCGCGCTGCGCCCCGTGATCTCCTCCTCCGACATTACGGTTTTCCCTTTCTTCCGTTCTGACCACCGGGGGCAGTCTCCCGCCGCAGTCTTTTCCACCGCTCATGGAAGGTCTCCTTCGCGATGGCCGGGAGGTTTCTGGTCCGGAACCACCCTTCAAAATATCCCCCCATTCTGGTAATCACACCACTATGGGAATACCTGTTTACAAGCGGACGGGCCAGTCTGAAACCCAGGTTCCAGAGCGCGCTGTGTGTGACAGCTCGCGACCAGAGGTCGAAGAACCGGCTTTCTTTCCAGGGGCGTTTCTTTCCACGTAAACCCCGGTCTTCCTCGACATCCTTCGAGCGGTAATAGAGAAACATCGAGGGATGGTCAACCCCCGCGGGGCACACCTCCCTGCAGGAACCGCACAGGGTGCAGGCCCGGTAGAGATCCTGCGTTCGGTCGAGGCCGAGCAGAAGGGGGGTGAGAACCTGACCCATGGGGCCGGAATAGGCCCAGCCGTAAGGATAGCCGCCGATCTTCGCATAGACCGGGCAGATGTTGAGACACCCTCCGCAACGGATGCACCGCAGGGCCTCCCGTGCCACCGAATCTGCATAGATCTCCGACCGACCGTTATCGACGATAATGATGAAGAGCTCCTCGGGCCCGTCGATTTCACCCGGCTTTTTAGGACCGCTGTCCATCGAGACATAGGCCGATATCGCCTGTCCCGTGCAATTTCTGGACAGGAGACGGGTCAGATGCATGGCATCTTCCATGGTGGGAACGACCTTCTCGAGACTCATGATCGAGACCTGCGTTCGGGGGGATGACTTGTTGAACCTGATATTCCCCTCGTTCTCCAGATTGATGATCGTCCCCGTCTCGGCCACGGCCATGTTGACCCCGGTTACCCCCAGGGCGACGTGGTGGAACTTGTCGCGCAGGAAGAGGCGCGCCGCGTACCCCAGTTCCACGGGATCGGTGGTTGGTTTCTCCATCCCCGCTTTCTCCATAAAGAGGTCGCACACCTCCTCGACGGGGACGTTGATCGCCGGGCCCACGATATGGAAGGGGGGGCGCTTCAACTGCTGGGCGATAAACTCGCCGAGGTCCGTTTCAAAGGGTTCGATTCCGCTCTCGGCAAGAGCGTCGTTCAGCCCTATTTCCTCCGTCACCATCGATTTTCCCTTGGTGACATAGGTAACGTTCCGCTCTTTGGCTATGGCGAGAACCATCTCATTGGCCTCCCCGGCATCGCGCGCCCAGAGGATCTTCGCGCCCCGTGCCAGGGCATTTTTTTCAAATTCTTCAAGCAGTTCAGGGAGCCACGCCACGACCTCGGCCCGTATCGCCTGCCCACAGGCCTGCGCCGCGTCGGGATCGGGGAAGCTGCCCATGACGGTCTTTCGCCGTGCCGCAATGGCCGCTGGCATCGCCTTCAGGAAGGCGCGGGCATAGGGATTTCGGATTTCCTTTTCGGCGATCTCGTTAAAGAGGGTAGTCCTGATCTCCATATCAGCCCACTCCTCCCGTACCTGCCAGGAAGTTGGCGATATGCAGGGCCTTTTTTTCGGGATGGTTGCGGCTGAGATACCCACCGATATTGAGGAGACACCCCGGTTCACAGAGGACCAGGAGATCCGCCCCGCTCTCCAGGTAGCAGCCCACCTTCTCCTTCACCATCTCTTCAGAGATATAGTCGTAGGTTTCGGCAAACTCGCCGCCGAAGCCGCAACACATATCGGCGAGGGGGAGCGAGACAAACTTGACGCCATCCGCCTTCTGTATGAGCCGTTTGGGCTGGTCGGAGACACCGAGTCCCCGGAGAATGTGGCAGGATTCGTGATAGGTAACCGCCCCATTAAATGACGCGCCTAACTCTTCTATACCGAGGATATCGACGATATACTGTGACAGCTCGAAGATACGTTTCGAGACCTCCTCGGCCCGCTGCAGCCACACCGGTTCATCAGAAAGGAGCTCGGGGTAGTGGTGTTTTACCATATAGACACAGGATCCGGAGGGACTCACGATGACGTCATCGTCACCAAAGACGTCGATAAAGTGCTTCGCCGCCTTCTTCGCCTGATCGCGGTACCCCGCGTTCATCGCGGGCTGCCCGCAACAGGTCTGCGCCTTGTGGTACAGGGGATCCACCCCCAGCCGCCGAAGCACCTGGACGGTGGCCTCCCCGATCTCGGGAAGGAACAGATCGACAATGCAGGGGATAAACAGAGAAGCTATTTTCATAGACCCCCAAGCAAATCATGAAATACTGCTGAACGGAAAGAACGGCACCTTAGATAGCGTTGCCCCCCGGGTTGACCACGAAAACATATATCAGCTACTGTGCGTCTGCCGCCACCGTTTTTGAATGGAGCATCTGCTCAATCTGACGATCCTTTTCCTCCCACAGCGTGTTCAACCACTCATGAAATCTCTCACGATATTCGGAGTCATTGAAATAATCACCGAGCAGTTCGCGACTGAGAGGGTATGACTTGACACTGACCTTGATTTCGCTCACCCGACCGCAGAGGAACTGCCAGAAGCTCTTCGCCCCTTCGGGATAGGCTATGGTGACATCAACGATACTATGCAGTTGCTCTCCCATGGCCTGGAAAACGAATGCCATGCCCCCGGCCTTCGGTCGGAGAAGATTCTTGTACGGTGATCTCTGCAGTTTGTGCTTCGTCGAGAGGAATCTCGTCCCCTCGGCAAAGTTCATGACGGAGACCGGGATGGACTTGAATTTTTCGCACGCCTTCCGGGTCGTCTCCAGGTCCTTGCCTTTGAGGTTGGGATGCTTTTTAAGAAACGCCTGCGAGTAGCGCTTCATAAAGGGGAAGTCCAGGGCCCACCACGCAAGGCCGAGGAGCGGCACCCAGATCAGCTCTTTCTTGAGAAAAAACTTGAGGAAGGGAATCTTTCGATAGAGAACCCTCTGAAGGACAAGGATATCGACCCAGGATTGATGGTTTGACAGGACCATATACCATTCGTTGCGCTTCAGGTTTTCCAGTCCGTCCACATCCCAGCGAATCCGGCTGGTACACCACTGATTGAAATTATTGACGGCGATCCAGTTATTCGCAATCCCGGTCAGCAGGATGTTACAGAATTTTCGCCAGACCCGCAGGGGAATCACCAGCTTCAAAAAAGCGATGAGGAGAAGTTGCGTCACCCAGAAAATCGTATTGATAACATACAGCAGGAGGGATATAACCCCCCTCATCACTCCAAATAAATAACGAAACATGTCCTACCCCTCTCACGTATCAATCACTAACCGGTTGCTCATAGCACATTCCGATATCTTTTTCCATAGGGCAATGACATGAAACAGCCCGGCGCACCATTCACTGTGCCGTGGCCTTCTCCCGCTCCTCCCGGGACATTGCCGCCAGCTTTTCAACCTTCTTGACATCCAGACCAAGTCCCTTGGCCACACGCCGACCGTAGTCGGGATCCGCCTTGTAGAACAGTGCCGTCTGGCGCAGTTGAATGCGCTTCCGGGCTCCCCCCAGGTGACTGACAATATTGCCGACAAGGTGCTCCCGATCCTCCTCGGTCATGACATCACGATAGAGGTTGCCGGGCTGTACAAAATCATCGTTGGGATGCGTGTATTCATGGCGACCCGCCTGGCCGGAGACCTCAAAGGGCGGTTCCTCCATATCGGGGTTCGGTGAGGGACCTCCGAAACTGTTGGGCCAGTAGTTCGGACCGCCACCGCCGTTATCGTCAGAGCGCATGGCCGCATCCCGCTGGTAGTTGTTCTCTGAAGTCGCCTTCGGCGCGTTGACGGGCAGGAGATGATAATTCGGCCCGAGGCGATGGAGATGAGTATCATGGTACGAGAAGAGTCTCCCCTGCAACATCTTATCGGGAGAAGCGGCAATGCCGGGCACCAGGTTGCTGGGATTGAATGCGGCCTGCTCAACCTCGGCGAAGTAGTTTTTTGGATTACGATTGAGGACGAGTCGCCCCACCTTCACCGGCGGAACATCGCCGTGGGGCCAGACCTTTGTGATATCGAAGATATCGAACCGGTAATCCTGTGCCTGTTCGGGGGTCATGATCTGCATCTCAAGCGTCCAGCTGGGGTAGTCGCCCCCTTCGATGGCCTGATACAGGTCCCGCGTGGCGTGATCGGGGTCGTCTCCCGACAGGCGCGTCGATTCCTCCAGCGTCAGATTCTTTATCTTCTGGTCGGTCTTGAAGTGATACTGCACCCAGAAATATTCTCCCTTGTCGTTGTACCACTTGTAGGTATGGCTGCTGTACCCGTTCATATTCCGGTACGTGGCGGGGGTACCCCGGTCGGAGAAGAGGATGGTGACCTGGTGTATCGATTCGGGGGTGAGCGACAGGAAGTCCCAGAACATGTCAGGGTCTTTACAGTTGGTCGCCGGATTGCGCTTCTGGGTGTGGATGAAATCGGCGAATTTAAGGGGATCCCGGATGAAGAAAACGGGGGTATTGTTCCCGACCAGATCGTAGTTCCCCTCTTCGGTGTAGAACTTCAGGGCGAACCCACGGGGATCGCGCGCGGCGTCGGCCGAGCCTCTCTCGCCCCCCACCGTGGAAAACCGGGCAAAGACCTCGGTCCGTTTTCCCACTTTGGAGAGGAATTTGGCCTTTGTGTACCGGGCAACATCGGCGATGGGTTCAAAATACCCCCCTGCTCCGGCCCCCTTGGCGTGGACAACACGCTCGGGGATCCGCTCACGGTCGAAGTGAGAAATCTTTTCGAGAAGTTGAACGTCCTGCATCAGGGCCGGCCCGCGGTCGCCGGCGGTCAGGATATTCTGGTCGTCACCAACCGGGATTCCAAAAGCCCGGGTCAATTTCTTTGAAGTTCCCATATTCGTTCCTCCTTTCCTGACTGGTTAAGGATTGATAACTCTGTCACATGCCGTCGCAGTGGCGCAGGAGCGGTTCGTATGGGTTGGAGACGGAAGAGAGAGGGGGGAGTGGATCAGATCGTCACATACCTGGTATCCGAGGTGGTTTATCAAGAATGCACTGATCGGTTCCGCTTTTTTCGAAGACTTCCTTTATGCAGCAGCTGGTCGTATTATAATGTACTTCTGAATATCTTTCCACCTATTTTCAGTTTCTTCAGCGGCCCTTTCCGGGTTCAACCGCCTTTTCCTTCGCCATATCCTTCAAAAGGATCTCCGGATGGTGGTACCGCTGATATCTCGGTGTCCTTTTCCCGTACTGAATCGCCTCCTGCGGGCACCACTGCAGGCAGGCAAAACACTGTTCACACCGGTGATGCCAGAGGGGTCTCCCCTCACGCAGGGTGATATTCGATGCGGGGCACACCCTGAGGCAGATTTCACAGGCGTTGCATCGATCATCGGCCCAGAACTTATTATCCATTCCGGGTACACGGGAAAAACTCAGGTTATAGATAGCGGTAAATATCATCCTCTGCCAGAGCGGCCCCTTTTCGACCGCCATCGGCACCTTCTCCCGTATCACGGAAGTAATGCGGGATATCTTTTCCCGCGCGAGCGTGAAAAGCGCGCGCTGTTTTTCCTGCGGTCCGGGACCTCCCCACGGTATGTAATTCGACGGCATCCGTATCTCAAATCCAGCCGAGAGTACCAAACCCTCTTCGGCCATAACCCCCTTCAGCTGGACCAGCGTATTGGAGACCTGGCCGGCATGCACCGCACACGCAAAGACATACTCGGGCTGCGATCCTTGCAGTTTCTTGACAAATCGAGTAATCGGGGCCGGAACACCCCAGATGTGAACCGGGAAAATCACGCCTATGATTGTTGAGTCGACCGCATCCCTCTTCCTATATTCCGAGATCGGAAGCAGCCGGGCGCCCCCCAGTTCATCAGCAATGGCGCGCGCTACCCATAATGAATTCCCCGTTCCGGTATAATAAAAAATCGTTGTCTCCATCCTTCCCCCCTTTTTGAAGTATCCAACGCTGCCCATAACGGTCAGAAATCGCAAAACCCGTGTCCCCTATCCTCCAAAACGCTGAAGGAGTTTATATATCGCGTCCGTTCCGAAATCGAGCGCCTCGACCGGTATGCGTTCATCCACCGTATGGATCGTTTCCGTAAAGTTGAAGTCCTCGGGCAACCGCATGGGGAGGAATCCATAGGTCTGTATCCCCAGCCTGGCAAAATGGCGCCCATCCGTGGTAGCTGAGAGCAAGATGGGAACGGGGACACCCTCCGGATCCGCCCCCCCAGAATGCCTGAGAGCGTATCAAATAATTCCATATCCGGTTCGGTCGCCCCAGGGTTATACCGCAGTGTTTCAAGCGCTACGTCACCACCGACGATCCTACGGATCTCCGCGATCAGATCATCGGGACCAAAGCCGGGGAGCAGCCGTCCATCAAGGTCGACGGACACCTCACCGGGTATCACGTTGATCGAGTTGCTCCCGTGCAAGATGGTCGGGCTGACCGTATTGTGCAGTATCGGATCAAAGATGCGGCCTTGCTCACCGAGGAGGTTGAGGAGTATATTCGTCAGTGCGGGAGTCTTCAGCTGAGTGAGGATCAGGCCGGTCGGTCCTCCAAGTGTCCGGGCGATGGTCTCGATCATAACCCGGGCAGTTGGCGTCACGTGGACCGGCAGACGGTGTCGGTCCAGTCGTCGAAGCATCTGTGACAGCCGCGCCATGGCGCCCCCGCGGACAGGCAACGAACCATGCCCCCCCGGACCACGGACGGTTGCCCTCACCGAACAGCGCTGCTTCTCGGCCACCATGATCGGATAGAACCGCCGGTTACCGACATTCATTGAAAATCCGCCGCACTCGCCGATCGCATACCGGACACCATCAAACAGGTCAGCGTGATTCTCCACGAGAAAGCCGGCGCCCAAGTCGCCCGACGTCTCTTCATCGCTCACAATGGTGAGAATAACGTCCCCGGACAGCGCCAAATTTTCAGCCTTCGCGCGCAGAAAGGCCGCCAGCATCATCGCCACCCCCCCCTTCATATCAAGCGTCCCGCGGCCCCACATGAAGCCATCCGCGATAATGCCTTCGAAGGGGGGGTGCTGCCACTTCTGATTCTCGGTTGTCACGACATCGACGTGCCCATAAAGCAGGAGCGGGGGTGCGTTTCCCTGACCGCGCAGGCGGGCTATCAGGTTCGGACGCTCCTGGGTTTGGGCGAGCGTGGTGGTTTCAATCCCCGCATCCTCCACCAAGCCCTTTATGAAGGAGATGCACTGTGCCTCATTGCCGGGAGGATTGGTGGTGTCGAACCGGATCAGGCGCTGCAGCAACTCTAACGGACGCTGATGTACAGACAATCCATTCTTGAATGGCTCCATATGGAGTTCCTTTCCTTAATCAGTTTGGTGATCTCCCTTAGGCTTCCCTGAGGACCTTGACAGAGATGCCCTCTACCAGATCCTTGGCCTTTTTCCGGTAGGCCAGCATATGAGGGGTGCCCGTATGCTCCCGGAGGGCCTCCAGGTCCTCCCACTTTTCAACGACCGTGACAACATTTTCATCAAAACTCTGTCCCGGCAATCCGGCATCAATATCCACAGCCGGGAAATATCCGAGACACCCCTTTTCTTTCCTCACGTGGGGAACATTGGCCTTAAAAATTTCGAGAAAATCGGAAAGCCCCCCCTTTTTCACACGAATCGACGCAAGTACCGTAATCATATTCACTCCCCTTATCATAGAATAAGACCGCTCAAATCCCGACGCCCCTATTCCGGCAATGTCAGAACGTACGCCCTGATCTCATCCCTCACACGCCGGTAGTAATCGAGCCGTTCCTCCTCGGTACGGGCGTGCCGGGCGAGGGCCGGGGGATCATCGAACCCGTGACGAATCACCTTCGCTCCGCCCAGGTATACCGGACACCGTTCGTCGGCGTCACTGCAAACCGTCACAACATACTGATATTCGGTGTTCCCGAGGTCCTCCAGCGTCTTACTGCGCTGCTGCTAAATATCTATGCCGACCTCGCGCATGACGGAAACGGCATGCGGATCCAGCCCCCGGGCCTCGTATCCCGCCGAACGCGCTTCGAGGAAATCTCCCCTCAGAAAGCGGGCAAACCCTTCCGCCATCTGGCTTCGGCAGGAGTTTCCCGTGCAGAGAAACAGTATTCTGATCTTCTCGGTCATCTCCAGTCAACCGGCGTAGGCATAGAATCGGTCCCTTGCTTCGTTACAGCCCGAGGTCGTCTTTCCCCAGCGCCATGAAAGACTTCCATGCCTCATCCATGAGCGGCCGCCAGTCCCTGAGGAAGGGCGACGTGGCTTCCCGCGGCGGCGGCTTGATAGCACCCTGTGCTACTCTTCTTTCTTCAGGGTACTGATACCAAGCAGGGTGTACAGGGGGCAAAACCCCACAAAACTGGTTATCAAAAAGATGATGGCGATGATACCCAGCACAATAGCGGTTATACCGCTGATATTGTCGGT
>Ga0208771_1001827_pt1 | contig 10826 bp, 22 predicted proteins | sample AntAceMetag02UKX_FD_184775 | JGI IMG/M metagenome (GOLD analysis project Ga0208771, IMG submission 184775) | Saline lake microbial communities from Ace Lake, Antarctica - Antarctic Ace Lake Metagenome 02UKX (SPAdes) (version 2) | ecosystem: Environmental > Aquatic > Non-marine Saline and...
TATTACCAGGGCAAATCTGACTCTGTTAAATCTGGAGCGTCTTGACTATCCTGTGGGTTAGTTCCAGTTGGTGTAGTTTTTGCACTATCTGCAACAGGTGGCTGTGCATTGTCTACTGGCTTCTCCCACGTGTTCAACTTAAAGTATAGTTTGGTGTTGTCCTTACTTGCTAGGAGGTCTGCGTTAAGCCAGCCATTCTTTGTGTGTTGCTGAATAAATGCAATAGCTTCGTCTGCTTTAATGCTCATCTCACCTTTGACAAAGTCAGGAGACCCTGTGCGAGGACGCTTGAAGATAAAACCGTTAAGAAAGATTGTTTCGTTTTGTTCTGACATATTATATTTCAAAATTATTATTAGCTGGTGTTACCGACTTGTCCTTGTCGTGGTTTTGGTTATCTGGGTCAATGTTGTTGTCTTTAATCTGAAAGACTTTCATCTTAATATATCTCTCAGAGTATGTGTCGGTTCCTCCCATTTGTTGTGTCTCATTGGTGGCCTTTAGACTACCATGAATTGTCGCAAGTTCTGTAACGATACGGTCTTCTGGTTTTTCAAGGTCAACTAATATCATCTCCTGGTATAAACCAAACTCGTTCCTTTTTAAGTTACAAAGTGGCGACAACTTCATTTCTTTGCAGACATCAGCCACAATAAGTTCGACTGTTTCTGGTGTGAAGTAATCGTAGTTACTGTACGTGTTGCGACCATCTTTTTTGTGCTTAGTGTTTCGGACAAGCTCTCGTGCTTTGTCTAGCTTTTCGTAAATGTTCATACTTTATAGTTTACCTTTTAACTTCCGTTGCTTCTGCACCCACTCTCTGATAGGCATGTCTTTGAGTATCTCATCAAAGGCTTTGCCGATTTGGGTACGTTGCCCGATGATGGGCTTTTCTATTTGTAATATTTTCATGTTAGTAGTTCAGGGTTCTGATAAATGTTTCCGATTACTTCAGTTATTTCGACATCCATTGGTGCATACCAGGATTCAGATGTAATATTTTCTATTCCATCCTCATATGCAAATACAAAACCTCCGTTTTTCCAAACTACTTTTGCTCGCATTTTTGGGGGTCCTTCTTGGTAAGTAATAACATCTCCATCATAAATCTCCACACCGTTCTTGTCCTTGAGTCCGGTGTATTGCATTAAGTTAACGTCTGACAACTTTTTAGCGACACCCTCGTCTTCTGGTTTTCCGTTCCAAAGGTCACATAAACCAAAGTCTAACGTTAGGGAATTAACTATAAGCAACTGTTTTGTTTCTTCGTCCCACGCCCTAAATTTTATTTCTCGCATATTATTTAGTTAGATTAGTTACCTCTTGTAAAATAGTGTTCTTGATGTGTCGTCCCCAGCCCTCTGAGTACTGTTCAAATGATTTCATGTTAGTCTCGGTTATTATTATAGTCGTCCTCTTGAAAGTTTAGTACGTGGTCTGGGATTTCCCCTTGTGGCATCTGACCGGGATTGTAGTTGTTCTTTCCTCTAATGCTGTCTCTGGTGTCTTGGTTTCGTTGCCTTAGTTCTTCTTGGGTGAGTGGTTTAGTAGACATTGTTGTCTGGTATTAGTGTCACGTTGTTAAATGTTTCTTGGGCTGATTCTATGTTTTCGTCATTGATTTGCTCTGGTGATTTATTCATATACTTCTTATTTTTTCTTTTGTAGAACACTGTCAATAAACTTCATCTTTTGTTCGTGGGTGGTTGTGTAGTACCACCACTTATACGATATGTACCTTTGTATTGCTTTCATGTATTTCTTATTTATCTGCTTCATGTATAAATATAGCACGCATGCAAACGCACGCAAGTAAGTTGTCCACAGGGTAGATATAAGCACACGATACATGGTTATCCACAGGTATTACTTTTTGGTACTTGCGTGCAAACGGTGGGGGTGTATAGTGGTAAGTGAGGTTATCAGATAACGCACAGTAATGGCAAAAGTACGACTAAGCAACTGGGTAAGTGAAAAAGCAAAAGCCCACCTTGCACTAAAAGCAAAAGAAAAGAACATATCGCAAACTACATTATTAGAAATCGCAATCAATAAAATAAAATGAAACTAGGAATATACGGAGACCACCGCACATACAAGGTCGCAATCAAGAACAACAGCAAGCCCACACCAAAGACCCGCACACTGAGTAACGGTAAAGAGGTTTTAACCGAGAAAGAGAGCTTTAAAAGAATTAAGAATATCTAGTATGAAACACACACAACACAACGACCCGTTCGACTATGATGAGTACAAAGACGAATCATTCTGGGACTTCTCTTGGGGAAATGACTGGCTAATGGTAGTCGGAGTAATAGCGATGATAGGGTTTTGTCTAGTAATTCTATTTACTATGCTATCACTAGAAGTACCGCCAGTAGATTCTAACCGGGGATGTGTTGCTAGTGCGTACCAAGCTAGTACCAATGGCTTTAATTTAGAAGACAACTTAGAAGTGTGTAACAACCTTTAACCTATGACAAACCAAACGATAGAACAAGCGGTGGAGGAGATTTGTGGTATTCTTAACTCCATACCCGAATTCAAAACAGTTGTAGATGAAGATACTCATGTGGGAATACAGGACACTTTACGAGAAGCCCTACAAGCCCAACGTGACGCTGGGGCTAGGGAGGAAAAAAAACGTATTTACCAAGAATATATCGTTTTACGCAAAGAGACTAAGGAAGAAAGAAACCAGTCTAACGCATGGAATGATTTAGGAAACACACTCAGAAATGAAGTTTAACCCCACCCACTAAATAACACCTATGACTAAGATACCAATGACCTATCTTTCCACTTTTTCTGGAATAGGTGGCTTCGAAAAAGGTATACAATTAACTTATGAATCAAAAGTTTCTATTCGGGATGGGAAGACCCAGACTACCGAACCAAAAACACCTAAGCAGAGCATGGAGTCAGCCACAGAGGGTGTTCTGTCCAACAGGAATAAGTCCGACCCTGAGCTCAGGGGAAACGCAGGGGCGTTATCATGTATTGGTTACTCCGAAATCGACAAGTACGCCAGCCAAATTTATCAATCACACTTCCCCTATGAACAATGTACTTTTTGTAAAGAGAAAGAGGAACGAAATAGGAAAAATGAACCGCAAGGAGTACGAGAAAGGGAGGTCTTCTTTAACAATGAAGGAACAGAGGGACTGGGAGATAGTACCTCAAAAACACAGCAATACAATATCAACAGTACAGATAGACAATTTAATAATTGTACCTGCAAACACAAACCCTATGGAGACATCACAACCATCATCGCCGAAAACCTCCCCGACTTTGACCTCCTTGTCGGCGGATTCCCTTGCCAGTCTTTTAGCATCGCTGGAAAGCGAGGTGGTTTTAATGACACCAGAGGGACAATGTTCTTTGAACTTGCGAGAATACTGCGAGCAAAACAACCTCGACTATTCGTCTTTGAAAATGTTAAAGGACTTCTCAGCCACGATGGCGGCAGAACTTTTGCAACCATCATCCAAACGCTTGATGAGTTGGGGTATGACCTCCAATGGCAAGTGCTTAACAGCAAGAATCACGGAGTCCCACAAAACAGGGAGCGAGTGTTCATTATCGGACATCTTAGAGGAACACGTCGACCCGAAGTATTTCCTTTCACCGGAACAGACCAAGAAGATACTAAGTCAAACAAAGGACGGAATACAGACATTTGCCCGACCATCAGGGCGACCCATTACAAGAGCGGTGATAACCAACCCTTAATAAACCAACTCAACCACCCAACCCACTCAAACGACAGAGTGTACGGAACAGACGGACTAAGTCCGACACTAAACACTATGCAGGGAGGGAACAGACAGCCGTTTATCCCAGAAGATGGCCGTATCAGAAGACTCACCCCAACCGAGTGCGGACGACTCCAAGGCTTCCCTGACCATTGGTGTGATGGTGTCTCTGACAGTCAAAAGTATAAGTGCGCTGGCAACGCTGTCACAGTCAACGTAATCAGGGACATAATGGAAAAACTAATATGAAAGCCCACCTCGATGAACTTATTAACCCCACTAATTAACACTTATGACTAAGACAACCAGAGAATACTGGAAAGCGTCAGAGAGGCTTACCCACTGTAAAAGGTGTGGCAAGGAGTTGGCCCCACATAAGATTTGGTATTGTACAAGTGAGTGTAGCTGGAAGTATCGAGAAGAATTGAAAAAGGAGGTATAATTACAAAGGAAACGAACGGAGGTGTATTATGAATTTTCCCGAAAGATGTCAAGCTGAGGGTTGCAACAACCCCATAAACGACAAAAACTCCCTGTACCACATAGGTACTCACCTGTATGTCTGTGGCTTCAACTGCTACAAGCACACTACCGAGGTGCTTATTTCAACCTTCTGCCCTAAAGCAGACCTGACCCCTACAAATAAGTAGGGGTTTGTTATAATAGGTTATGCTTAGAGGTTTTGACATTTTTGATAAAGTAATTTTCTTTACCATTCTTATCGTTTTTGGGATAGTCATGTGGCCTGTGTATATCTACGTTTGGTTAAACTACAAGTGATATAATGGGAGCAGACGTTCTTTGAGAGGATAGGCTAATGGAACATATATGTGAAGTTTGTAAAGAGGAACTTGTAAACGGTGTTTACATCTTCGTTGAAAACGGTGTCGACTATTGTTTCTGTCCGGCGAATGAGTCTAACTGTATGCGAGACTGGCTCAAGGGGGTGGAAAATGCCTCCATTCTATTACCGCCTGATTGAATACATGCCACCGCTTCTGGTGGTGGCGAAACTCACCTGCGCTATCATACTGTTGATATGTACGCTCATCTTGGGAGGTGTCATCTTATGAAAAAATCATGTTGTTGCTGGTGTCACAAAACGATAGATGTGCCTGACCAACACGACCCTTGGCTTACTAGAGACTTGTGTTCTCAAGTTTGCAAAGACGCTGAAAAGCTGTGGCGGTTGTATATGTCTGACTTTAACATGACGTTAAGGTTAAACCACAAAAAGGCAAAACGTATGGGAGGTTCTAATGGCTCGACCAATTCGCTCATGCCCTAAGTGCCGAGAAGTTAAAAAGCTCACGGCACACCATATTTTTCCGGTTAAACATTGGGGTCGAGGGCCTGCAAACAACCACAGGTTTCTAATCTGCTGGACGTGTCACAAGGCCTTCCACGACTCCTTACCCAAACAAAACTTGGCAAGAGAACAGTACCCCCTGCTCTTGCTCAAGTTCCTAGAGGACACTTAGGTGTCCTTTTCCTTTGAACACGTGTGGTAAAATTACAGGTAGAGGTGACTATTATGAAGATACTACTCGTAGTGCTTATTGCAGTTTTATGTTTCACAACTTACAGGAGCGACGACATGAACATCGAAAAGAAACATGCACAAATGCTCTACGTAACTGTAGGCATCAAAACGGATAAAAACACTGGAAGCGGTGTAGTTATCTACTCAGGCACAGGGACAACAATTATCCTTACTGCCAAACACGTCATCAACAAAGCAAAGAAAATCACGGTGGATTTATACCCATCGGAAACAGAACATACCGCAGTTGTTGTGTCACGCTCAAGCAAGTACGACCTTGCCCTTATCAGTATCGAGGGGAATGTGCCGTATGTAGCAAAAGTGTTTAAGGGTGATACGTTACCAGTCTACCGACCAGTTTGGAAAGTGGGCGCTGGTGCAGGACTTATTCCTCACCCCAGCCAAGGTATCGTTACCATCTACAAGGCAGACACAATGTTCATCAACACCAACATCACGTTTGGAGATAGTGGAGGACCCGTCTTTGTAGAGAACAAAGGCAAGTACGAGCTGGTCGGGATTATTTCCGCCGTAGCAACGCTCAACAGGTTTTCACACATCTACCATCTCGGCATAGCAGTTAACCCTCATGCCATTAGCCGGTTTATATACCCGCAATAACACCCTTTCGGGGGTGTCTTTTTTTATGGGGATAACCGAGAAATATACCAGATATGGTGTTACAATTCAAGTAATGCAAAATGTTATAATTGTTTTAGAGCGTTCTTTAACAGAGGAGTAACCTTATGAACTACTTAATCAGCTCAATCCAGCTTAACGGTAGTGTCAATAAAACACTACTCCGTAACATGAAGTTGTTTGCCAAGAATCACGATGCGAGAATCCTCTTGTATGTGATGCCCGGTAAAACAGTTCATGAGACTCTGATACCAACAATCCTGTTGGACGATGAAAATATTGAACTGCTTTATCTCGGCAAAGAGGGGCGTAAGTTGAACAACAACTTAAAGCTCCATGACACACGCATATTGGCAAGTCAAATAAATCCGCTGACCGGCTTCCAATCGAAGCTCTCAAATAAGCATAGCTACGTATTGCCGAGTAGTAAGATTCGGTTCCTCTCAATCCCCAACACAAGTAACCATCCTCGGTTTCTTGCAACTACGGGTTCTCTGACTCACGGTAACTACAAGGACGGCTCATCTGGTGCTAGTAACACAGCACAAGGGAGAAAAGCTGCACTTGAGCACGAATACGGGTTTGCATACGTTCAGATAAAGAACAGCCGCAAGTTCGACTGGCATCCTGTAGCAGCAATGCGTAACGGTAATTTTCACTACCTTAGTGACTACTACAAGAACGCAAAAGTTTACAAGGAGCAGGTAGAATGTCTCGTTTTTGGGGACATTCATGTGGGAGACACCTGTATGAAGGCACTGAGGGCTTCGATGAAGCAGATTGAAGAGCTAAAACCGAAGAGGGTTTTTCTTCATGACGTCATGAACGGCCACTCAATTAACCATCATGAGGGTAATGATGTTTTGAGTAGTGCTTTACAGTTTAAGCATGACAGAAAAAACTTCGAGGACGAAGCTGTTGAGTGTCTCAGATGTTTGAACTCCCTAGCAAATAAGTTCCCGGATGTGGCTTTCTACATTGTGGAGAGTAATCACGACCTGTTCATTAGGAAGTACCTCGGTAATCCCAACTTCATCAAGGATAGCGTAAACGCTTTCTTTGCGACTGGGATATTCCACAAGTTAGGAGAGGAGGACGGAAGACCCATTCTCCAGTTGACACTTGAGACAGCCGGTGAGGTTGCTGGAAACATCGAGTTCCTGCAAGGGAATGACGAGTTCCGTGTTAAGGGATGGGGCTTCGGTCTTCACGGCCATAAAGGAGTTTCGGGAAGTAGGGGGTCGTCTAAGTCATACTCCAATCATAACTTAAAGCTTTTTTCAGCCCACGAACACGGGCCGAAGATATACGCTAATGGTATATGTGTTGGGACAATGACTTGTCTTGAGCTGCCGTACACCTTTGGTAGTCCGGGTGGATGGATGCACGCAAATGGTGTGATGTATAGCTCGGGTAAGGGCTCTCTCCTTGTTATCATTCACTAACACACGCCCTCTGTAATGGGGGGTTTTTCTTTATGTTAAAATAGTATCTATGTCTATGAATTTCTTTACTGCCTCTATTGGCTCTTTTATTTTACGGGGAACCACTGAAGTATTTGTAAAGGATTATGAGATGGCCACGGCTCTCTTCGCCCTCCAAGACGAAAAGTACAAATTCTCACCCCTCCTTAAACACACTCTTTCTGTGGATAACACATGCGTTTCGTGCGAAGCCTAGGTTATACTTACCAAATGGGAGACTACACAATAGAAGAACTATGGGAGAAACACCAAAAGTTAATACTGCTTTATCAAGAGGCTCTTAGGAGCCAAAACAACGACGACATCACAATACAAAGGCTTAACCGCTTGCTGGAAGTAATGAACACCAACTTTGCTGTCCTATTAAAGATACACAGGACAGAACATCAGCAAGCTGTGGAAAACGCAGTTGCAGGAGGTTAGAATTTGGTATAATTAAGGTGAGGTAAGTTGGTAACGACCAACACACCTCAACCCCTCTAGCTTTCGAGCAATGAGGTATTAGTCTAAAAGCCTTGGCTTATTAAACAAAAAATCAAAAACATGAAAACCTATATATTCGTTCTTGGGATAGCGGTATTGGGTGTAGTAGGTGCGTCACAGTTTGGCTCATCTACGGAGGTAATAAAAGTTAATAAGGAGGAAATTGAGGTCAATCCCAATCTACACCTTTTGGAAGATGAGGACGCAGTACAGGCCGCAAAAGATGTCATACGTAGGAAAGAGGCACAATTAGAGTTAAACGCCGTACAGGGCAATATTGAGGCTCTGAGGGCTACCTATGAGGCAGAGCTGGGTCTGCTAGAAGCACAAGAGGACGAACTAACTGAAGAGCTGTCTTTTCAGTAAACCCTAGGGTTTTAAGCATAGTCGAAACAATCCACTATCTTGAAACAAGAGGAAGTGAAACATGCACAGCTAGGGGTGCATCAGGAGAGAACGGCTGTTTTCAAATCATGCCCAACACATGGTTGGACTGGTCAAAGCAGATATACGGTTACGTGCCACGTCAAACAAAAGAAAAGGAACGGTATGTGGTAACTAAGATCATTGAGTCATGGGTAGACCAAGGTTTATCTAACGACAGAATATTTCTTAGGTACAACGCTGGGGGCGCAAAACAATGTAGTTCTGGTCGCAACAAACACGGAGTTGATTTTGACTCATGTGCTTATGTACAAAAGGGACTTACAAAACTTGCTATGATGTAGTGTATACTAAGAAAGACCTAGCACGGTGTCCAAAAGAAAAAGCACTATGCATAATCTGCATGGTGCTTTTCTTATAGCCCACTATGTTCTGAGTATGGACGGTAGTCTTGACTGTCTAAATCATCAACGTCGTCTTCTAGCTCTATATCACTAGAGCTATGTTCTTCGTCAAACCAGACATCAAACTGGTCGGGAGTACTGCTATTCATGCGTATATTGTATCACGCCCATTCTTTACTTTTACTCACTGTGCAGGGGTGAATAATAATTACTTCTTGTTTGTGTTCGGGCTACATTCTTTGCACATAAAGTCCATGTACTCCTCTGTGTGGGTCGTGTTTACAATTTCGGCGTAAAACGCACCTACGTAGTTTTTAACTATGTCTTTCGCTGGTTTCTGGTTGTCTTTTGTAACCGTTGCTTCTATTACTGTCAGGATTTGCCCCTCTAGGTGTGAGAGTCTCTGCGTGACCCATCCATAGTCTACTAGGATAGTTGGGTCTAGTGCATCTTTTCCTTGGGCTAATTCCTTAATTAGTGTGTCACCATGTGTGCCATTTGTGGCATAGGCATAGTGAAAATTTTTGTCTGCTTCTAGGTATTTTTCATACCCTGGCGTAATGCCTGCATTTTTTTGTGTCATAACTTAACTTAACTTAACCCCTGCATAGTGGTTATAAGTAACCCAGTATACCACACCCAAATACACAAAACCGCCAGCTTCCACACTGGCAGTCTTCACAAAATATTACAAACACGGTTTGTATAAGTGTCCCCGACTAGGGACCTGCTTATAGTATCACTTACGCTTAGATAGTAAAGAGACAAGTGTGGTTAGAAGGGCAACTAGTTGCCGTAGTAAACCCATATCTTTGTCGTGCTTCTCTTTGCGTACGGCGTAGGCACGTAGTACGTAGGGTGCAATAATCTTTAAGGCTTTGGTGTTCTCTTGGTAACGCACGTACTTCCACTCTGTAGTTTTCTCTTTGTCTGGTCGGCCACCGTGAACGATGAACTTGTCGTAGCCTAGTCCTAGTATTTTATTGAGGTCAACACCGGTTTCCTTTAGTACCACTGCATCAAATGAGTGCATGATTTCGTGGTTGAGTGTTCCAAATGTATTAGCTGGATTCTTTTTGTCCCACCTACATAGTTGAGTAGAGTATTTATGAAAGAAGTATGAGAAGTTGCTTCCCCAAATACCTTTGAAGAGAAAGTTATCTTGGTGTACCCACAGAACAATATTATCTACACCATAGTCTCGATAGCGGGTATGCACTTCTGCCTCTAAGGCTTTGAGGTACGCTCTGGTGGGCTTTAAGTCACCGTCTGAGTCTGGCTCAGTTGGTACTTGTGAGAAGTCTTTTCGTTCCACGTAAAACACACACTCTATGCCAGTGTGTTCTTCGATAAAGTCAGCGTAGTCGTCTAGGAGAGCAAGTGCGTCATCTTTATCAATCTTTAAATCAAGTTGTACCAGAGTTCGCATTATAATATTCGTGAAATTACTGTAGTTACTACTGCAATAGATATTCCCCAGACAGTCATTACTTTTGTTTGAAATGTACCAAGGCCTATTATTTTCTTTTCGTGACTGGCTACTTTGCTATTAAGTTGAGTCAAGTGTCGGTCTATGTTTTGCAGGGAGGTAAGCATAGACGCTTGCGTAGCTGTAGTTTGTCTACTTTCTAAGCGCAGTTCTTGAACTAGCTCCTTTACTGTGTACCCGTCAGAAGCCATAGTCTATTTTTGTCCCCAAACGCTTATACCGCCAGCTCGATGCCTAGCCCATAAAGCTCCTACCGCTAGTACTACCGTGATTATAGCCGCTGCTACTGAGTCTGCGTTGTCTACTCCTATGGCTGCTAGAAGTGCTACTAAAATGTATGTGATTGAATATTGCATATTGACTATATTATATCATTGTTTGCACTAAGCCCGGTTCATCTTAGTCAACTCACCATCAATCTTCACTAGGCTTTTTTGCATTATTCCCTTCTGTTCCTGTAGGTCAACTTTGTGTCGAGCGACAATCTTCTCTAGACTGGCGTCTGGTATTAGGTCTTCGGCATAAGCAATAATGCCAGTTAACCTGTTATAGAGGTCTATCTGTTCCTCAGTTAACGGGTCTGTCATAGCTTCCAAACTTTTCATAAATTGGTAGGCCATTGCTAAGTCTTTCAACTGTGTG
>Ga0208771_1001828_pt1 | contig 10825 bp, 5 predicted proteins | sample AntAceMetag02UKX_FD_184775 | JGI IMG/M metagenome (GOLD analysis project Ga0208771, IMG submission 184775) | Saline lake microbial communities from Ace Lake, Antarctica - Antarctic Ace Lake Metagenome 02UKX (SPAdes) (version 2) | ecosystem: Environmental > Aquatic > Non-marine Saline and Alkaline...
ACCTGTCTTGCGTTTCATCGAAAATGCTGGTCTTTTGATTTAGACGACCGTCCTGAAACACGCCCGGAAATCGAGCCTTACCTGTGGAAGCCTGAAAGTCTGCTGTGGCCTGTCCCTCCAAAAGAACGGCGGGCAGGCAAGGGAAAGGAAAAACCAGACCTGGTCTTTTTTGACCCGCCTTATTTCAAGAAGCTGGCGGACCAATACGGAAAAGAGAGTATTTCAGGTCTATCTCGAAAAGAATATTTGAGATTTTTCAGGGGATTTTTTTCTCTGGCCAAAGAGCACTCCAAACCCTCGGCGCGTATTGCATTCCTCAATGCTGACTGGAGAGCATTTCAAGGTGTGTCTGCTCTGAAAGAAGATGCGGGTCAGAGTGTCCGCATCGATGATTATATTGAGCTGCTAAAGAGCTCCGGGTGGGAAATCACCCATATCATCGATTGCCCCATGTCCACACAACGATTCCAGGCAAACATCGTGAGTCAGATGCAGAAGAATCGAACCCTCGGAGTCGTTCGGCGTTCACTGATTATGGCAAAGTAATTAGGTATTTTTTCTTGACATTTGGTTGGTGGATAGTATTATTACCGAACTTGGGAATACGAAAAAAGTAATATGCTTGGCGGTACACCGATGCAGACAGTTAGACACATATTAAGCGCAATCCTTGTTTTTGCGATGCTGGCATCAGGTCTGCCCCTTTTCAGTACTGAAGACGCGAATCGGGACAGCAGGGTGGATCTTGAGGATGCCATTCTCTGCGTCCAGGATTTTGCCCGAACAGCGGACAATCCCGCGGCATTTACTGCAAACTTTGAAAAGACAGTCTCTGCGTTGCAGGTGGTGGCAGGGTTAAAGACAGTTATCACCTCTGCGGGCGACGCAAAATCCATAACTGCTTCACCCGGCCTTGACTCACCTTATCTCATAGCTTCATTTGATTTTTCATTTGCCCCGGCTGCCTGTTCTAAACCGGCCGGGCAATCTTTCTATTATCAATCCATCTTATCTTCGCCCGATTTTCCTCCTCCCCGATGCAGCGCGCTTTGCTGACCTTCTTCTCCATTTCTCTTGATTTGGAGGACGGAGGTGTTAGGGTTCTGGAGATTTAACTTAACAAACCAGATGAACGGGGCATCAATTTGGCAATGCGGCTTTCAGGAAAAAGTAAACACACAATCATAATAGCAGCTCTCTGTGCGGCCTGTTTTTTTATGCTGAACACGGCTCAGGCGGGTACCGGTGCAGATGTGAACTATTCAAATGGCCTGTTAAGCGTAAAAGCGGTTAAGACGCCGCTTCTTCCGGTGCTCGAGTCGATCGGTAAGGCCGCAGGTGTTGAAATCCTTGTTTCTCAGGATCTTAAACCGGGCGATATCAGCATTGAGTTTGCTGATGAACCTATTGAAGCTGGTCTGAAAAGGGTGCTTCGTGGGCTCAGTTATGCCGCTGTCTATTCTAAGGACAGAGACTCATGGCGAATGACTGCGCTTAAGGTTTTTCCTGAGGGTCAATACAGCGGCAAGATGGCTTCTATTTTGTCTCAAACTGGAACTTCGGAGATGCCTGTGAAGGACACAGAGATAAAGACAGTTCTTTTTCCTTCCGGGGATGAATTTCGAACCTATGGAAAACTTGGAAAAGGTGGACATCTTATCCCCGCCCGATCTGTTCCGAATACATCAGATATAGCGACAGCCGATCTGAATGCTCCCTGGTTTATGCTCCAAAAGCAGTTAGAACGCAAAGAGGCCCGGAAGTATGAGGAACTGATGCTGTTTGAAAGAAAGCTTGAGGCAGCCCAGGACCCGGACAGGAAAGAGGCTCTTGCCATGGCCTATGCCGATGAGGTTGAAAAATTTTATGCCATGAAGAAGGCAAATCTTAATAAGATTGAGGCATTGAAACGAATTTACCAGGCCAGAGAAATGGCCGTGAAATAAGAAGATTACGAACCTCGTGTAATAAAACCGGTTCGTTCCGTAATGAACGATCGCTATTGACGTTCAAGGAGGAGATTTAGAATGAAACACTTTAAAAAAATAACAGCGCTTATGATTTTGCTGCTGGCTGGTCTTTTTGTCTTTTCCGGATCAGCATACGCTGTAACGGACAAAACCCTGACCGTGGGCAGCGGGTCGGGAGATTACGGCGATATCGTTGCACTGCCCATAGCGGTTGATGTTCCCGCCGGTGTGGGAGGCGCGGCCTTTACGCTTACCTATAACTCTGATGTTTTTGAATTTCAAGAGCTTGTACAAGACATAAAAGGTATCAGTGATGGCTCTGATTATCTTGTAGGCGAACCGCCTGAATATACCGTAACTGAAGCACAAAAAGTTACAGTTTCCAATACCCTGTTTTACCAGACAAATGATGAACCCTCAAATAACAGGGTTCTGGTGGCAGGCGCCTCTGCGCGCGAACTTACAAACGCAGGTCTTTTCAAGGCAAAATTTCTGATTAAGGCTGGGGCCCCGGAAGGAACCTATCCCATAGGCCTGAACAGGACCATCATCCTTAACGCTGATGCCGGATACGATACATCCACGTTTATTCCAGCGCTGGTCGGTATGCCTGCTATGGAGGCAAATGCTCAGGGGTATTACGATACGCCTGTTTTTACCACAACGCTGGTTAATGGGAGTATCACTGTTAGCGCGCCGGCAGCCAGTCTCTTTACAATAAGTGGTAATGTCACCTATGCGAGCGACGTCGCGGCGGCCGATGGCACACCGGTTGTCCTGAAGAAGGACATAGGCGGCACATATGTGACTCAGGCACAAACTACGGTGAACGGTGGTTCTTACAGCTTTGCCGATAACCTCGCAGCCGATTACCGTGTCTATGTGACATCCAACGATCCCAATTTCTATAGCAACTTTGTTGACGTTATCGAACTCAGCGCTGATAAGACCGATGCCGACGTGGTTCTGCCGACGCCGGAGCGGGTGAGTGGCAGTGTGACTATCAATGACGGGTATATTCCTGGCCTCAAGGTTAAGGTTATGAACGGCACTCAGGTTGTTGGGGTCTATGCGGTCAATCCTGATGGTACGTATCAGAGCGGACCTCTGTCTCCTGGTACATATACTGCTTATGCCGTGTACGGCAGCTTGACATCAGAGGTATTGACTGCCGGATATAATTGGTCAGTTACCTTACGCACCATCAGCGGCACCGTTCTTCCGATAGGCCCTGCTGCAACCATTAGGGCCAGCTCAGCCGATGGACAGATGATGAAAACCGCTACCAGTAGTTTCGCGGATGGAACCTACACCATTTCCAACCTGGTGCAGGCTGCTGATTACATAGTCTCGGCAGTTGCTGCCGGTCTGCCGGTGATCTACTATAACGGCAAGACCGCATTCACTGAAGCTGATTTTGTAGATATCTCTGCTAGAAATGAAACAGCGAATTTTGACTATAGTGGTTTCACACACGGAACTATTTCCGGTGTTGTTACCGAAGGAGCGGGTAATGTAAGTGGCATCGGCGTTTATGCCTTTAATGTAGATACCGATTCGCTGACTTCGGAGCTCACAGATGCTTCCGGTTATCTGCTTACCCTTTCACCAGGAAGTTATGAGTTGTTTGTTATCAAGGACAGCGGTACGGTGTTCTATTACGATGCTGGAAGCGTTGGCAATGTAAACCAGAACGATACTAAGGCCGATATTCTTGAGGTGACTACAACTACACCGCTCACACTCGATGAAATGAATGTCATTGAGTGCGATGAGACTCTTACAGGTAAGGTGACCGAAGAGCTATCGGACGGCAATCCCGTGGCTTTTGCCCTGATCACAGCGACAAGCGGAGATAAGAGGGTCGGCACTATTACCGGTGTTGACGGAACTTATACCCTTGGTGGTCTGTGCAACGGTCTGGTGTACACGGTCGAGATGGATCCGCAGTCGAGCAGCTACGGGATTCAGACCGGGACCGTTACGGCGGGCACGGACACCACCCTGAATTTCATCATCGATACAGGACACGTGCTGTCAGGTACGGTAGAGAATTCGGTCGGTGAGGCCGGGATCGCGAATGCCATGATCTACCTGCGTGATCAGGAGACCAGCGCCCTGGTGGGTGGCCGGATGTATTTCTCCGGGTCTGACGGCAGCTACAGCATCCGCGATATCCCCTCCGGCATCTATACCCTTGTGGTCTCGCACCCGTTATACCGCACCTACACCGAGGCGAATGTGGCCGTTGGAGCCGACACGAGCAAAGACATTCCACTGGTCCAGGGCGCCCATTTCTGGGGCACGGTGATCGACGACAGCAACGGTGGCGCGCCCTTGGGCGGCGTCCTGATAATCGTCACCCGCGCCGGTGGCACGCCCGTCTATGCCGTGACGAACAGCAGCGGCAACTATGCCGTGTACGGCCTGGATGAATTACAGGATGATTACATCATCCTGGCCCAGAAGCGAGGTTATGTGCGTCAGGTAAAGGCTGGCAAGACTCCCGCCACTGGGGGGGGGGCAGTGGTGGACTTTGCCCTTGAGCCTCCAGCCGCGCTCTTTAACCTGAGCGGTGTCATAACAAGCGATTGTGCTGAAACTCCGCCTGTAATTAATGCCCTTGTGGTGGTCTCTTCCGCGACTGCGAAGTTCTTCAACAGCACAAGGACTGACGAAAGCGGTGCATACAGCTTTCAGGATCTGCCCCAGGCCGATGACTATCGCTTCGTGATTGTCCCAGTCGGCAGCTTGCAGGTCTATGTGGAGACAGGGATAAACTTCGACGCAACTACTGTAAAAAGTGTAACCCTGCCCTGCGGCAGTGAAATTAGTGGTACCATCGCATGGACGGGGACCAGCACAGCCTATGTGCTCCTGTACACGGCGGTTGGTGAATTTGTGGACTTTACCACGAGCGATGCCGGTGGCGACGGCACGTATACCTTCACCGGCTTGACGGATGGGAATTACAAGGTCCTGGCATTTGCCTCGGGCAATACGCCCGAATGGTATAATAGTAAAACCGGCATAGACACTGCTGACTCAGTATCTGCCGGCAACTCAGGGATTAATATTGATTTAACCCAGTAACCTCGAATATGAAATCCGCCGGCGTCTTTCAGGGATGTCGGCGGACTTCAACCGTGCATTTGCGAAAAGGACAGGGGGGTATAATATAAAATGAAAAAATTAACTGAATTGTTTGCAAGAGGGTTGCTGGCGTGTACACTTGTTATTTTATTTATGGCTGTCACATCAGTTGCCTATGCGGAATATGAGATTGACACATTATCAGAATTCTCAATCAACGTGCCTACCGACGGTACCGTGGTGCAATTTACGGAAGACCTTGTTATGAGCTGGGAAAAACCCGCCATGACAGAATCCGATGAACTTTTGGGGTATATATATAAATGGGGTGACAGTCCTGACGCATTAAGCGATGACGATTTCAATAATGACTTGGGCAAGAAAGATGGCGATATAGATAAAGAGGTAACCACCTACCAGGAGGGAGCGGCCACTTTCGCTTCGGATGATTCCACCGATATCCGCTACCTTCACTTCAAGACCCATTTCTATGATTCTTCCGCGGAGGGGGATGGGGCCGCGTACAGCAGCGATGTGGTCATTGGCGGTACAACGGGAGGAATCAATATCGACAATGTGGCTCCCACTGGTAGCGTACGGATTACCGATGGCGAGGACAGCGATATTACCACCACTTACAGCACCAGACTGAATCTGCAATTGAACGCGTCCGAGGCGCCCGTCACGATGTATCTAAGTGAGACAGAAGAGCAACAGGGCACAGGAACTGATTATGCTACTGATGTTGTTTATGACCTGATTGATGAGACTACAGGTGAGAAGACCATATACGTCTGGTTTGAGGATGGGGTGGGCAACATCCCCACCGCTCCGGCTACGGACAGCGTTACGCTCCTGGTGCCCGTGAGCATCAGCCCCTATGCGCCGACCCTTGACCCGGAAACGACCAGCACGCAGGACTTTACGGTAAACGGCAACAGCGATTCTTATGATTGGGAGATTATCGAAGAAAGCCCGATCACGCCGGGTGATAACGTTGCCGATTTTTCCGGGGTCATCACAGACACAAACTCGGTCACAGTCAACATTCGGAATAAAGGGACCTTTAAACTGCGGGCCACCCCCGCCGGTGACGGAGATGTGTTGACCAGCGGGGTGATTAGGGTGGGGACTGTATCAAAAACCTTTTCGATGATTACAACAGCAACAACCAACATCAATATGATAGGTTTTGTTTTGGAAAATACTGGATATACGAAGGCAAGTGATCTTTTGTCGGCAATACCGAATTGCGATACGGTTTGGAGTTGGAATGTAGTAAATCAGGGTGTTGGTAGTTATTCTGCAGGAATGCCTGATTTTCGTAATTTTGATCTTGAATTGGGCAAAGCTTATCTGGTAAATGTAACTCAGGACGGTCAATTTACATTAGAAGGGACTGCACCAGCTTCTTTACAAATAAGTCTTTCAACTACGGCTACGACAAATCTGAACTATATTGCATTGCCTAATCACCGTTCCGGTTTGTCCAAGGCCTTGGATTTATTGGGCAGCATTCCAAACAGTGATACAGTATGGAAATGGAATGTACAAAATCAAGGTTTAGACAGTTATTCTACAGGAATGCCCGATTTTCGTAATTTTGATATTTTGTGGGGTGATGGGTTTATTGTAAATGTAACATCAGATGGCACTTGGTAAAAATTGAAAGCGAGGAGGATTTTTGATGAAAAACATTAGGTATACATTAATAGTTGTGACAGTAATGATGGTTAGTTTGTTGTTGTGTGCATTCACTCCCTCGAATTCCTTAGCGGGAACACCCCATACGGTATGGGGAGCCTTGCAAAATAGCGACACTTCAACGCCCGCGAATGGGACAGTCAACTTTACTGCATATATTCAAACAATACCCGGTGAAATCATCACACAAGATAGTCCTTCCTCAGAGTATCAAGCTGGTTCTTGGTTCCTTGACCTCGTCGATTTTCCGACAGGGTTTGCGAACGGAGATGTCCTTGTTATCGCTTTTCAAAACACTGTTAATCACGAGATCAAGGAAGTTCAGGTAGTAATGGATTCGCAAAGCGGGAGTCAACAAGAGGACGTTACACTGGAAATGCCCGCTCTTTTATCCATTGCTATTGCACCTGTTGATCCGGATGTAACAGTGCCGGACACCGAGCAGTTCACAGCTATGGGAACTTTTGAGGGTGTGGCGGATCCGGTTAACATTACCAATACCGTTACCTGGGTTTCATCTGACACAGACAAGGGAACAATTCCCGCTGGTCTTTTCACAAGCAATTACATAGGGACCACAGACATCACGGCCGAACAAGGCGATGTGACCAGCAACACCAGCACTGTGACGGTGCTTACAGGACCCGCTGATACCATAGCATATGTATTAGGAGATGCGCAGACCAAAACCGTGGGCACTATCCTTGATAATCCATTTGTGGTTAAGGTAACCGACGCGAAGGGTAACCCCGTCAGTGCTACCGCTGTCACCTTTGCGGTTACGGCCGGCGGCGGAACGCTTAGTGTAGAAAATGCCACAACAGGTACTGACGGTACAGCCTCATCAACATTGACCCTTGGCATTACTACTGGCGCTAACACAGTCACTGCCACATCAACAGGACTTACTGGCTCTCCGGTAACCCTTAATGCAACGGGAACTGCGGGTGCGGTCAGTGCTGGCCAATCAACGGTAGATACGACAACGCCTGTAGTAGCTGATGGTGTGGCTACTTCGACGATTACTATAACAGCAAAAGACCAATATGATAACCTGTTACAGGGTAAAGCTGTAACGCTGTTCTCGACTGGTTCGGATAACACCTTGTCCGCTGCGGCGAATACGGATGCTTCTGGACAGACAACCGGCACACTGGCCTCCACAAAAGCTGAGACCAAAACAGTTTCAGCCACTATCGATGGCGTTGCTATTACAGATACAGCATCTGTAGTGTTCAATGCCGGTAATGCCGACAAGATGACCCTTGCGGCCAGCAAGACGACCCTGGCAAGCGGTGGGGGAGGCACTTCCACCTTAACGGCGACCATATTCGATGCCTTTGACAATCTGGTGAATGATGATACTACTGATGTGACGTTTACTTTTACGGACTATCAATATCTGACGCTGGGTGCACCGCAAACGGTAAAGGCTACGGACGGTGTGGCCACGCTGACCGTCACAACAGCGGCCGGTACGGTTCCTGAGCCACCGCCAACGACGGATGCGAGTATCACTTCTGCTCCAGCACTTACACCGCCGGGTGCAAAAACACTTACCATCGTCAACTTCTCCATCGACGTGACGGCACCAGCTGGTGTTTTCGTTGATGGAACCGGTGTACACCTTGTAACCAGCGGTTCGACGCCGAGTACGGCAACTTTCAGTGGTGAGGGTGGCACGGTGGATGCTAATTATCGCTGGGCACTGGGGAGCGCAGGTTCTATTAATAACACGGGGGGCAAGACGACAAATTACACGGCTCCTGCCACCATAACTCCTGAGGGAGACGACCTCTATGTAAAAGATACGTTGACGTTGACCTATGAAGGGGATGACAGCCTGACTGACACCATCGATATTTACATCTACAATCCTCTTGCCATTACCTCGCCGACAGAGGCAATCGGTATCGCCTTGGGTGATACTTCATACGGCTCCGTGGGTGTATCTGGTGGAACTGGCACTTATAAGTTCCAGAGCAGCGACACGGCGGTAGCGACCGTAAACGCTGATACGGGTGCGATAACACCTGTCGCGGTTGGAAACTTCACCGTTCAGGTAAGGGACGCGACATACGGTGTTTTTGAGACTGTAAACGGTTTCTATGCAGTAAGTCCGCAGATCGAGATTGTCGATCCGATTACCGTTCTTCCGGCGACCAAGAGTCTGGAGGCCTCCGGCACCCAGGACTTTGACGCAACGGGCGGTAAGGCTGGTGGCTATACCTGGACTTGCAGTAACGCCGATGCCGGCGCTATTGCTTCAGCGACAGGGATATTCAGCGCGGCGGCTGTGACTGCTACGCAGACAACCACCATTACGGCGACGGACGGATACGATATTGAGGGTACGGCGACTGTAACCGTCTATGCTACGGTGGAAATCACGAACAAACCAACAGAGACCCCGACTATTGAATCGGGTGCAACCTCGACTACCTATACCGTGGAAGGCGGTGACGACACACTTTATACCTGGTTGGTGACCGGCCCTGTTGCTGTAACGGGTGGTACCGGCGCATCCTACGCTTTTGTTGCGCCATCTACAGGGGCATTTGCCGGTGTGTACACCATTACGGTGACAGACAATCAAGGGTTTACGGATTCCTTTAAGGTAAATGTACCGATTAAGTTAACACCGGACAGCAAGGCATTTACCGAGACTAAACTGGACGGCAGTGCTAATCCGCAGACCTTGACGTTGTCTGGGGCCGATGGTGATTATACATGGGAGATCCTGGATTCGGAAACAGCGACATCTGAAGTTGATACACCTGCGGATTACGGCACATGGAGTGATTCAGGTACCGAGACTGAAATCTTTGCTCCGGCAGATGTGGATGCCGTCACGAAGTTCTATGTCCGGGTTACCGTGACAGACGATGTGGGCCTGACCGAGGATAACGGGTTAAACAAGAGGGTTTTCGGACCATTCAATATCATTCCTGTTGATAACTTTACGGTAACAGTGAGTGATTCGGATGAGGCCGCCATTTCCGGCGCGAACGTAAGCGTGGATTATATTGATCCGAACACTTCAACCCCGGTAGCTGCTGAGATTACCAACGTGGACGGGGAGGCAGTCTTTATCCTGCCGGATGCCGGTGGGACATATTCCTATACGGTAACCGCGACCGACAAGGTGAGCCAGGAGATCTCCTCCGCGTCTAAAGAAGTGACTGTCACGCTGGAAGGTATCGGTGATACCATTACCGGTACCGTTGAAGACACCTTAGCTACGGCCAAGGGTGGCGCTACTGTGACAGCCTACCAGCCATCGGATCTTACAAAACTATATCAGGCCACAACGGCCGGAGATGGCTCTTATACCATCAACCTGCCGGTTGGGGCTGCACTGGATGAATGGACGGTTGTGGTCAGCCTGGACGGGTTTGTGGCAGTGTCTCAGGCAGATCAGGCAGTCGACACCGCCGTGAACTTTACGGGTGCAAATGGCCTGCAGGCAAAAACGACAATTGGGACGGTAGAGGCCACTGTCGTTGGAACAGACGTACAGATAGACATTACCGCTTCTCCGGCCTTTGCAGCTACGAGCGAAGCCAGCGTAGCAAAGACCAGTGAAACCGGTACTGGGTCTTTGGGTGTGCTGAGCCTTGTAGGAGCTACCATAAGGGTGCTTTACAATACGGTGGAAGATTTTACCGTTGTGATCAAGGCCGATACCAGCGAGGATCATGATCCGGCGGTCGGTTACTACGCATCACGTGCCTTTAGCTACGTGGCGGGAGATACTGCAACCGCAACTGCACAGGTTGATGTCGAAGCCGGCAGCTCCGGAGCGGAAACTGTAACGGCCAACTTGCAAACTACAGAGGTTGAAGTTCCGGTGGGCGGACTGACAAAGGATGCAACAATTGTCATAAAACAGGTTCCAAAAGATGACACAACATCGACATCTACTCAGGCATCACCTTGTGTTCTAAAAGGAAGTCAGAAGTTGTAAGCTATCCTGGGACGCCGGGGTAAAATGGGGAGAGTGAATCTGTAGTTCACCTGATGCCTGAGAGCATGTTTAGTAGATTAGATCCTCTTCC
>Ga0208771_1001832_pt1 | contig 10817 bp, 9 predicted proteins | sample AntAceMetag02UKX_FD_184775 | JGI IMG/M metagenome (GOLD analysis project Ga0208771, IMG submission 184775) | Saline lake microbial communities from Ace Lake, Antarctica - Antarctic Ace Lake Metagenome 02UKX (SPAdes) (version 2) | ecosystem: Environmental > Aquatic > Non-marine Saline and Alkaline...
TGTGATATTTACATTGATAGATTGTATGAGATAATTTCTTCCATTTAGTCATATTTTATCTTAACATATATTTCGGTTTTTATGGTAAAACCCTTTAACTATTACCACCTTCAAAGAAGGTGGTTTTTTAAGTTAAAATAAAATATGGTTAATTGGGATTTATCAAACAATTCTCACCAATACAAATTTAAAGCAGACTTAAGTGAAAAAGGTAGCAACCAGAGACAAAGTTTATTCCATATTAAACAAAGCCATCCTCCAGGGAGATTTAAAACCGGGCCAGAGATTGGTAGAATCAAAATTAGCTGAATCAATGAATATAAGCAGAACCCCGGTCAGAGAAGCTATTATATGGTTAGAACAAAAAGGTTTGGTAATTGCTTCTCCTCCCAAAGGAATAATGGTAGCTCCTCTCTCCACTTCAGAAGAGCTGATTGAATTTTACGATATTAATAGCGTTTTAAGAGGTTTGGCTGCCCGAAAAGCAGTCCAAAATATCACTTTTTCAGAGATAAACCAATTAAAAGAAATTATTCAAAAAAGTGAACAATACTTGAATGAAAATTCTTTAAAAAATATTTCTAAATTAAATGTAAAATTTTATCTTATTATTGAAAAATGCAGTGATAGTAAAGAATTAGTAATATTATTAGAAAATGTTTATAAAAAAACCAGCGAACGTTTCTCAGAGATCTTATCTCGAAAAAGAAGGCAAGAAAAATCGATAAAGGAGCATAAGGAAATTTTAGAGGCTCTTATGAAAAAGGATGGAGAATTGACAGAGTTATTAATGAGAAAACACATAGAGAATGGAAAAGAAGCCCTTCTCCAAGAAATAGAACTTAGAGAAAATAATTCTAAAAAAAATTAAAAATAATATTTTAAAGAAAGCCATAATTAAAAATATTTTTTTGTGTTATTATCTTGTTTATTTCTTTTTTTTTAATTTTTTAAGCTTATTAGTTCTAACAAGCAACCTTTCTTAGATATAAAAATCTTAGGAATTAAAAAAAATTTTTAAAAAAGAAAGATTCTTTTGATTTCATGTAGTAATATGTGGTATAACAATATCAAGTATACGGTATACTGAATATTATTAAATGTAAAGATATAATTTTTTTATATAAAATATAATATAAAAGATATCAATAAATACTAATTGTAAAAATCAATATAAGACAGTACAAGACAGTAGAATGATATTAAAACTTTTATTTCCTAATATATACTTATAAAAAGGTAAGAAGTACTTAAGGAAACAAGTTGTCCCTTCTAAATTAGTTGTTTTGCAAAAGTGAACAAAATATGTGAAGGGAAAATGCCTTATTTAGTTGAGGCGTCAAAAGGTCATAAAATTACTTGCCATTGGTCAAAGAAAATATAGTTAAAAAGGAAAGAGGTAAATATTACATGGATACAGTAATTGGAATTAGTTGTTTTTGCAATTTAGGGAAAAAAGGTACAAATGAAACTCCATATTATCGAGTGAGCAGAAATTATATAGAACCAATTATAAAGTGTGGAGGGATACCTTTTATTATCCCTTCATTTATTGGAGAAAGTTTATCAGAAAAAATTCTAAATATCATCGATGGATTGGTAATGATCGGAGGTTGCGGAAGCTCTGATAAGGACGATAGAATTGAGGTAAAAGGAAAACCAAGAACTTTACGAGGACAAAACGAGAGACGATATATTGCTGATAGATATCTTATAGAGGCAGCCTTAAAAAGGAATATGCCTTTAATGGGAATGTGCCGGGGAATGCAGATGATTTGTGAGACCGCCGGAGGAAAATTAAATTATAAATTTTTAGATGAAATTGACACAGGAGGAGTTTTACATTACCAAAAGGAAAAAGGGAATGTTCCTACACATACAATTAGTTTAAAAGAGGGCAGTCAATTGCAAAAAATATTAGGTGATTCCGAAGTAGACGTAAATAGTTTTCATAATCAATTTTGCATAGAGCCTGGTAAAGATTTTGAAGTATCGGCTTGGGCAAAAAATGAAATAGTTGAAGCCATTGAAAGTCCAGTTTACCGTTTTGCTTTAGGTCTACAATTTCATCCGGAAGAGATGTTTAATGAGTATCCAATATTTATTAAGATATTTAAGGCTTTTATAGATAAGTGTCGTGAATACAAGAATTCAAAAAAGTCATAATAGTAAATAAAGAAAAATCAATTACAATTAAATATTTCATAAAAATATTTTTATCTAGGCAGTTGTACTCAGTAAAAATGATAGAAAATTGGAGGTGATGTAAAATAAAAGATTGGTAATTTGTTAATAAAGTAAGTATTTCAATTAAAATTAAAAAGATAACAGGAGGTAAAGATTAAAAATGAAAAAATTAATTATCTATTTATTGTTAGCTGCACTTCTGGTGGCATTAACCGGAATATTTGCCTTTGCGGCATCAGAAAAAGAACTGGTATATGTTGTTGATCCTGCTGCTAAAGGCGTAGCTACTCTGAATCCCCTTGAAATAAAATGGGGAACGCCCGCTATTAACGTTATTTACGAGGGTTTGGTTGAGATGAGTGAATATGATGGAAAATATTATCCCGCCCTGTCTTCTTCCTGGGAAATGAGCGAGGATGCCATGACCTGGACTTTTATACTTAAAAAAGGAGTTAAATTTCATGATGGCTCGGAATTTAATGCCGATGTGGTTAAATGGTTTATTGAAGAGATGAGAGAAAGCCCAAGTGATTATATGGTTCAATCAATTAAATCGGTCACCGTTGAAGATAATTACACCGTAATTTTCCATATGGAATATGCTGATCCAAATTTACTCTTCAATTTATCTTCCACCTACATGACCATTCCCAGCAAAGAAGCCATAGAAAAATATGGTGATGATTTTGGAATTAAATATGCTGTAGGAACCGGAGCCTTTATGCTGGATGAATGGATTATGGATGATCGAGTTATTCTAAAGAAGAATCCTGATTATAGCTGGGGTACCGGATTATCTGAGAACAAAGGTCCGGCAAAGATTGATAAGTTAGTCATTCGGGAAATGAAGGAAGAAGCTACTGTATTTATGGAATTGAAAAGTGGCGGTGTCGATATAGCAGAGGGTGTTCCTGCCATCTTCTTGGAAAAAATTAAAGAGGATGAAAATATTGGTATTACAGAAGTCCCGAGTGCCAGACTTTATTATTTAGCTATGAATACTCAAAAAGAACCTTATACTGATATTAAAGTTAGAGAAGCCATTTGTCTGGCCATTAATCAAGAAGAGATTTTGGAGCATGTATTTATGAACGTGGGTAAAGTGACCCATACTTACTTAATTGATCAGTTAGAAGAATCAAAAGTTCCTGAAGAATATAAAATTCGTTATAATTTAGATAAAGCAAAAGAAATTATGGCCGAAGCCGGATGGAAAGATACTGATGGTGATGGGATACTGGAAAAAGGCGGAGAAAAATTTGTGACCAATTTATGGGTAGAAAGTACTTCTGTATTCCGAAGAGTCGCAGAGGTTGCTCAGGAGCAGCTGCGAAAATTAGGAATTGACGTAAAAATTACCCAATATGACTCCATTACTTTCAAGGATAAACTAAAAAAAGGTGAGCAGGAACTATTAATTAGATTATATGGATGGGCTAATGCCGATATTCTGGAATGGTATTTTAATTCCGAGAGAATGGGTTATCCAAATGTTGCTATGTTGGATGATGAAAAAGCAGATGAATTAATGGATAAAGCAATGACCGAAGCAGGTACATGGGAAGAAAGAGTCGAATATTTTATAGACTATCACAAATATCTGTTAAAACAATTCCCCTGGGCTCCCATCTACCTACCCCCGGTAAATGTAGCGATAAGAAGCAATGTTATTATTCCTGAGAAGATTGAAACACCAGCATTCTTATTAGATGTAGATGTGAAATAAGGTTTAAAAAAATACTTGTTTTTACGGTATGATTCATGCTGGAGTATAAATTTGTTTTTATTCTCCAGCATGAACTAATTTTATTTCATTAAACTTAGTTTAGTAATCATCACATAATCTGATGTAATTTAATTTTTAAAGATTTTTATGTAATGTATAATTAGCCTAATAGAAATTGATAAAATGGAGGGAGGTATCCTTATTTGATTAACTATATTATTCGCCGATTAATTATGATGATTCCCGTTTTTATTATTTGCTCGTTAGTTATATTTTTAATTCTTCACCTTGTTCCTGGTAATCCGGTAGACAATTTGCTTCATCCCGGTTCACCTCCAGAAGCAAGAGAAGAATTAATTAAAGAATATGGTTTAGATAAACCAATTTACCAACAATATATTATATGGCTGGCTAACATATTTAAAGGGAACTTTGGGGTTTCTATTACTGAGCAACGAAGTGTTTCCGAGCTTCTGTTATTAAAATTACCCAATACAGTCGTTTTAGGCGTAGCGTCCTTATTAATTTGTTTTATTTTAGGAGTCTTTTTGGGAGTTGTGTCGGCAATAAACCAAAATACAATCATAGATTATATAGGCATGGTAATTGCCTTGTTGGGAGTTACTGTGCCAACGTTTTGGCTGGGATTAATGTTAATGCTTATATTTTCCGTTAATCTAGGATGGTTTCCTATAAGTGGATATGGAGACTTTAAGAGCCTGGTTCTCCCTGCTGTTACTTTAGGTTTGGCCGGTGCAGGTTTGGTGGCAAGAATTACCAGAGCCAGTATGCTGGAAATTGCTCAAAAGGATTATATTGCCATTGTACGTGCTAAAGGAATATCCAATACCCAAGTTATTGCTAAACATATTTTTCGAAATGCACTTATCCCGATTATTACTTTATTAGGTTTACGTTTAGGTTGGATTGTAGGGGGAGCGGTGACAACAGAGATTGTATTTAATCGACCTGGACTGGGAAGACTTCTTGCCAATTCGCTTTTTCGACGAGATTATCCGGTTATTCAGGGAACCTTGCTCCTTTTAGTTTTTGCGGTTATGATGGGAAATTTAATTGCAGATATTCTATATGCCTATGCTGATTCAAGGATTCGTTATAATTAATATATTTATTTAATACAGCGGGAAATCCCTACCTGTAAAGGCGGGGATGAGAGCAAATTCTCGGTAAACCGGGACAGACAATAGTCTGTTTAGGTGAGTACCACGTCTGTAAAGGCGTGGGAATCTATATATTTTCCGAAAGACATTAATATAAAATATGGGGAGAAGGAAACAAAATTGAAATTAAAAGAAAAAAATCAGTATATACCTCGCAACAAAAGCAGGATAATGTTTTTAAAATTCAAAAAAAATAAAATGGCCATTATCGGTTTAATAATCATGTTAGTTTTGATTTTTTGTGGAATTTTTGCCGATTTTATTGCCCCTCAATCTTATCGGGAACAAAGCCTTTCCTTAAAAAATCAAGGACCTTCCTCTAATTTTTGGTTTGGGACTGATGAATTTGGACGGTGTATTTTAAGTCGAATTATCTATGGAGCACGAATATCTTTAAAAGTAGGAATTATTTCCACTGGAATTTCAGTGCTAATTGGAATAATTATCGGTTCAATATCAGCTTACTATGGGGGGTTCCTTGATCAAATGCTAGTAATGCTTATGGATGTAATGTGGGCTTTTCCTGCAATACTTCTTTCGCTAATTATTGTAGCTATTATTGGGGCTAGTTTAAATAGCGTAATCATTGCAATTGCCCTGTCTTATTGGGTGCAATACGCTCGGTTAATCAGGGGACAAATACTTTCTTTAAAAAACGAACTTTATATCGAGGTTACCCGCTCATTAGGTGCTAATGATTCCACCATTCTTTGGAGACATCTTTTGCCTAATGCAATTGTTCCTGTGATAGTTTCTGCTACTTTGGGTATGGGGAGTGCCATTGTTACGGAGGCAACTTTAAGTTTTTTAGGCATGGGAGCCCAGCCTCCAACCCCTAGCTGGGGTTCAATGTTAAGCAATGGAAGAAATTATTTATTTATTGCTCCCTGGTCAGCTATATTTCCGGGAATAGTTACTATTATTACTGTGTTAGGATTTAATTTATTCGGGGACGGATTAAGGGATATTTTAGATATAAAGATGAAGGAGTAAATAGCACATGTCGTTACTTGAAGTAAATGGATTAAAATTAAGATTTCATTCACTAGACGGACCGGTCGAACCCCTTAATGGAATTAGTTTTCAATTAAAAAAAGGGGAAGTGTTAGGTCTGGTTGGAGAAACCGGCTGTGGAAAATCAATTACGGCAAAAAGTATAATCAAGTTAATATCCTATTCCGGCGGAGAGATAATTAATGGAAGTATTATTTTTAATAAGGAAAATTTATTAACTAAGCCGGAAAAGGAAATGCAAAAGATCAGAGGAGCTAAAATATCTTTCATTTCTCAAAATCCTATGAATTCTTTAGATCCGGTGTATCGGGCTGGTGACCAAATAATTGAAGCCATTCTGGCTCATAAAAAGCTATCTTATAAAGAGGCCAAAAACAAGGCCGTTGAATTAATGCAGTTAATGGGAATCCCTCTTCCCGAAAAGGTGTTTTACCAATACCCTCATGAACTTTCTGGAGGAATGAAACAGCGAATAATTATTGCTATTGCATTATCCTGTGATCCTGCTTTGGTTATAGCTGATGAACCGACAACTGCTCTGGATGTAACCATCCAGGCACAAATTATTGATTTATTTAGTAAATTGATAAAACAATTTCAAAGTTCTTTTTTGTTAATTACTCATGATTTGGGCGTAGTTGCTCAAATGTGTAACTCTGTAGCAATCATGTATGCAGGTAATATTGTAGAAAAAGGTCCGGTTAGAAAAATATTTCATTCACCTAAACATCCTTATACTAAAGGTTTACTGGAGTGTATTCCCAAAATGGACTGGAAGCAAAAAAAGCTTAATGCTATTCCCGGGGCTGTTCCTCACCCCCGAAACTTTCCTATAGGATGTAGATTTTCTCCAAGATGTCAATATGTAATGAAAAAATGTTTATCTCAACAGCCTGAGTTAATCGAAATAGATAATGAACATTTTGTTGCATGTTTTAGGTATTTCAATAATAGTAATGGGGGTAGGAATGAGTGATACAATTTTAAAAGTTAAAAATTTAACCAAATATTTTCCGATTATGGGCGGAATTATTAGACATAAAATTGGAGAAGTAAAGGCGGTAAATAATATATCCTTTAATATGAAAAAAGGAGATATTATCGGGATTGTTGGAGAATCCGGATGTGGAAAATCAACAGTTGCCCGACTTGTATTAAACTTAATTGAACCGACTAGCGGAGAAATTATATTTCGAAATAAAAATATATTATCATTTTCCAAAATTGAAATGCGAAAAATACGTAGAAAAATGCAAATGGTCTTTCAAGACCCATATTCTGCTTTTGATCCCCGTTTTACCATTTTTGAGAGTTTAAGTGAAATATTTACCATTCAAAAAATGAATGATGTAAATATAAAAGATGAAGTGTACCGTTTATTAAAAATTGTCGGCCTTAGACCCGAACATTCCGATTATTACCCATATGAATTGTCTGGTGGTCAAAAACAACGGGTGGTTATTGCCAGAGCGATTGCTCTGAATCCGGAATTAATTATTTTGGATGAACCCACTTCAGCATTAGATGTATCTGTTCAATCTCAAATATTGAATTTATTAAAGGATATGCATGGTAAGTTTGATCTGACCTATCTTTTTATTTCACACGACTTATCGGTTATTAATTATTTTTGTAATGAAGTTATGGTTATGTATCTGGGGAAAATAGTGGAAAGGGCTTCCTGTGAAGATCTTTTTCAACAACCCCTTCATCCTTACACTAAAGCACTAATTTCCAGTATTTTTATTCCTGATCCGGATAAACGATTAACCATTGTTCCTTTGGAAGGCGATGTACCTAGCCCAATAAACTTACCTTCAGGATGTGTCTTTCATACCAGGTGTAAATTTTCCAGTAAAATCTGTATGGAAAAAGAACCAGAGGCTGTCGAAGTAATGCCGAATCATTATGTTGCTTGTCATCATTTTAAAAAAATTCAAGAAAAACAAGGTTAAGGTATTGTATTTTTTGTATGTTTGGTGTACTATTCTAAAAATCAAGTAAAGTATATTAGGTAAAGTCTTATATGTTAGATATATTAATTAAAAATGGAATAATTTATGATGGTTTAGGCAGAAAACCTTATAAGAAGAATATTGGAATAAAAGGTGATCGAATCGAAATCATCACCTCCAATGAACCTCCAGCGCATAAACTTATTGAAGCTGTTGATTTAGCAATATCTCCCGGATTTATCGATATACATTCTCACACTGACTTTACAATTAAAGATATTCCTAAAGCGGAAAGCAAGATAACGCAAGGAATCACTACAGAAGTAGTTGGAATGTGTGGATTTTCACCTGCTCCGGTTAATGATAATTATTTTACTGATTTAATGGATTATTTTACCAACACTATTACTTTGAGCAAGGAAGAGAAATTACAGTGGCATTGGAAAAATTTATATGAATTTTATGAAGAAATTGAAAAAAGAGGTTTCTCGGTTAATTTGGTACCTTTATTAGGATATGGAACATTACGGATTGCCTACTCAGGTTTTTCAAATAAACCTAACATCCTATTGCCCGAACAGCAGAAAAAAATATTATATCAGATTGAAAAAGAAATGGAAGCCGGTATTTGGGGGATCTCCACAGCTTTAGAATATCCTCCTTGTTCATATTGCGATGTCGAAGAAATTGCCAAAGCCTGCAAAGTAGTGAAAAGATTTAATGGAATTTATTCAACTCATATGCGAAATGAAAATGGCAAGAAAGTTTTTACTTCTTTGGAAGAAGCTATTAAGGTGGCTCAAATTAGTGGTGTTAATTTGGAGATTGCTCATCTTAAAGTTGCTTTTAAAGAAGGATGGAATAAAGCATCAGAAATATTAAATCGAATTCATCGAGAACGAAAAAGAGGTATTGAAATAAATGCTGATCAATATCCTTATACTGCTTGGGGGTCAAGTATTTTAGATTTTTTACCTAAAGAAATGGTTTATAAAGGAATTAGATATTGGAGAAATTATTTGTTGAGAAAAGATAACAGAAAAGAAATAATACGTTTTATAAAAAATAACCTTGAAGGTCCGGAAAAAGGCTTAGGATGGGAAGGAATAATTATTGCCGATACAAAAACAAAAAATGATGAAGTCATTACAGGTAAAAGTATCCGCGAATTATCAATTATAAGAGGAATAGAGCCGGAAGAACTTATAATAGATTTATTAATTGAAAAAGAAGGATATGTAAAATTAATTGTTTTCTGTATGAAAGAAGAAGATATTAAAACGATTTTAAAAGATCCCTTGGTTATGATTGGTTCAGATGGAAGAGCAGTATCTCCATATGGAAAATTTGCCAACACTCATCCTCATCCGCGTTATTACGGAACTTTTCCCAGGATTTTAGGAAAATATGTACGAGAAGAGAAAGTCATATCGTTACCTGAAGCCATTCGTAAAATGACCTATATGCCGGCAACTAAAATCGGGTTAAGGGATAGGGGTCAAATTACCGAAGGAGCTTTTGCTGATATAGTAATTTTTAATCCGCAAACAGTAATTGATAATGCTACTTTTGAAAATTCTCACCGTTTTTCATCAGGCATTAGAGAAGTAATAGTAAATGGTAAAATGGTTGTTGAAGAGGGAAAGTTAACCTCCTCATTACCCGGTAAATTTTTAAGAAGAAAGTAAATTATTTTTAAAATACTCAATACAAAATCCTTCAATTATCAATTTCAATAAATAATTGTCAACTTACAAAAAATATAATGTTATAAAAAACAGGATTATCTATTTTGTACAATTAAATTTTGCAATTAATAAAAGTATACGGTATACTAAATGCTAAAGATGTCCAATAATCTAAATCACTGCAAACCTACGCAGTGCTAACATATAGGTGTATGTTTACTAACAGTAGAAACCTTCATGAAAAAGTATAAAATTACCATAAATCCTACATCATAAATAGAAGAAAATTTCGTATTTGTAATAAAACCGATAAGTTGTACATTATCTTTACAAACATAAATTTGCTAACTAATCACATGCGAGAATTGATCTATTCGGGTTATTTGATATTCATAATCCAAAATAGCAAAGAAATGTTTAGTTGAGAAAAACTATAAAAATTAACGAAAGAGGGTAAAAGCAAAGAAGAAAATAAATAGTTATAGTCTACATGGTGTAAGTTTTTAAAGAAAAATTGAGAAAATGTGGAATAAAGAGGGAGAAGAAATAGAGATTGCTCCCCATGCAAGGCAAATTGTGAAAATAAAAATGACTGAGCCGGTTAAACCTTGGTATATTATAAGAAAATATAATAAAAGCTAGATTATTTTGTAATATTTTTATTTGAAATAAAGATTATTTTATAGGAACGATATTTTGTCGTGGACTTTTTTCTTTCTTTGTCTTTTTAAGTGATATTTGATATGATATAAATAATGCAACTAATCAATATTTGATCTATTTACAAAACTATATTGCAGTAGTAAACATCTTATCAATATAACAATTCTAGCAATACTATTTAATAAAAAATGAATAATGCAAGTTCTATATAATGATAAAATAAACATAAGATTATTCGATTTTATGAAAATAAAGAAGGATCAATAATATGGCTAATAATAATTTAAAAAACGATTTTCACCAATATAAATTTAACGCCGATTTAAGTGAAAAAGTAGCAACCAGAGATAAAGTATATTCCTTATTGAACAAAGCCATTCTCTGTGGGGATTTGAAACCAGGC
>Ga0208771_1001833_pt1 | contig 10812 bp, 7 predicted proteins | sample AntAceMetag02UKX_FD_184775 | JGI IMG/M metagenome (GOLD analysis project Ga0208771, IMG submission 184775) | Saline lake microbial communities from Ace Lake, Antarctica - Antarctic Ace Lake Metagenome 02UKX (SPAdes) (version 2) | ecosystem: Environmental > Aquatic > Non-marine Saline and Alkaline...
GCCTTTCGGGCATCAACCAGTGCGCTTTCTGTTTCCGAAAACCTAACATCAACGCCATAACTTTTCGCTAAGAATAGTTGCTGCTTTGCTTCGTCGCTTTGGTTATTATCCATAAGTTGCATGGCATGTAGAACTTTCTGTTCTATGTAACCGAGATCCGCCAACATCGTTGCATTTATGTTGACTCTGCCAAGAAACTCTTTACCTTTAAGTTGAGCCTTCTTGATGTTGAGGATCTCATTAAAGGTATCAATGGTCTCAACAGCCTGATACAGAGGTATGACATCATTCTGAGTGGTCTCTGTATTCTGATAGACTTCGGTGCCCTTGGCGTCTTTGATAATAGTAGTTACGGTGTTGACAGGCAGCAGCTTATGTGCGATATCAATTAGGTTTTTTGCATCTTTGATTTCAGCTTTTGCACTATCTGAATTGCCCAGTTCAATGGACTGTTCTGCTTTATTCACATGCATCAACACCTGAGATGCCAGAAGTGAAACCTGTCGCAAATCTTCGGGGGATATCTGTCCCTTAGTTTGCCTTGTAACCGTCGTTTTGTATTTTCCCCCACTGCCTGTAACAGTGGTGTTCTCGTTATCCTGTTTTTCAGCCGCCCATACGGTCGGAGTGGCTAAAACGGCAACGAGCAAAACGACGAGTAGAACAGCAACCTGTTTACTAACGTTTTTTAGATTCTTTTCTGAGTTCATTTTTAGTTCCCTTTCCGTGTTAGCAATTTTCCCCTTTTTTATTTTAATTCTGTCACAAAATATGTGCTTGAATGTCTTCACATAATATCGCCTCCTTTTGTTAAACGTGTATTGTAACGTGCCACAATCTGATCATCCACAAGGCTTGGCCCTGTATATTTCATGGGGAAAATCACCATGGTTAAGACTAACTTCTCAAAGAGCCTATATCTAAAGACAAATTTAATGCTCTGCTTCGTTTTGTTCATTGCGAATTAGTCCTCAATATTAAGAACCACATAGCGGGAGTATTTACCATCTCTGATGAGTAGTAGGACAGATGTTCCATTCTCACTTTTTTTGATTGCCTGTTTGAACTCATCAACACTATCAATTTGTTTTCGATTTACTTCCTGAATCAGTGCACCTGGCTGGATGCCGGCCTGTGCCGCAACCGAGCCGGGAGTTACTTGCGCAACGACCACACCCTTTTCTCCCTTATAGCCAAACTGTTCGGCAAGGTCTGGGGTTAGACCCTGCACGGTTAAGCATACATCCCTATACCTTTCCTTTCTACTACCAAGATGTGGTACTGGAGGAAAATCGTGACGGACCAATATTATTGGGCGAGTATGAGGAAAATTCGGTGGCAACACAATGCATATCTGCTCAACTTCCTGAATCGCACACACTGGGCCTTTAGTTGGCATAGCAACTTTTACATTAACAAACAAAGTTGAACCTGATTTGCCTATGGACAACTTAGGTTTATCAGTAATGCAAGGCAATTTTTCAATTATGTACTCCTCGTGGTCCCAGGAATTATTAAGCCACTCAGTAATAGGGGATGGCATTTCTTACTTCCCCCAACGTTTAGGAGACGCGATGGTTTTACTTCCAATGCCTATCGCTGCAACAGCAAACGCCTTTTCCTGTAAACCATTTTGAGTAAGCCTGAGAACCAGAGGATCGGGATCATCTTCATCCGGGTGTTCCATAAGACATATAAAATTGTCATCCCTGACTTTCTCTTTATAATGGCCAATTGCTTCGATATGCGGCGGATCTCCGTCATCATAATTACCTTCTTTGACTGGTCGACTGGAACAAACTATCCGGCTATTTTCATTTCCTCGGTCAATTATTTCCATTGAGTCAGGATCAGGGCTGTCTTCCGCTTCTTCACGCCCTTCGTCATGTTCTTTCTGAGTAAAAAACTTATAACTACCATGATGGGGAGCATAAAATACATCCCACATCAGACGGGCTATATTTTTGTTCTCTTTAGTTTTTCTGTTAATTGTTTTCCAGATAGAACATCCCGCGTCTCCTCCAATCAACAATTCTGCTTTAGCATCACCGTCTTTCATTACTGCTTGAACCACTAAAGATGAATCATTCGTGTCGGCCTTGTCATTGTTAAACGGCATAGTCATCTTGAGGTAATGTTTCAATATATTCCCAAAACTTTTGCCATATTTCTTTTTCTGCTTCAGCTAATAGTTCAGTTGCAGTAAAATTAATATATCTCTCTTTGCTTCCGTTTCGCTCATAAACTCCGTGTAAATAAATAAACCCTTGAGTAGGATCATCTTCAATATCAAAAAAAAGTTCATAACTCACTTTAGGAAAAACTACCTCCCCATAAATGACAGGCTTTTTAGTTTGATAAAGAATCTTGGCTCGATTGAGCAATTTTGGCAAACTGTCTTTACCGATGCGATATAAAAAATCTTTGTTTCCTGATTTTTTTTCTTTCTCCTTCTGCTTCATCACTTCAGCAACATCAATATCTAAAAAGGCATCTACATTTTCAATAGAAAGATCTGTATTAATTCTGTCGCGGACACTTCTGCCAAGATAAAAAACATTGGTTAAATCCTTTGTTTCTTCACACCACTTTTTGCAGGAATTACACCAAGGGCATAGTTTGCAAGTACTAGGAGCCATAGCTGGCTTATTTCTGTATTGGTTTTATTAATAAATCAACATCCCTTTTAATTAGTTCATATAATTCCCACCAGGTCTCTTTGGTTCTTGCCCCCATCGGAGCAACCAAATCATATTCGACCTCTTCTCCATTAATGTCGATTATTTGTCCGCTATCATGAGTGGCAAATCCAAGAGTTTTTAAAAGGTCGTTATACAAGCAAAGCTGAACGGCATAATGTTTTTTGGGCCTACCCTCATCACCTTTTTCTTCGTCACCACCTTCAAAGCCCATGCCTGACTTAATATCAACCGGCATATAAGTATTGTCTGGCAATTTTTTCAGAAGATCGGGGATTCCTAAAATATTTTCATATTTCAAAACGCCTTGATAAATCAAAGGCGTTTTATTTTTCATCGCCTCTGTCGTCTTTTGAAAACGTTCATCAATCGATCCTTCTTTAAAATTCAAAAAATCTCCGAGCTTGGAGACAACTTTTTCTTCGTGTTTTACTCCTTTTTCCCACAATAACTTTACAAAGGGGTTTGTTTCTTGGATTTTTTCTTCTTGCGGTCCATAAATATCTCGCCAAACTTTGTGCGGGCATTTAATATAATCATAAAGCGAGGAAGCTGTAATATTCATAATTTTTTAACCTCCAGTAAGAAAATTCGAGGGTTATCTTGTTTTAGTCTAATTCTTCCTCTTCTGCTATTGATTCCAAAGAAAGGGTTTCTATTTCAGGCAAGGCTTTTTGTCCACCCACAAGACCTTCTATCGAACCATGTATACCGGCAACATTTTCAATAACAGTTGCGATTTGTTTTTCTCTGCTGTTCCATATACTTGTCATAGCACGCTTTTCTTTGGCAAGGTCATTGTTCATTCTCTGAAATGCCTCAACTACCCCACGGATGCGCATTGCAAATTCCTGACCGGTTATATACTGGTAAAGTACATCTTTGATACTATCTTGACCAGTTGTAATAAGCTTCTGTCTTGCTACTTCTATCAAACCTTGCCTGAGGGCCCTGGCAAGTCCTTTTAGCGATTTATAGTCAGTAACCCAAACACCTTCATACATATCAAAGCTATCGATTCCGGCAGGCAATACAACAGACATTATAACCGCAATATCAGCCTTGGCTTCCTGTTGGTCTTTTTTAAACTTTTCTATCCAGCTTTTTTGAAAGTCTTTTGTATTCTTTGATTCCCATAGTATTTTGCCGCATTCTTTACCGGAGGCATTATGCACAATCTGTAATACATCCGCTCCCCTCGTGCCCTTTTTGACTTCTTCGAATCTGTCGTAAGGGAAAGTTCTTTCCAGATATTCCTGAAGTTCCTGTTCCAGAGCTTCGCCCTGAGCTTCCTGCGAACCGACCTCTGCTTTTCGTTTAAGTTCGTCAATTTGTTTTTTCATTGCCGTAAGCTGATCATCTTTTTCACGCATTTTGAGCATGTTTTCTTCAGCAGCCTTTTTACTCGCTTCTTCGATTATCTTGTTTCGTTCTTCATCCAGCTTGCGGGCGGCCTCCAACTCAAAGGCTTCTTTTTCTTCCAGCAGTTTCCTTTGCTGCGTACGAAGTTCAAGCTCTTGCTGCTGAAACTCTTTGAGTTTTTGATTCTTTTCTCCCAATTCTTCTTCAAGGGCTTTTGTCTGCTGCGACTGCTCGGCAATAATTTTCTTGCGTTCGGTCTCGGCAATCCCTTTGCGCTCAGTCTTTAGCAGTTCGGCAACCTGCTCATCAATAGCCTGCCCCTTAGCCTCAAGCTCTTTTGTCTGCTGCTGGATTTCTTTTAGCTTGGCCTGATAGTCTTTTTCCTTTTGAACGGCCTCTGTTTCATACTTAGCTTTTATCACCTGCTCGATTTGGCCGGTCAGAGCCTGATTTAATTCAATCTCTGCCCCACACTCTGGACATTTAATTGTTTGGTCGGACATAATCTTATTTCACCTCCTGAATTGGACCTTTCCAATGTGCTTGGTAAATACTTTGCCTATACTGAAAGGCTTCCCTTCCACCTTCCATTATCTCAGTAATTGAATTCACGACTTCATAATTTTCAATATCACCCTTAGCTTGCAGCTGACACTTATCTTGTTCAGTGGCTCGTAAAATAATTGCTTGTTCGACATCACCCAAGACTGGTAAATTGGGGTTATGAGTTGCAATAATAATTTGTCGTCTTAGTTTCATAGCAGCTAAGATATTAACAACAACCTCCCTGATTAATCTGTTATCAAGATTATCTTCTGGTTGATCAATAATTAATGGGCCATTGCCGTTTAAAAGAATTATAGGTAAAATTGCCGAACATCTTTGTCCCGGGGATAACCCTGTAATCAATCTAGCATGATCCATCTCATTCGGCCTATCCATCAGACGTATTTCAGGTATGTCATCGAAGACTAATTTATCTAAGTCTAAATAAGCTTTAACTCTATCTTCATCTTCAGTGAATACAGATATTCCCGTTGTGATAGTGTTAGATAACTTAGACTTGTCTATGGAATTCTCTTTGATATCTTCATCAAAAGAATACCTATACCTAACGCTCGCATGTTCAATGAATTTCTCTGCTTCATCTAAAGTAATTCTTCCTAATGCACTTGTTTTAATATCATTTTTGATTTCATCCGCACTCTTGTTTCTCAATAACATTGATTTCAATTTTGCAGGAATTAATCCATTGTATAATAATTGTTCTATTTTCTGTTCCTTATTCTTTGTGTTATTTGGGAAAAAGTTTTCATCCAGCCAGTCTATAAAATCATTTTTGTCTGCCATGGGCTGAGCATCTGCCTCAACAATAAGAATTGTTGAGTCCAAATTCCGACTCAATGCTTCTGTTATGTTCTTTGCTGTATCAGTTCTCAATTCAGTGCGTTGTTGGGCTAATGCTTCAAGGTTTTTAAACAAAGCATTTCTTTTTTTAAGCATCCCCTTTAAATTGTCAATTTCTTTTTCGTACTCCTTGAGTGCTTCTTCTGCTTCATCATATGCTTTCTTTTTATTTCCCCTCTGGCTCGCACCAACAGGAACATTTGCTTTTTGCAATAAATCACGTTCTGCTATTTCTTTGTGAGTAAGTTCTGTTTCCGTTTCTTCAATTGTTTCCGATATTTTGATTATTATGTCTTCAAGGGATTTTAATTTATTAAGTAAATCTTGTTCAAAAGTAGTCCCCTTTACTTTGTCTATTAGTATTTTTCGAAAAGAATCTAAACCTGCAAATGTAACCCCCTTTTCGTCGCTTGTTTTATCTTCAATGCTTTCAAAGAATTCCTCGAAGCTCTTTTTCAAATCTTCAAAGTCTATTTCCTCAATAACGTCCCCCCACTCTTTTTTAATCGCAGAAGTTACTCTTTTAGCCTTTGTTGCTTTGTCCAGTTTATCATATTTCTTCTTGAATTCTTCTGAGTTAACTTTTTCATATTGTGCTTTTCTTATGACATAGGTTCGTAAGGGAGACTTATCTTTCGTTAATATGGCTAGATCATTGAAAGAATTCTGGATGGCCTCTTCTTGATCATCAAGTTGTTCAATAACCGTTTCAATTTCTTCTCCAAGTTCTTCTACCTCATATCCACATATACTATCAAACAAATCCCTCATTTTTTCTTCATCAACAGCAAGCTCTTCTAATTGGCTCATCCGATACAAACTTACTTCACAGGAATTGATGATATCTTCTTCCAAAACCTGCTCTCCGTCTAAATCCCTGTAAACAACATCATCATATTTTCCATCGGGATCAAAATAACGCTCTAAGAAAAGAGCTCTCTTTTTTAAATCCGAAAACTCACTATCAGTTGAAATCCAACATATTTTTACATTACACCCAGCAAGTGTGCTATATGCTCTCTTATACCAATCTTCCTGATTAACTTCTTTCAATTTCGCTTGTTCGTTAAAAGGATCAAAATCACTATATTGGTCAAGAAGGAAAGCCAAAGCTTCTATCATGGCACTTTTTCCCGACCCCCTCCCACCAATTAAACAATTGAGGTTGGATGAGAATGAAAGGCAAAAGCTATCTTCATTAAAAGGCCAGAATTGTTTTGCGTCATCGGTTTCTGGTGAAATCTCAATACCCTTGATATAACAACTCGTCCGGTCTTTGGGGATCGAAGTAAAACGAGTCTCACCAAATCTTAAAGAGTAGTCCCTTAAGTAGTGATGAAAAATATTCGGATCTACTCCATTTTTGAATGCGGGAAATTTGATATAGGGAATCATATCGTCTTCACAATCAAATATGCCCTTGATATTGTGAGCATCAGAGCAAAGGATAGGGACAGCACGGCCAAAGTCTTCATTGAATCTATGAAGACATCTATAAAACTTGTCATCTTTTAAATTACTGACTTGTAAAGCATCAAAGCCACATTTACCTAAAACCTTTAAAACTTGAAGATTTACATTTTCATTTCCGACTATTTTTTGCAGTTCTTCTATTCTCTTCCCGATTTGCTTGCCGGTATTAGAATTCACAAAAGAAGAATCTTTTGCTTTTAATTCTTCATACTCAGCAGAAGTTGTTATAAATTCAGCTTGTGACCTATTTAATACTTCTAAGGCTGCTCCCCTAACCCCTTTAGAAGAAGAAACATGTGCAGCTATACATACTGCAGGTGCAGAATCATTATGCCTTAAGGCGTGTATAAATTCATCAAGATTCTTGGCCTGTACTGTGTCTCCAAAGTCCCAATGTTTATTTTCGTCAACTTCAACCAAAGCCATATTTAATGCAGTATGGATTTCGGGCGCAGTAGTATTAGGAGCAAAAATAAGGCATATATGAGCTTTAGCTGTGTCCGCTTTGGCATTTATCTTAAAATCGACTTCCAACTCAATTCCAGGCAAGATTACAATCCGTTTGTCCTTTTTATGTACCCATGAATATTTTGAGAGTTCACAAGAAAACTTACAAGTATTATGATCTGTTATTGCTAATATCGCCCAGTCTTTGCCATTGCCGGACAAGCCGTATGAAACTGCTATTTCATTTCTACGTTTCTCAATAAGATTAAAGTAATCTTCTATGGCAACCTTTTTTAAAATCAATTCTTCGTACGTTTTCCATTTTTCTACAAAATTTTCTTTATTAATATCAAGACTTTCAATCAGTCCTTTTTCATTAGCATCTAATTGATTATATCTATTACCAATTAAAATATCTGCAGAAGCAATGCTGTGTATATGTAAATCGCATAGCATATATCTAACATTGGTTGTTTTTAATGATTTAAAAAATTCTGAATTACTCATTATTTATATTCTCCATTGTTTTATTCACCCGGAGCACTACCGAGCTTTTAAAATCACAATACAGAACAACCCTAGACGTGGAAAGCGGTATGTTTGCGAGTTTGAGCCCCCGTGCAGACTCAAGCCCACCCCGACGATCCATCGTCAGATGGATGTTCTTATATACCCGTATTATAGTGTAAATCCCGTCTAAGGCAAACATATTTTGGAGGCCATCTACCCCTAAATTTGTCATAAAAAATTTAACCATGATCCAGAAATATGTATGTAAAACCGAATAAAGCTTACCCAAAGCCCGCCTGCAAAAATTGCATGCGATCTTCAGAAGAGCCCCGTGTGTCTTTTGTCGCTTCCGTAAAGATTGGGATTTAGTCGGAACACAATTGAGCCGGTTAAATGCCCTTAAACACAACCACAAAAGTGTTATTGAAAAGTGAAGTGGTTTTGGGCTACACGGACCAAAGAACTGAAAGCAAACAATCGATGACCGCACTCTGTTCACAACTACGATCAAATGACCACACGGTTTCACAAACTGTGATCAAACAATGGATGGCTGTCCATCTGAAACGAAATGGTCTGCCCCTTGATCTGGCATTGACTGTACTTAAAGCCTGGGCAAAAAAGAACCACCCCGCGGATGGTAAGGGCATAATCACGGACCAGGAAATCGAACATCAAACCAAATGTGCCTTTGAAAATTCCTATCGCAGTATCGGTTGCGAGGACCCGGCCATTGCACCTTACTGTGATAAAAATTGTCCGTTATATTCATACAAAAAAGGAAAACAATCGGCTTAGATAATTGGAGGTTTAAAAATGCTTACATTAAATGAACCACAAACCGCTGAATCAGAGGATGTTGTCCCTGACATCAGCCAGGAAGTCTTGAAACGGAGATGTCTGCTCAAAGACCCTGCCGGCAATGTAATTGAAACCCCTGAGCAGATGTATATGCGCGTAGCTAAAACAATAGTAGAAGTTGAGTCCCAATACGACACGCAGGAACAGGTAGTCCAGTTACTTCCGGAGATATTCTACAAAATGATGGCCGAGGGAAAATTCCTTCCGAACAGTCCAACTCTTATGAATGCAGGAAGGCCCAACGGTATGCTCAGCGCCTGTTTTGTTCTGCCGGTAGAAGACAGCATACCTGAGATTTTTGAGGCGGTGAAAAACACGGCCTTGATCCAGAAAGCAGGTGGCGGAACAGGATTTGCGTTTGATAAGTTACGGCCCACAGGTGATACCGTCTCATCAAGCGGCGGGACGACCTCGGGGCCTATCAGTTTCTGGCGGGTGATTGCCGAGACCACGAATGCGATCCAGCAGGGAGCCCATAGACGCGGGGCCAATATGGGAATGCTGAGCGTTGAGCATCCGGATATCATAAGGTTCATCAATGCCAAACGTGATATTGCCGCATTCAACAATTTCAATATTTCCGTTAAGATAACAGATGAGTTTATGAACCTGCTTGGCAAAAAACCTGATTCTGCGCATATCGTGACCAATCCAAGAACACAGCAGCAGTATGTTCTCCCGAAAACTATTGATGTACATTCTTACCACCTTCAGGACTTGAAACTATTAGATGGCAACAAAAATAACTGCTATACAGTTGGTGACATCTGGGAAATGATTGTTACTAATGCCCATGCAACGGGTGAGCCTGGTGTCTGCTTTATCGACCGTGTCAATGAAGATAATCCAACTCCTGACTTAGGCCAGATAAATGCTACGAACCCATGTGGAGAACAGCCGTTGCTTGATTTCGAGGCTTGTAATCTCGGCTCTTTGAATATCTCAAAGTTTGTGTTACCTGATGCTAATGACCTGGACTGGCAAAGCCTGGCAATTGCAATCTCATATGCTGTAAGGTTCCTGGATAATGTTATAGATGCTAATCACTGGCCCATCCCACAAATCAAGAAAATGAGTCTCGGCAACAGGAAGATAGGTCTCGGCATTATGGGCTTTGCTGATGCACTGGTGCTGTTGGGTATTCGTTATGATAGTGACCAAGCTGTTGATTTTGCAAAACGATTGGGGCAGTTTCTTCAGGAACATGCTCACAAGGCCAGTTGCGAACTTGCTGAAAAACGAGGGAGCTTTCCAAACTGGCAAGGAAGTACCTGGGATGCTGATTTCAATACACCTATGCGAAACGCAGCATGTACAACCATAGCACCAACAGGCAGCATAAGTATTATCGCAAAATGCAGCGGTGGTATCGAACCGATATTCGACCTTGCTTACAAACGCCGGGCACTGGATGGTGACGAGTTTGTTCAACTGCATCCGCTTCTTGAAAAGTTAGGTACAGAACAGGGCTGGATGAATGAAAAGGTAAAAACAATGCTGATGGCTGGAACTGATGTTCAGGATATTTCCGGTATCCCTGAGGAACTTGCAGAAGTGCTGGTTACAGCCCACCATATCGCCCCCCAATGGCATGTTCGCATCCAGGCGGCATTCCAGTCGAATATAGATAATGCGGTCTCTAAGACTGTTAATTTGCCTGCCAGTGCCACTGTTGAGGATATAGGTGGAATATTCCAGCTTGCTTATGATCTTAATTGTAAGGGGGTTACAGTTTACAGGGACAGCAGCCGCGAGAACCAGGTACTATCAGCAGCCCAACCAATTGTAGAACCTGATGAAGTATCATTCGGGCCACGGCCACGGAGCAGGGTTACTACCGGCAAGACAAGCAAGTTTCGTATGGGTTGCGGTACACTTTTTGTGACCGTTAATAAGGATGATGAGGGTATATGTGAAGTCTTCGCGAATCTCGGCAAAGCTGGCGGATGTCCCTCTCAATCGGAAGCTACCTGCCGGATTGTCTCGACCGCACTAAGGTCGGGTGTTGACCCTAAAGTAATAATCAACCAGCTCAGCGGAATCCGATGTTTAT
>Ga0208771_1001834_pt1 | contig 10810 bp, 7 predicted proteins | sample AntAceMetag02UKX_FD_184775 | JGI IMG/M metagenome (GOLD analysis project Ga0208771, IMG submission 184775) | Saline lake microbial communities from Ace Lake, Antarctica - Antarctic Ace Lake Metagenome 02UKX (SPAdes) (version 2) | ecosystem: Environmental > Aquatic > Non-marine Saline and Alkaline...
GCCCGAAGGTCCTGGACAGCTTTTTGCCATTGCTGCTGAAAACCAAAAATTTTATATGGGGAGCTGGAGGTTCGATCTGATAGCTCCTACCGCGTGGGTTGTTGTGTTATTTGGTATTATGGAGAATCTAAGAAATTTTGGTGTTGATCAAAATTATGTCCAACGCTATCAAACAACGCATTCATTAAAAGATGCAGTGAAATCAGTGTGGATTGCTGCCATTGCTTATATTCCGATTTCTGCTTTGTTCCTTTTCATTGGTACGGCTCTTTTTGCATTTCACACTGTTCAAACTGATAAGTTGCCTGAACTTTTACAGGGTGAATTAATGGGTGATAAGATATTTCCTCATTTTATAGTAACTCAACTTCCAATTGGTGTACGGGGTATTTTAATTGCCGCGATTATGGCAGCGGCTATGAGCAGCATTGATTCGTCACTTAATTGTGTTTCAACTTTAACATTGCTTGATTTTTATAAGAAATATTTCCGCAAAGATTCAGAGCAGAAACAGGACATTAAAATGCTGCGCTGGTACACAATTATTTGGGGCTTTTTTGGTACAATTACTGGTTTGGCAATGACCCAGATACAAACAGCATTGGAAACAGGATGGCAGCTTGGCGGTATTGCTGGCGGCGGTGTGATTGGTTTGTTTTTGTTGGGGATTATGTTGAAAAGAGCAAAACGTTGGCATGCTATTACAGCAGTTGTTGCCAGTGTTTTAAGTATTACCTGGGCAACAGCAGCACGCAATTTGCCTGAATCTTTGAGTAGGCTCGAATGTAATTGGAATACACGAATGATCGGAGTAATTGGCACGATTACATTGTTGGTGGTTGGATTCGTTTTGTCGGGTTGGGAAGAGATCGTAGAAACAATAATAAAAATGGTCAAAAAAGACGATAAAAATCACTCATCCTTATAACTGGCTGTCTGAATCACATCAAAGGCAAACGTTTATTTTGCTTTTTGTACTCACTTTAATTTTGTTGATGTGCATGAACCTTATTGACGCACCTTTGAAAACAAGTGCTGCTCCGAATGGTATTATATCATTTGAGTTTGCCGGAAAAATATTAGTTGCCCAAGAAATGGTTCAATCCTGGGGCACAAAAGGTCGAATTTATGCCGGCTTGAGTCTTGGACTTGATTATCTTTTCCTATTCGCATATTCGTTAACATTAGCCTTGGGTTGTGTGATTGCTCCCCGCTCTTTTTCACAACCGGGGCAATTTCTTTATAACTTCGGAGTGATGCTTGCATGGGCACAGTTTGGAGCGGCAATTTTGGATTCAGTTGAAAATTATGCATTGATTAAAATTTTGCTTGGGTCTCAACGAGAAATATTTGTAGTTCTTGCTTATTGGTGTGCTTTGCCGAAATTTGTGATTGTGGTGATTGGCATTGTATATATCTGTCTTGGATTAGTCTTTGTCTTCATTAGAAAATTGAAATCACGGAAATCGTTAAAAACAGAAATGTATTAAGATTTATTTTAACAGGAGACGTTTTGTGTATCGTAGAGATTTTCTTAAAACAGTTTTTGCTTCATCGGGTGCTCTTGCAATTGGCGTGAATTTGAACTGCATTTCGAAAAATCCTGATATAGTAAATATTTTCCCGAAAAGAGCGCAGCCCAAAAAACTTTGGACAGTTCAAATCCCTCAAAAAATGAACTGGCATGAAAAGAATTTTTTTACTTGCTTTCAAGGATTGATCAATAAAAATGAAAACCGGATTTACCTGATTCATTCCAATGCGGATAAATTTTGGCTGGATTATTATAAACAAACTTTTGGAATCGACCATGAATTATTGGAGAATACCGATGAATTATTTCATAAATTTGCGGAAGAAATTTCTGGTTATATTTTGTACGATGAAGATATGCCGCATTCATTGAATTTAGCCACAACGATGGGTTCATTTCTGAATGCTGTTCCTGTGAGTAATAGCCAGGAAATTAAGGTAGAGAAATTTGGGTTGAAAAAAATCGATGATCAATGTGGTCGGTGGGAAAATCTTTATCAGGCATACGGATGGGCTTTGCATGAACTCGCGCCAAAATGCAATCAAAAGTTGATAGGCAACCTTTGCGTGCATCATCCTTGGAAGCAAAAGGAATTTATGTGAACCACAAACCCACAGCTACACTGGATTTTGTGAGAGAATTTCGTTTTCTCACGGATGTTAAAATTTTAAAAGATTTACAAAAGTTATGGGATAACTGGCACCAGGTAACTATTACTTTCCAGCAGGCAAAAATATTTGCAGATAGATTACTTCGAATAGCAAGAGAGATTAACCATGAAAGCCGTCGTATTAACAGAGCCTAAAAGACTCCAACTTTTTGATGTTCCGGAGTTTAAACTGACCAAAGAAAATCATGTGTTCGCTAAAGTAGAAGCATGTGACATTTGCGGCAGTTCTTGGTTCGGAAAGAACCATCACAACTTCGTCCAATGCGTTTTATCGTGATTTGAGTAAGGAATGATATTAGAATTTTATATACGTGCCACGCATTTTCAAAGTGAGCGGCGCGTGTATTACTTGGAAATAATAATTGATTAAAAAAATCAGAGGAGCAAATAAGTATGTCCATTCACCAAAAAGTTATTGGCGTTATCCCAGCCCGTTATGGTTCATCAAGATTTAGAGGAAAGGTATTAGCTGAAATAGCTGGTAAGCCGATGATCCAGTGGGTTTATGAGCAAGCTCGCAAATCAAAGACGCTGGATCAACTTTTAGTAGCAGTGGATGATCCGCGTGTCTTAAAATGTGTTGAGGGATTTGGGGGCAAAGCAGTAATGACAGACCAAAATCATCAATCTGGCACTGATAGAATTGCTGAAGCAGTGGAAAAGATTGAGAGTGACATTGTGGTGAATATTCAAGGAGACCAACCGCTGCTCGATCCTAAAATGATTGATGAAGCGGTTCAACCGCTGCTGGATAATGCGGATATTCCAATGTCAACTATCAAGACGAAAATAAGCAAGAAAGATTTTTCCGATCCTGGCGTGGTGAAGGTAGTCGTCGATGAAAATGATTTTGCGCTCTATTTTTCACGATCACTCATTCCTTTTCCCAGAAATGAAGAAAATTTACAGGTTTATGAACATGTTGGATTGTATGTTTATCGTAAAGATTTTTTGTTAACAATATCGAAATTGCCGCAAAGTTATTTGGAAAAAATCGAATTGTTGGAACAGCTTCGAGTCTTGGAGAAGGGCTATAAAATTAAGGTAATCGAAACAAAAAGTCTGCATGCGGCAGGTGTTAGTGTGGATACGCCGGAAGACCTTGCCAAAGTTGAGAAATTAATTAAGGAGATGAATTTGAGATAATTTGGCAACAACTTAATGCAAAACGATTATTATTTTCATTCACAATTCTCAATTATTTTTTATAAATTGTGAATTTTAATTGTGAATTGAGAATTTTGAATTTCTAATTGTCAATGATGTTAAATTATTTTCTCTAAAGTTAACGGCATTAGGGCAACGAACCTGTCAGAAGGGAAAGCCATCCACACCAAGCCCTGAATTAGATTTTTGTAGAAGGAATTTAAACAACATAAATAGAAACGCAATTAAACAATACCACAACGACCTTTCTCTTTTGTTAAAAGAAATGGTTGACCGATCTGTAAATAGCATTGTTACTGTGAAAGAGAGCGGGGGTAAGGTAGTTGTCGTCACAGGCAGCGGGCCTAATCTTCATGAAGGAGTAACAACTTTGATCGCCGAACTTATTAATAAAGGAGTGATTGATGGTGTTACCACAAGCTCGGCTGTGGTGGCGCACGAGATGGCTGGAGTTTTGGATGAAGTTAAGCGGATTGATGGTAGGAAATTGGGATACTCAATGGACATTCTTCCTCGAGGCAATATTTTTGAAATTACAATAATGAAGCCTGATTTTTTAGATCAACTCAAAAATGAAATGTTGATTAACATCGACCTTATTGAAAAGGCGTTATCAATTGAAGGAGATGTAATAATTAAAGCTGCTGGAAATATGGCTTACCCGATGGGCTTGCGAACGGAAAAATTAGCAAAAGAGATTCTGTACATTGCAAAATCAAAAGGGCTGCCGTTTGAAGAGATTGCCGGGGTAGGCGCTGATAGCCGCACAATGTTAGGTGCTGCCAGAAAGAAAAACGTTCCGTGTTTAGTAACAGTCCCACAATTGATTGGCGGCGGAATGGTCGGCGTGGCGCTTGCAGATTCGATTTCAATAATGGAAAGAGCTTCGAGAATTGCTGATATGATTGAGAAGGCAGACGTAATAATCGAGTCAGCAGTCGTTTTGACACAGGAAATTCATGACGGTCCATTTGAAACATACACAGGGCATGGTATCTGGTCAACCTGGGAAGGGTATCCGACATATAGTCTGAAAGACAAAACACTCATCCGAATTGATCTCGATCCAAATTTGAAACAGGCGTGGGAATTTGAAAAAGAATCAAACACTGTGCAACAGGCGATAGACAAAGGAATGCCGAAAACCAAGTTGATGGATATTCCTTTTCGGATGGAAATGTCAGGTTTTGTCCGTTTGGATAACAGCATTCCGATTGTAGGTGACATTGGTGTAATTTGGCCAATAATGGCTTATTTAATTGAGAAAAAGTTAGGAATTACTCTAAACTTTATGTCCTATCCACAACAGAGTTCTGAAGGACAGGAAATGATGAAATGGATTGTAAACAATATTCGTCCGATTGAGAAAAATAAATTATTCAAAAAAGTCTAACTATTTAACGAAGCTCGCATCAAGCTGACAACTGCTTAAAGATTTAAATTCCAGCGGATTAAAGAATCTTCGGCAGATTTTTACAATTGATCGGAGATGCGCCACCTTTTTGGGGCATTGATTCGCCAAAGAGAACTCAACTGATAATCCTTTGGGTTTTTCTATCAGTTGGAAAAAAATTAATTTAATAATGGAGGAATTATCATGGTCTTTGTTCATGTATTGAAAGCTGGCACATTGCATGGTGTTTTTATTTTCGTCATTGTTTTATCATTTATTGTATTATTCTGCTCACAAAAAAAACAAGTTCCTGGGGCACCTCAAAATCTGCTATGCGAATATAATTCAAATCCACTGGGTATTGATGTTCAAAAACCGAGATTGTCGTGGCGGGTGAATGATAATCGCCGTGGTGCTGTTCAAACAGCATACCAGGTTTTGGTTACCAGCAATAAAGATTCGCTTTTGAAAGATAAAGGAGACATTTGGGATAGTGGCAAAGTTGAGTCAGATCAGTCGATTCACATTGAATATAAAGGTTCGGAATTAGAATCACAAAAAAGGTACTACTGGAAAGTACGAACCTGGGATAGTCTGGATGAAGTTAAACCTTACAGTGAAATTGCTTATTGGGAAATGGGACTGCTTAACTCTGAAGATTGGCAGGCAGAATGGATTGGGAAAAAGATAGTAAGGGAAGAACCTAAAACTGAACCATGGCAATGGGGATACTGGATCTGGCATCCGAAAGAGGTTGGAATCGAAAAGCCGGTATATTTCAGAAATGTTTTCAATATTCCCGCTAATAAAAAAATTAAAAGTGCAAAAATCAGGACAACTGCGGATAACAGTTTTACTGCTTTTGTGAATGGGAAAAAGATCGGCAGTGGTTCCACCTGGACGGAGATTTATGAATATAATCCAATAAATGAATTAAATTCGGGTAAAAATGTAATCGCAATAAAAGCAGATAATACCCTTGGAAATGTTGCCGGACTTCTTTTTAGTTTGAAAATTGAATTTGAAGATGGTTCTTCAAAGATGATAAATTCTGATAAGTCGTGGATAACATTCACCGAAGAAGAATCAGGGTGGAAACAGTTGAAATTTGCTGATAACAGTTGGAGCAAAGTAAGGGTAATTGAAAAATACGGTGGCAGTCAGTGGGGAAAGGTTGATCCCAACGAAATGTACAATCCGCCCCGTTCAATACTGCTTCGGAAACAATTTGAGACTCAAAAGAAAATACAAAACGCACGAGCCTATATTACAGGATTAGGCAATTATGTTATGTTTGTCAATGGCAAACGCGTTGGAGAAGATATTTTTACACCCGGCTGGACAGATTATCCGACAAAGATTCAGTACCAAACTTATGATGTTACGTCTTTGTTGAAAAATGGCAAAAATGTTGTTGGTGCGGTAATGGGAAATATGTGGTGGAGTGGCGGACTGGGCTGGAGAGGTTCTGAAGTGTACAGTGAAGGACCGCTTCGATTTTTGATGCAGCTTGTTATTAACTATGATGACGGAACCAGCGACGTTGTTGTAACAGATAACAGCTGGAAAACGTTTGACTCCCCAATTGTCGAAGATCATATTTATCATGGCGAAACTTATGACGCTCGACTTGAAAAACCAGGCTGGGATAAGCCAGGATTTGATGATGTCAAATGGGAACCGGCTGTAAGAATAGAAAATGAAAACGTTGAACTTGTTTGCCAGCAGGGTCCAACGATTCAGGTAACAGAAGAAATTAAACCTGTTCAGATCACGGAACCGGATTCAGGTGTGTATGTTTTTGACATGGGTCAGAATATGGTCGGTTGGGTCAGGCTGAAAGTCAAAGGCAAGGCTGATACAAAAGTCGTCTTACGCTTTGCAGAAGTGTTAAAAGATGACGGAAATATTTATACGGAAAACCTGCGCGGCGCCCGGGCAACAGATACTTACATCCTCAAAGGAAAAGGTACGGAGAAATGGGAACCGAAATTTACTTACCATGGATTTCGTTATGTAGAGATTAAAGGTTATCCGGGTAAACCGGGAAAAGACGCTATCCTGGGCAAGGTCGTTCATTCCAATCCTCCAGTTTCCGGAGAATTCTCCTGTTCAACTGATCTCTTAAATAAAGTTCAAAAAAATATAAATTGGGGCTTGCGCGGTAATATTATGAGCGTTCCCACTGATTGCCCGCAGCGAGATGAGCGTTTGGGCTGGATGGGTGACGCTCAAATATTTGCGCCAACTGCTTGCTATAACCGAAACATGGCTCGTTTATTCACAAAATGGGAGCGGGACATCACAGATTGCCAGGAAGATAATGGCGCGGTGTACGATGTCAATCCGGCGATTGTCGTGGGCGATCCTGCCAAACCAGGTTGGGGAGATGCGGTTGTGGTTGTTCCGTGGGTCGTTTATAATTTTTACGGGGATAAACGAATTATTGAAGAGAATTATGACGGCATGGCTGTGTGGGTTAATTTTATGAAAAATAAAAGTAGGCGATATTTGTATGAGCAAGAAGGTTATGGCGACTGGATTGCGGTTGTCAAATTTCCGTCTAAACCAATTGGGGCGGCTTATTTTTATTATAGCACAAAACTGCTATCAAAAATGGCTTCGATTATCGGGAAAGAAAATGAATCCTATAAATATGACCAATTGGCAAAACTGATCGCCAGGGCTTTTAATAATAAATTTTTGAATAAAAAAACAGGTCAATATGAAAGCAATACGCAATCGGCTAATTTATTGCCGGTCGCTTTTGGCATTACTCCAAAAAATTATATTGATAAAGTGATGGCAAATGTTGTCGCTGATATTAAAAAACGTGGCAATCATTTATCAACCGGGTTTCTTGGTACCAATTATATTTTACCGTTGTTGAGTCAATATGGTTATCACGATCTGGCTTACAAATTAGCAACGCAGAAAACTTATCCCTCATGGGGTTATATGGTAGAAAAGAATGCCACAACAATTTGGGAATTATGGAACAGTGATACTGAAGGACCGGGCATGAATTCGCGTAACCATTTCGCGCTTGGTTCTGTGGGTGAGTGGTATTTTGGTTATCTTGCTGGTTTGCGTCCGGATCCAGCAGTTCCAGGATTTCAAAGGACAATTATTAAACCGATGCCTGTTGGAGATTTAAAATGGGCAAAAGCAAGCCTGGAAACCGGGTACGGTAAAGTGAGCTCCCGATGGGAAAAGAGGGATGACAAATTGACGTTGAAAATTTCCATTCCTGCTAATACCAGTGCAATGGTTTATGTGCCAACAATAGGCAAAGGGAATCCCACGATTATGGAAGGTGAAAAAATCTTATTGAGTAATGATGAAATTGAAAATGAAATTGCAGGAATTGAATTTCAAAAGCAAGAAACTGATGTTGTTATATTTAAAGTTGGCGCAGGCAATTATGAATTTGTTGTATTGGAATAAACAGATATTTTAAATTATTTTCCTATCTAAATTACATTAATTGATCTGCCTGGGAAAATCGTGCCAAGGCAGATGCGCTGCGGCGCATTGTTACAATTCGTTGGAAAATTTTCAAACGAGGATAACATGATGAAATATCTCTATGTCTTTTTAGCTGCTTTAATAGTTAGTTGTAATCAAATGCCAGATAACAAAATAACTGACTTCGTCCCGGAAAATTTCTCTCAGCACGATTTAGTTTTTGATAAACCTGTTGAGCGATGGGACGAGGCTATTCCGCTTGGAAATGGCATGATGGGAATTTTGGTTTGGGGCGACGGACATCCACTGAAGCTTTCTCTTGATCGGGCTGATCTTTGGGATACGCGTCCTGTTGAAGAGTGGGAATCGCCGGACTACAATTATGAAACTATGCGCAAATGGGTGAAACAAGGACGGATTGAAGACTTGCACGGGCTTTACGAGCTGCCTTATCGAAATAATCCAGGTTCCACCAAAATACCGGCAGGTAGAATTGAAATTTATTTTCCCGATGGTGTCAGCTTAAAATCAACTCGGCTTTCTTTGAAGGATGCTACTGCTGTTGTGGAAATGAGTGATGGTACAAAGTTGAAAATATTTCAGCATGCGACAGACCCTGTTGGTGTTTTATCAATTTCAGGATGTGAAATTTTACCTGTAATTGAACTGATTGCGCCGAAGTTTGGTGGTTTTCGGAATTATGGGAAAAAGTTCAATTCTCTTAACACAGGAGAATTGGCACGGCTCGGTTATAAATATCCAGAAGAAATTCAAAATGAAAACGGTCAATCTTTCCAGCAGCAAGGTTGGGGAGATTTCAAATTCGCGGTGGCAACTTCGTGGGAACGAAAGGAAAATAAAAATTGGGAGTTTGCCTGGAGCATTGCCAGTAGTAATGAGACAGAAAATCCATTAGCGCTTGCACAGAAACGTTCTGGAGAAGCGCTGCATAAAGGCTGCAATAATTTAGAAAAATCTCATTTAACTTGGTGGAAAAACTATTGGAACCAGGCTCGAATTTTTGTACCTAATCCTATCATTGAACGCCAGTGGTATTTGGAAACTTACAAATTTGGCTCTGTTGCAAGAAGGGGCGCGCCACCAATTACACTGCAAGCTGTCTGGACTGCTGATGAAGGAAAAATCCCACCCTGGAAAGGCGATTATCACCACGACCTGAATACGGAGCTTTCGTACTGGCTCTGTTACAGCGGCAACCATCTTGAAGAAGGATTGAGTTTTTTGGATTGGTTATGGGAGACGTTGCCTGAAGTGCATAAATATACACAGAAGTTTTTTAGTAAGCCCGGAATATGTGTTCCGATGACGGCTGACATTGAAGGAAAACAAATGGGCGGCTGGCATCAATATACCCACAGCGCGACTATTGCTGCCTGGTTGGCGCATCATTTTTATCTGCATTGGCGTTACAGCATGGATAGAGATTTTCTTAAAGAAAGGGCTTATCCTTATTTGAAACAGGCTGCAATCTTTCTTGAAGCCATCACTGAAAAAGATAAAAATGGGAAACGATTTTTGCCGCTGTCGTCTTCTCCTGAAATTAATGATAAGCGACTGGAAGCCTGGCTGCCCCCAACTTCAAATTATGACCTGGCGTTGATGCGGTGGTTGTTTAGCTCTTCAGCCGAATTAGCTGCTGAATTGAATATAAAAGAAGACCAGCAGCATTGGCTTTCTGTTTTGAAAGAATTTCTTGACTTTGCTTTTTCTCCTGAAGATGGCAGATTGTTAGTTGCACCGAATCTTCCATTAAAAGAATCGCATCGCCATTTTTCTCATTTGATGGCAATCCATCCGCTCGGTCTATTTCAGTGGGAGGATGGAGAGAGCAGTCAGAAAGTGATTCGAGGCGCTTTAGATGAATTAGATCGCCTCGGAACAGATTATTGGACAGGTTATAGTTTTTCGTGGTTGGCTAATATGGCTGCGCGATGTAAAGATGGGACAAGGGCTGAAAAGGCGCTGGAGATTTTTTCCAGAGCTTTTTGTTCTAAAAACAGTTTTTATCTCAATGGCGATCAAACAAAAAGCGGTTACAGCAGGTTCACTTATCGTCCTTTTACTTTAGAAGGTAATATGGCTGCTGCGGCTGGAGTGCAGGAAATGCTGCTGCAAAGTTACGGCGGCATCATTCGGATTTTTCCAGCCATTCCGGGAACCTGGAAAGATGTTGGATTTTATCAGCTTCGGGCTGAAGGGGCGTTTTTGGTTTCTGCGAAAAGAAAAAGTGGCAATTTGAAAAAAGTTGAAATTATTTCAGAAAAGGGTGGCAAACTTGAAATTGAAAATCCATTTGCAGATCAGGATTTTGTAGTTAGAACACAAAAGGCAATACCTGTTAAAAGTGAAGGACGACTATTAAAATTTAATTGCCAATCTGGCGGGAAAGTTATTTTTTATAAAAATTGATCAAATGATAGATTCCCGCACACCACGGCGCATCTGCAACTAAAAACATGTGACCGAAGGGAATGCCTGTGGTACGGGAATGACATTTTTATATTAAACTTAAAATTGAAGTATCTTTAGAGTTACAAATAAAATATTTTCCCTTGAC